>OHLP01000919.1_pt1 | contig 12970 bp, 8 predicted proteins | sample 1569111 | NCBI WGS metagenome assembly OHLP01 (sample SAMEA3879504, study PRJEB24766) | human gut metagenome | biome: human-associated habitat; feature: feces | place: USA | collected 1985/1987 | reverse complement strand
TTTCTCGTCTGTATTCAGTTTCATCTTATCAATGCCGACTAAGCCAAGTAGGATCAGTTCATCATGTGCTGACAGCTTGGTCTTCAATTTGAATTGACCGTCAATGAAGTTTGGCAGAAAAGGAAGTCCTAAAGCCTTGAACAGTAGTTGCAGATAAGATTGCCGTATAGAAAACAGATAGGTTGTCTTATCGCTCAAATGTCCGTTACCACTGAAAGAAACTTCGGATGCTCCCAGGGTTGCCTTAAATGTCTGTTTGTCCGGGTTACCATCGCGCAGACGAAAATCTAATACTGAACTCATGGCTCCGGAGCGATTGGCCGGAAATGCTCCGGTATAGAAACTGATTTCCCGTATCAAATCTGCATTGACTATACTGACCGGACCACCCGATGCTCCCTGTGTGGCAAAGTGGTCGATATTCGGAGTCTTCGAATCAACACTGCCATAACAGCCCAAATCATAATGAGAACAATCGTCGGCTATGAACAATAGGAAGTTCGGTTTTTCCGTTTGCTGGGCGAAAGACAGGCTGGTAGCTCCCAAGGCTACGGATGCACTTACTAGTAATTTATTCATTTTGTGTTCCTCCTTTATTTATTTCTTCGGATGTTTCGGTAATACAAAGTTTGCATTCGCCCATTTCTCCCATTCGGCAACTAACTTGGTAAGCACTTCAGGGTGCTGTTCTGCCAGATTGTTACGTTCGGTACGGTCTTTAACCACATCGTACAATTCCCACTCTTTTCCTTTTTCGTCGCGGATTGCTTTCCAGTTTCCCCAGCGGATCGCTCTATTGTTCTGATGTTCCCAATACATATATTCATGGATAGAGTCTGCTTTCTTTTGAATAGCAGGGAAAAGGCTACTGCCTACCAATGGATATATTTTGTTTCCGCCGTGATAAGTTTCCGGATAGGCGGCTCCTGTTGCTTCCAGGATGGTCGGCATAATGTCCGGCAGATAACCGGGAACACGGCACCATTCACCTTTCTTATTCTTCAGATTGCTTTTCCACGACACGATGAGAGGGGTAGAAATACCTCCTTCATAAGAACGGCATTTGTATTTACGGAACGGAGTATTGGAAACCTGTGCCCATGCTCTTCCGTAAGAAGGGAACACGCTACAAGCCGGATTGTTGATTTCAGACACTTTCCCGCCTCCCAATTCAGCGTATGGCTCGGCACAAGCACCGTTATCGGACAAGAACATGACAAGCGTATTATCCAACTTACGGTTCTTCTTCAGGTAGTCCAGCAGTTTTCCTACATTATAATCTACACAATGCACCTGCGCTGCATAAACGGCCATCCGGTAGGCTACTTCATCTTTTTCCTTCTCTGTCAGTTCGTCCCATTTCCGATTTTCCCATTCGGCAAACTCTGTATTCGAGTCGATAATTCCCAACTTAGCCATCCGCTTCCGTCTTGCTTCACGAATTTCATCCCATCCTTTCTCACGATAGATCTTCGTGAATTTTTGAATGTCTTCTTCTTTTGCCTGCAACGGCCAGTGAGGAGCGTTAAATGCCAGATATAGGAAGAAAGGTTTATCATCTTTCTGCTCATCAACAAAGCGAATCGCGTAATCGGTAAATGCATCTGTTGTATAATAGGGTGCTTCCGGCTCCGGAAGTTTTGTGTTGTCAAGGGTTAAGCCGCGTCCTCCCGATGGACGGAGATAACTGCAAGCTCCTGCCAAAATTCCGTAGAAGCGTTCAAATCCCCGTTGTAAGGGCCACTTTTCTTCTCCATGCATTCCCAAATGCCATAGGTATGGTAGCCGCCTTCTTTCAGAACTTCGGCTATTGTGACACAATTGCGGTTGAGGAATCCTTTGTATCCGGGTACACCCCAATCATTCGGACTCTTCTGGCCGGGATTTTTAAACGGGTCTTCGGACATCTGACCGATACCTGCCTGATGTTGATATAGTCCTGTCATTAAACTGGCCCGGGCGGGGCAAGAACGTGAAGTGTTGTAGAATTGTGTGAAACGTACTCCTTTGGATGCCAACGCATCAATATTAGGGGTCAGTATTTCTCCACCATAGCAGCCGATATCGGAATAACCCATATCATCTACCATAATCAGTACGACATTCGGCTTCTCTTGTGCCGAACAAAACGATGCCATCAGTAAGGGGGCAGTCATTAAGAAATTCTTCTTTACCATAGTATTATCAATTATCTGGAAAACAAAAGTAGAGAAGTTTAAGGAAAAGGAAGGAAAAATGCTAATCAATAAAGAACAAAATCAGGTATATGTGATACCCGAAAAGAAAATTCCCTATTTAAAAGACAATAGTTCCCTTCTATTTTCAACATTTGATTCAATGTTACCACCAATGTTTTTTAGAATGAACAGCTTTTTTCTTTTATTGAACAATATGTTTCCTCTTTTGTATGTCAAATGTCCTATCTTTGTATAAACTAATACACTTTGCGCACAAAACGCAAAACAAAAAAAATAAATAATGAAAAAGGCACATCTGATTTTGGCCGGCTTATTGTTATCCTTTACATTAAACGCAGCCAATGATATTCCTCGTCCGGAATATCCAAGACCTCAATTTGAAAGATCCGAATGGATTAATCTCAACGGTGAATGGACATACGAGTTCGACTTCTCCAATTCGGGGAGAAGCCGGCGGTTGACAATAGCCAAGCAATTCAGTAATACGATTACCGTCCCTTTCTGTCCTGAAAGTAAACTGTCAGGAGTGAATTATACCGATTTTATCAATCAGATGTGGTACCAACGTCCCATATCCATACCTTCCGACTGGGAGGGAAAGAAAATCATACTGCACTTCGGAGCGGTCGATTATTATGCAGAAGTCTTCATTGACGGGCATTATGTAGGCAGTCATTATGGAGGAAGTTCTTCTTTTTCAATGGATGTAACTCCTGCCGTCAAAGCGGGACAAAAGCACAACCTAGTTGTTTATGTCACGGATGATGCCCGTTCAGGGCTTCAAACTATCGGTAAGCAATCTACCCGGATATCTCCTTATGGATGTTTCTACTCCCGTGTCACAGGTATTTGGCAAACCGTATGGATGGAAGCTGTTTCTCACTATGGTCTGAAATCAGCCGTAACCACTCCGGATATTGATGAAGAGCAGTTAATCATCACACCCGAATTTTATCAGGCATCCAATGATAGGACGCTTCAAATCACCTTGTATGACAATCAGAAAAAGGTGGTTCAAAAAACTGTAAAATGTAACAACGGAACTCCTGTCATCCTTCCCATTAAAAACATGAAACTCTGGAGTCCCGAAGATCCACACCTTTATGATATTGTCTACAGTATCAAAAGTCCGACCGGAGAAACCGTAGATGAGGTAAAATCTTATATAGGTATGCGTAAGGTGCATACGGCAGATGGAATGATCTATTTAAACAATGAACCTTACTTTCAACGCCTCGTCTTAAATCAGGGATATTATCCGGATGGACTCTGGACTGCTCCAAACGACGAAGCTCTGAAAAATGATATTCTATTAAGCAAAGCTGCCGGATTCAACGGAGCACGTCTTCATCAGAAGGTATTTGAAGAAAGATTCCATTACTGGGCCGACAAATTGGGATTTATAACTTGGGGAGAATCTCCCAACTGGGGGATGAATATCAAGAACGAAGTAGCATCACGCAACTTCCTTAGCGAATGGGCAGAAGTTATCACACGGGATCGCAACCACCCGTCAATCATCACCTGGGTTCCCTTCAATCAGCCGCTTGAAGACGCATTAACCCTCCTGACGGGTACAATGATGCGCCTGTGCATCGGTACCTATCAACTGACCAAAGCCATAGACCCTTCACGTCCTGTGAACGGTATTGCAGGAGATGTGCATTTCATGAGTGATATATGGAGCATCCGAAACTACGAATCTGATGCCATGCGTTTTGCACAGCACTTGAAGCCTAACAACAGAATGGCATTTTACAACAACCAGCCTTTTTTCATCGGAGAATTCGGAGGTATACTTTGGACAGAATCTACCAAACGGGATAACTCATGGGGGTATGGAGGTATGCTCACCAACGAAGAAGGATTCTACGAACGGCTGGAAGGGTTGATACAGACAATAGCTTCCTCACCGGACGTTACAGGATTTTGCTACACGCAATTGACCGACATTGATTTAGAGAAAAATGGAATTTATTATTATGACCGACGTCCCAAGCTGGATATGCAGCGTATTAAGACTATCTTCGAAAAGATTCCAAGCAGACCGAAAAAGATAAAATAGTAAGCTATCATGAAGAACAAACTATTCATACTGATACTCATTGTATGTAATCTCCTGACCGCGTATGTGTCAGGAGAAGTACCTCCCGCCAAGGTTGTATTCCAACAATACATGAACCAGGCACAAACATTTGCCAACAACTTTCCACGGGAGAAGGCGTATTTGCATTTTGACAATACGAGTTATTACGTCGGAGATACGATCTGGTTCAAGGCTTATGTCACTCTTGCTGAACAACAGACTTTCAGTCAGATCAGTCGTCCTCTATATGTAGAGTTGGTAGACCAGACAGGGCATATAGCAGATAAACAAATCATCAAACTGACACAGGGAGAAGGAAACGGACAATTCATTCTTCCCCCTTCCATGTTATCCGGCTATTACGAGGTACGTGCCTATACCCGCTGGATGCTTGCTTTTAATGAACCACAGTACTTTTCGCGCACTTTTCCTATTTATCAACTGACAAATAGTGATAAGCTGGAACGTAGTATCACGACTTACGAACTTAGTTCGTCGATGGAGAACCGTCCGTCGGAAACAGAGGAGAAGTTAAATGTACGCTTTTTCCCTGAAGGAGGACAATTAGTGGAGGGGGTGACTTCGCAAGTGGCTTTCAAGGCGGAGAGTAAAAATGAAGGGAATATCGAATTATCGGGAACGATCTATACCAAAGAAGGGGCAGAAATCACTTCTTTCGAGACTTTGCACGATGGAATGGGGCGTTTTGAATATACGCCTTCAGCTCAACCTGCGATTGCTAAAGTCGATTTTCAAGGAAAGAAATATGAATTTACCCTTCCACAGGCATTGCCTAACGGGTATGTTTTGAGCACTGTCAGTAATGCCGGTGCCCTTTTGGTGAGAGTTTTCTGTAATGCCGCTACTCCTCAAGATACACTGGCTGTATTTATCAGTCATCAGGGACGCCCGTATGTTCATCAATTGATTAGTTGCCGGTCGGATGCTCCGCAGGAGTTTATTCTACCCACCCGTAAGCTACCGGCAGGCGTACTGCAAGTCAGCCTCATCAACCGGGCAGGCAATACATTGTGCGAACGTTTTGTCTTTGCCAATCCGCGTGCTCCCCTGCAAATATCGACAAAAAAATTGAAAGAGGTGTATGCTCCCTACGCTCCCATCCGTTGTGAATTGCAAATAAAGAATGCTAAGGGGGAACCTGTGTCCGGAGAATTGTCGGTCAGCATCCGGGATGGTGTCCGGTCGGATTATTTGGAGTATGACAACAATATTTTCACTGACCTGCTATTAACCTCCGATTTAAAAGGATATATCCATCAACCCGGTTATTACTTTGCGTCTCCGTCTCCGCGGAAGCAAACCGAACTGGATGTTTTATTGATGGTGCACGGATGGCGTAAATACGACATGAGCCAGGCCATCTCTACCGCTCCTTTCACTCCGCTTCAATTGCCGGAAACACAATTAGCACTGAACGGGCAGGTGAAATCAACCATTCTCAAAAATAAACTGAAAGATATTGCGCTTAGCGTGATCGTAAAGAAGGACGATCAATTCATAACCGGGGGAACCGTGACCGATGAAAACGGCCGTTTCAGCATTCCGGTGGAAGATTTTGAAGGAACGACGGAGGCAGTGATCCAAACCCGGAAAGTCGGTAAAGAACGTAATAAGGATGCTTCTATCCTGATCGACCGTAATTTCTCCCCCGCTCCGCGGGCTTACGGCTACAAGGAGCTTCATCCGGAATGGAAAGACTTGGCCTACTGGCAACAGAAAGCCGAGAGTTTTGATTCTCTATACATGGATTCTATCCGAAAGGTAGAAGGACTTTATGTATTGGATGAGGTGGAAATAAAAAGTAAACGCCGGCAAGGAAGTAATATGGCTACTAAAATCAATGAGAAAAGCATCGACGCTTATTACGACGTACGCCGTTCTGTAGATTTATTACGTGACAATGGGAAGATTGTCACAACTATTCCGGAATTAATGGAAAAGTTGAGTCCGCAATTCGATTGGGATCGTAGCAATGACAAGCTTACTTATCGGCAGAAACCGATCTGCTATATCATGGATAACCACATTTTATCCGAGACAGAAACTCAAATGATGTTGACCGAGGTGGATGGATTGGCCTCTATCATCATCAGCAAAGGAACAGGAGGCATCGATGACGAGATTATCCAAAACACCAAAATGTCCGAAGTTACCGATAGTACGGGAGTGGATATCAGCAAACTGGATAAATACAGTGTTTTCTACCTGATTCCCCTACCCAGACGCGATGTGTTGAATAAAAGTCAGAGTGCCGTACTTGGTACCCGACAAACCGTTATCCAGGGATATACCCGTCCTTTGGAATATTATTCTCCTGCCTACCCGACCAAGGAATTGTATATGGATAAAGTGGACAAAAGACGGACGTTATACTGGAATCCATCCGTACAAGCTGATGAAAATGGAAAAGCGGTGATTGAATGCTATAATAATCAATATTCCACTCCATTGATTATTCAAGCGGAAACGCTGGGAAAAGATGGACAGATAGGAAGTATGAGGTCTTCTACCATTGGACAAATAGAATAATATTCCTTACTACAAAAGTAGTAAGTATATGAACAAGAACATTCTGAAAATTCTCACTTTTCTATCCTAACAAGAGTAATTCTCTCTTTCAAAAAGGCAACTAACTCTTTGCGAGCTAGTTGCCTTATATTTTTAATTCAACGAATATCCCATTACAAGTATGTTTGGCACTTAATAATGACAGTATATCTTATAAAACACGAAGTTTCTTAATCTTTTTCGCTTCTGGTTTTTCCGGTAATTTTTCACCATTTACTCTCACATTCTCGAAAATAATATTCTCACCATTCTCCAAGCGATAGTCCGACACAGCCTTATCTACGGTGATATTCTTCAACGTAATGTTTCTTATAGGTAGTTCCGGGAATCCAGCCATGGATATAGCACACTCATTCGTTTGCCCACAAGTTACGTTTTCGACCGTAATCTTGTTGAACAAGGTAGGATGAAATCCCGATCGCTCTCCCTTATAATTCGGTTCTACGCGAACCAAAGCTGTGCGCACCGAGTCAGCCTGTATGTTGCGAACATAAATATTTTCGATATATCCCCCTCTGTCAAGATTCGATTTGAAATAGATGGCATTCGATGATTTAAGGATACTAATATTTTCTATAAATACATTACGTACACCTCCCGATATTTCGCTTCCGATACATACCCCGTTTATTTTTGACCAAAAGGTGCAATTGCGAATGACGACATTTTCAGTAGGCTGTCCAATACGCCAAGCATCATTATCCCGTCCCGACTTAATAGCAATAGCATCATCGCCCGTGGAGAAAGTACAACCTTCAATCAAAACGTTGCTGCATGATTCAGGATCACAACCATCGTTATTCCGATTATGACTGTCAACCGTTACATCACGAACAATAACATTGTTGCAAAATATCGGGTGGATCACCCAGAACGGTGAATCTTTGATTGTGATACCTTCAATACGCACATTTGCACAGCCATACGGTTCGATAAACCCTGGACGTAATCTGAAACCCTCTCCAAATATACGCCTGTAAATAGGCAGGTTTTCACGTCCCATTCGTCTTAGTATTTCCTTGTCTATATTCTGATTATCAGCCCAGGCAGAAAATTTCTTGGAACCATTGCCATTTATCGTGCCTTTTCCAGTCAAAGCGATATTCTGTACATGATAAGCGTAAATTAGCGGAGAATAATTAAACAACTCCGTACCTTCCCATCGTGTAATTACCGCGGGCAAATAATCTTCCTGGTTACTACTAAAATTCAAGATAGCACCATCTTCCAAATGGATATTGACATTACTCTTAAATACCAGCGGTCCATTCATATAATAAGTTCCTGCAGGTACAATTATTCTACCGCCGCCTTGATCACTACATTGTGTTATAGCCTTATCAAAAGCACCTTTGCAAGGCATTCTCCCATCTGCTACAGCACCAAAATCAGCAATGTTGTATGTCTTATCAGGAAAAGTCACCGGATTAAGTTCTGCTACTATTTTGTCCGCTATATCCCAAGGTGAACTTTTTGCTGCAAGATTTGCTGTATTTGTCACTATTAAAGTAAACACTATTAAGAAACTCTTCTGCATCTGCATATCCAAATTATTATATGGAACTTTCATTTGTACTTATTTTTATTCCCAAAAGAATAAGATCTTTAGATATATCAATGAGGATGAATGATTCTTAATCAAGAACAACCTCATCCCCATTATTCATTCAATGTTCTATTCATTCCGTTTTAAATGGAATGACAGTTATTTCTTTTTCTGTCCCGGGTAAGGTTCTACCATGCAACGCTTAGCCCATGCTTCGTAGGCTTTTGACATTTCTGCCACCTTCTCCGGATATTTAGCAGCCAGATCATGTTGCTCGCTCCGGTCTTCATTCAAATTGTACAATTCCCATTGAGAGTTATTTTTCGGGCGAACCAATTTCCAGCCATCATTGGAAAGAAAAGCACGTTCGTTGAAATGTTCAAAACCCAGATAGGCGTGTCCCTTGCGATGTCCGGTCTTGAAGATAGGAAGCAAGCTCTTTCCTTCCATTGGAAGAATATCATGTCCTTTATAGGTAGTTGGATATTCAGCATCCGCTAAATCGACACAAGTAGCCATGATGTCCATCACATGACCTATTTCAGATGTCATGCCACCCACGTTCTTTTTAATTCCTTTCGGCCAATGAGCAATCATCGGAGTACAGATTCCTCCCTCATAAGATTTAGCTTTCCAAAAGCGGAATGGAGTATTCGCTACATTAGACCAACGGGCTCCCAATGAAGCGTATGTAGTCTGTGGTCCAGGCAATACTTGTTTATTACGCGGGTAAATGATTTTCTTTCCATCACGAGTCATATCCGGACGGTCGTTCTCTCCACCAGACATGTTCTGGCAGTCTTCGTTACTGCAACCATTATCAGACAAGAAAAGAATCAGTGTATTATCAAGCTGTCCGGTCTTTTTCAAAGCCTCGATAATTTGTCCAATACCCTGATCTACACGGTCGATCATTGCAGCGTGAACGGCCATCGCACGGGCATCCCATTCTGCATGTGGATTGTCTTCCCATTTGTCATGAAACTGACGTTCGGACAAAAAGTTATCCATTCCCGGGAAAATACCCAACTGCTTTTGACGTTCATAACGGGCATTACGGATAGCTTCCCAACCTACTTTATAAGTATCCTTATATTTCTCAATATCTTCAGGAAGTGCATGCAGCGGCCAATGTGGTGCTGTATAAGCCAAGTACATAAAGAATGGTTTATCATCCTTTGCATATTCTTCCACTTCCTGCACAGCGCGGTCAGAAAGAGCTTGGGTTATATAATATCCTTTGGGTACTTCCTTTATAGGCACTTCACCTTCTACCAGACTGAACGGATCAAAGTAATCCACCACTCCATAAATTACTCCATAGTGAGAATCAAACCCACGATTGACGGGATAATGACATAAATCAGAGAATGTATCATGGAAGACACGGTGTGCCAACCATTCGCGTTGGTCTTTACGGAGTGGAGTCTCTGCAACATGCCATTTTCCAACCATACTGGTGGTATATCCTGCTTCTTTCAACACCTCGGCAATAGTAACGGCATTGCGTGAGAGTGTTCCGCGATAGCCCGGCAAGTGAGCATCAAAGGTCATTCGTCCAATTCCGGCTTGGTGCTGATAAAGTCCCGTCAACAGGGAAGCACGAGTCGGGCAACTACGACTTGCATTATAGAAATGATTAAAGCGTACTCCTTCTTGTGCCAGTTTATCCAAATTAGGAGTATGAATCTCGCTACCATAGCATCCCAGATCAGAATAGCCAAGGTCATCTGCAAGAATTACCAAGATATTAGGACGTTTGTCCGATTTCTTGCCTTTCGCCTCTGCTGCAGAATGGCCAGCAACCATCAAGGCGGTCGGTAATAGTAATAATTTAGAATTCATAAAGTTTAATATTGGTTTATAATTTGTTTTCACTGTATTACTCTTTTCCTTTGTCTTTGTTTTCCGCAAACCATTTACATACTTTTTTGCTCAACTTAGCTACGACTTCCGGATGCGACTGCGCCACATCGTTCTTCTCGAATTTGTCTTTTTCAATATCGTACAGCTGTGCATCGCTTCCATCGCTATTTATCAATAGCTTCCAGTTGCCACTGCGTATAGCCAGATGAGGACTTCTGTCGTTTGCATTTCCCGGTTTCTTAAAGAATTGGTTTCTACCGAAATCCCACATCAAATCCGTTTTACGTTTAGCTTTCGATTTACCCAAAAGAACTTTATCATAATTTTGTCCGTCTCCCTGATAACCTTTCTCTGTTTCAATTCCGGCTATCGCACATAAAGAGGGATATAAATCGACAGCACACAGTACGCTCTCATTATTCACTTGTCCAGCCTTTATTTTCTTGGGGTATTTTATAAGGAACGGCATACGAATTCCACCTTCATAAAGGCTGTTCTTCGTTCCTCTTAAATAGGCAGCACGAACGGATTGGAAACTGGGCGCCGGTCCATTATCACTAGTGAAAATCACGATTGTATTTTCCGACAATCCCAACTCATCCAATGCTTTGATAAAACGTCCGATCTGTTTGTCCATTTCAGCAAGAACAGGGATGAAGGCTTCTTCTGTGTTCCAGCTTTTGTTATCCTTTTGCTTAAATTCCGGTACCCAAGGGGTATGCATATCATCCGGCCAGAGATTCAAAAAGAAAGGCTGATCTTTATGACGTTTAACGAAGTCGATGCTCTTGTTTACAAAGTACTCGGTACGTCTCCAGCGTTTTACGCTGTCTTTGGCCGACCATATCCAGTTTGTAGCAGTGATTGCAGGTTCAGGGTCCGGACTTTCATACGTTGATATATATTCGTCAAAACCATAATTCTTAATAGAAGGTGCATTGTGCACGTCGCGTCCGCCTCCCATATGCCATTTACCTATATGCCCGGTAGCGTAACCTGCACTTTGGAAAGCACGTGCCATGGAAGGATTCTTGTCACTCAAAAAGTTACGCTGTTCACACTTCTTGTTGCTGGCTTTATTATTTAAAAAGGTATTAATTCCTACTTCAATCGGGAATTTGCCTGTTGTCAATCCGCAACGTGAAGGTGAGCTGACCGGTGCGGATGAATAATACTGATTGAATAACAATCCGTCCTGCGCTATCTTATCAATATTCGGAGTAGGAACAAACTTACCTCCATAACAACCGATATCTCCGATTCCCATATCATCTACATAGATGACGACCACATTGGGTTTTGTCTCTGCCTGCATACTGGCCACGGGTAATAAAGCTCCCAACCAAGGCAAATGTTTTTTGATGTTCATAATTATTCTGATTTAATTAACTATGCTTTTTGTCGGTTTCGTGTGACTGACTTATGTAGCAAAAGTAGAGAAGTTTTTTAAGAGAAAGGGAAAAATACAAATCAATAAAGGAAAAAAACAGGTAAACAGAGATGAGGAACAGCTAATCTAACCCCATATATAAACAAAATAAGGAAGACACTATTCCTAATATCTTCCCTACCTCTACTCATTTATAAGATTACCATTCAATCTGTTGATCTTCATCCGGAATCTGCGTATTGATATTCCGTTGAAGCGTCATGCTTCCTTCTACTCTATACTTGATAGGAATAACTTCTGTACCACTTCCACCATAGGTAAAATCTTGAAAATCGTATTCAAACATAATTTGAACATAACGACGTTCCAAGTAAGGACGGGTAGCGTCCATTATCGATGTACTACTGTAGATAGGTGTTCCTATCAGTTTGAATTCCATCTCGTTTGTTGGATCGTCCGGCTCCATATCCAATGTTCCATCCTCTTTAAAATGTACATTAATTTTATACTTCTTACGTATGTCTTTATCCATATCCTCATTAATCAGACCTGCATAAAAGAATACGGAATTGTTATCTATCACATATCCTGTACGCTTGTTCGTCGTTCTCGCGTTGTTGTCAGGCTTGCCATTTATATAGGTGTACACTTTCATGGAAGAAGCCGTGTACGAACCGGAATAATCATTAAAAGGCACTACTTTCAACAAAGCTTTTGCATAGTTCTTACGCGGATGACTCTGATAATCAGAGGCTCCATCATCAACAATGGTCAATGGTAAAACCCATTTCTCCAACATATCAATGCCTTGTAGATTAAAATCTATATTCAATTGCTCTACACACGAACCGGCAGGAATATGTACTGTTTCGGGGAATTCGTATTTATCTTCCTCCATTTCCGTATACCATAATTCCGGACGATAAAGACTAAAACGCTCAATATTCAGTGTTTCCAGCGTATCCTTATCCACTGCTATACGTATATCTCTATCTTGTCCATTCACTGTAGAGCCACTGACAATGATAGGTAGCTGATAAGTCACCTTTCCATTGTCCTTATATCTTACATAAATGGTAGTAACACCATCACCTCCTGAAGCAATAGGCGCTTTGAAAGACACATATTGTTCATACTGTTCATCTTCCCACTCATTATTGCAAGCGGTTCCCAAGACGATGACAGCCAATAAACTTAAGCATATATATATTTTTTTCATATCATATTCTTATTAGGAGATTAATCATTGTACGTCCATCCCGGATTCTGCGTCAACCGTTTATTACGTTTCAACT
>OHLP01000918.1_pt1 | contig 12977 bp, 5 predicted proteins | sample 1569111 | NCBI WGS metagenome assembly OHLP01 (sample SAMEA3879504, study PRJEB24766) | human gut metagenome | biome: human-associated habitat; feature: feces | place: USA | collected 1985/1987 | reverse complement strand
TACCGGGAAAATTCTGTGATGAACCGCATGGATCTTCCGGCTATGACAGCGGAACGTGTTAAAGGGCTGGTGAACATCCGTGATATTACGAATGAACTGATCCAGTGCCAGATGGAAGAGGGAAGCGATGAACAGATCACAAAGCTGCAGGAAAAACTCAATGAAGAATACGATACCTTTACAGCAAAATATGGTCTGCTTAGCAGTAATGCCAATAAGCGGGCATTTGGCCAGGACAGCAGCTATTGTCTTTTGACTTCTCTGGAATTTCTGGATGATAAGGGAGAACTGAAACGGAAAGCGGATATTTTTACCAAAAGGACAATCCGCAGGGCAGAAACGGTAACTTCTGTAGATACTGCCAGTGAAGCACTTGCGGTTTCTATCGGTGAGAGGGCAGGCGTTGACCTTTCCTATATGGCACAGCTTTCAGGGAAAACAGAAGAGGAGCTTACAGAAGAACTGGCAGGGGTGATCTTTAAGAATCCGATCGGTGAAAAATGGGAGCCGTCGGACGAATATCTTTCTGGAAATGTGAGGGAGAAACTGCAGATCGCAAAACAGTTTGCAGAAGATCACCCGGAATATCAGGTGAACGTGCAGTATTTGGAGCAGGTACAGCCAAAAGATCTGGATGCATCAGAGATTGAGGCAAGACTTGGGGCAACCTGGATCTCCGAGGATTACATTACACGGTTCATGGCAGAAACATTCCATACACCAAGATATTATGTAGGGAGCAAGGTCAAAGTCCAGTATGCCGAAGTGACCGGACAGTGGAATGTTATGGGAAAGAATGTGGACAGCTACGGAAATGCTCTTGTTACTTCCACTTATGGAACACAGAGAGCCAATGCCTACCGCCTTTTGGAAGATGCCTTAAACCTTAGAGATACCAAGATTTATGACACGGTACAGGATGCCGAGGGGGAACACCGGGAATTAAACCGGAAGGAAACAATGCTGGCACAGCAGAAGCAGGAGCTGATCAAAGAGGAATTTAAGGAATGGATATTTAAAGACCTGCACCGACGGGAAGATCTCTGTAAGATCTATAATGAACGATTTAACAGCATCCGTCCACGGGAATATGATGGAAGCCATATTCAGTTTGTTGGCATGAATCCGGAGATTACTCTGATGCCGCATCAGAAAAACGCAGTGGCTCATGTGCTGTATGGAAATAATACGTTACTGGCTCATTGCGTAGGAGCTGGAAAGACATTCCAGATGATCGCAGCCGGTATGGAGAGCAAGCGTCTGGGACTGGCACAAAAGAGTCTTTATGTGGTTCCGAACCATTTGCTGGAACAGTGGGGAAGCGATTTTTTACGCTTATATCCGGGAGCAAATATTCTGGTGGCAACGAAGAAAGACTTTGAACCGGCAAACAGAAAACGGTTCTGTTCCAGAATCGCAACAGGGGATTATGATGCGGTCATTATCGGACACAGCCAGTTTGAGAAAATCCCGCTTTCCAGGGAAAGGCAGATTTCATTGTTGGAAGATCAGATCGCAGATATTACCTATTCTATTGAAGCAGCAAAAGAGGAAGCGGGACAGCAGTATACGGTCAAGCAGATGGAAAAAACAAAGAAAACCCTGAAAGCAAAACTGGAAAAACTGAATGACCAGACACGAAAGGATGATGTGGTGACTTTTGAGCAATTAGGCGTGGACAGGCTGTTTGTGGACGAGTCACATTTTTACAAGAACCTTTTTTTATACACAAAAATGCGGAATGTGGCAGGCATTTCACAGACCGATGCACAGAAAAGTTCAGATATGTTTATGAAATGCAGGTACATGGATGAGATTACCGGGGGAAAGGGAATCACGTTTGCAACGGGAACACCTGTATCAAACAGTATGACTGAATTATACACCATTATGAGATACCTCCAGTATGATACTTTAATGAATATGGGAATGGGACATTTTGATTCGTGGGCAGCAACTTTTGGAGAAACAGTTACGGCAATCGAATTGTCACCGGAAGGGACGGGTTATCGTGCAAAAACACGATTTGCCCGTTTTTTTAATCTTCCAGAGCTGATCTCAATATTTAAGGAAGCTGCGGATATTCAGACCGCAGATATGCTGAATCTTCCAGTACCAGAAGCAGAATATATCAATGAAGTGTTAAAGCCGAGTGAGGAACAGAAAGAAATGGTGGAAGCCTTTTCGGAACGTGCAGAACAGGTCAGGGGCGGTGCAGTAGATCCAAGGGTAGATAACATGCTCAAGATTACCAATGACGGAAGAAAATGTGCATTAGACCAGAGGCTTTTGAATGATATGCTACCGGATGCAGGGGAAAGCAAGGTAAATGCCTGTGTGGAGAATGCTTTCCAGGTATGGGAGGACGGAAAAGATACACAGGCTACCCAGTTGATCTTCTGCGACCTCAGCACACCGAAAAATGATGGAACATTCAACGTGTATGATGATGTAAGAAACAAGCTGGTGGAACGGGGAATCCCGAAAGAGGAGATCGCATTTATTCATGAATATAATACGGAAGTAAGAAAAGCGGAGCTGTTTGCAAAGGTGCGGGCAGGGCAGGTAAGAATCCTGATGGGTTCCACTCCGAAACTCGGTGCTGGTACCAACGTTCAGGACAGACTACTTGCACTGCATCATCTGGACTGCCCCTGGAAACCGTCTGATCTGGAACAGCAGGAGGGACGTATTCTCAGACAGGGAAACCAGAATGACAAGGTAAAAATCTTCCGGTATGTAACGGAAAATACGTTCGATTCGTACATGTGGCAGATTCTGGAAAACAAGCAGAAGTTTATTTCACAGATCATGACCAGTAAATCCCCGGTGCGTGCCTGTGAAGATGTAGATGATACAGCTCTATCTTATGCAGAGATCAAGGCACTGGCAACAGGAAACGAATACATCAAAGAAAAGATGGATCTGGATGTGCAGGTAAGTAAACTGAAACTTCTGAAAGCAAACCACACCAGTCAGATCTATCGTCTGGAATCGGATATTGCAAAGCGGTATCCGGTACAGATTACAGCATTAAAAGAGAAGATTGCCGGTATGCGTGTGGATGCAGATGTGGTTAAAGGAATAGATTTACAGGATAATGACCACTTTGCAATGACAGTCGGTGGAAAGCTGTATACAGATAAAAAAGAAGCGGGAGTTGCACTCATTTCAGCAGCATCCAGTTTGAAGTCCGTAAAATCAGCCGGGCAGATCGGGGAATATCATGGTTTTGCACTTTCTTCAGAATACAATTTCCTGTCAAATACCTATACCATGACGATCAAGGGAAAATGTTCTTATAAGATTGAGTTCGGAAAGGATACCTTGGGCAATATCCAGAGGATTCACAATGCACTTTCTGCAATCGAGAAAAAGCTGGCAGATACTGAGCAGAATCTGGAAACGGTACAACAGCAGTTAAAGACCGCACAGGAAGAGGTGCAGAAGCCATTTCCGAAAGAAGCGGAACTGAGTGAAAAAATGGAACGTCTGGCAGAATTAAATGCCATGCTCAACATGGATGAGAAAGGGGGAGAAAATCTTCTGGCAGATGAAGGCATTGGGGAAAACCCGGAAGTAAATGTACCAGAGGAACGTCAGGACAGAATCGCTGACAGTGTTCATAAAACGTCTATTCTGGAAAGACTGAAAGAACAGAAACAGCAGGAGCAGACAAGCGAAACACAGCAGAAACCAAAAAAGAAACACGAACAGGAGTTATAAAGGGTATCCCGTCAGAGTGACCAGAGCTTTGGCGGGATTTTTCTATGGAGGATTTGATTATGGCAAACAGAGAAGAACAATTAAAGCAGATTACAGAGCAGTTGGAACAGGGCGTTGCAGAAATATTCACATCAGAAAAGTATACCGAATATCTGAATACAATGGCAAAGTTCCATAATTACAGTTTCAATAATACTCTGCTGATCGCCATGCAGAAACCGGAAGCGACACTGGTAGCAGGGTACCAGGCATGGCAGAAGAAATTCAACCGGCAGGTAAAAAGAGGGGAAAAGGGCATCCAGATCATTGCCCCGGCTCCGTATAAAGAGAAACAGGAGATTGAAAAAACTGATCCGGAAACAGGAGAGATTGTGATCGGGGAAGATGGACAGCCGGAAACAGAAGTAGTAGAGCGTGTCATTACAAGATTCCGGGTTACGACAGTATTTGATGTCAGTCAGACCACAGGAGAACCGATTCCAGAGTTTGAGGTATCGGAACTGGAGGGGGATGTTCTGATCTACCATGATTTTATGGAAGCATTAAAGATGGTTGCTCCGGTTCCTATCCGCTTTATTGAGATTGACGGCGAGGCGAAAGGCTTTTATCAGCTTGTCGATAAATATATCGCTGTCCAACCAGGCATGAGTGAAGCGCAGACTATGAAAACAGCGGTGCATGAAACCGCACATGCAGTATTGCATGATCGTGACCAGATGGAAGCGGAGGGCATCGTAAAAGATCAGCTTACAAGGGAAGTGGAAGCAGAAAGTGTTGCCTATGTGGTATGTAACCATTTTGGACTGGACACATCAGAGTATTCTTTTTCCTATATTGCAAGCTGGTCTTCCGGTAAAAATATGAAAGAGCTTCGTGCTTCTATGGACACCATCCGTAAGACTTCTGCTGATATGATCGGACAGATTGAGGAAAAGCTCAGAGAACTTCAGATAGAAAGACCAGAGCAGGAAGCAGCCGTTGTGGAGCAGACAGAAGAAATGAGTGCCATGCAGTATGCAGAACAGACCATTAACCGTCTGGAGCAGGAACGGACGATTTTCAACAATGACCAGAGAAATCTTATCGTGAATTTTGCTTATAAACTGGATGACAGGGAAGCGACGGAAAAACTGGCAGAGAATCTTTCAGAATCTATTCTGGATGGAAACAGAGAAGCGGTACTAAAACTGATTGGAGAAGCGGAGGAACAGATTGACAGTCTGCCGGATTCGATGATCGGTTTATCAGAATTGCATGAAGCCGGATTTTATTCAGAAAGTATGCTTCCGCTTACCAGGGAACGGGCAGTGGAATTGCACCATGAGGGAGTAACGGTTTACGGACTGACCGGAGCAGTGGGTGGTCAGGAGCAGTCGCAAAGAGTTATGAATCTGGAACTGGATATTTTACAGCATGACGGGTTATTCGGAGTGACGAAATTTGAATGGGAAAATTACCGGAGAAGCCAGGAAATGGTTATGATACCAGAAGAAAAAGTAAAGATCAAAGAAACGCTTCTTCTGGAAAGCGATGGAAACCGTTATGGTATTTATCAGATCAACAGCGGACAGGAAGAAAGAGGGTATCAGTTTTTAAGTCTGGAAGCGGCAAAAGAAATGGGATTTACCGTAGATGGCAAAGACTATCAGATGGTTTACAGTGAAAGACTGAGAGATGCTACGACACTGGATAACCTCTTTGAGCGTTTTAATATAGAACGACCAAACGATTTTACCGGACATTCCATGTCAGTCAGTGATGTGATCATTATGAACCGGGGCGGCAGATTAACCGCATACTATGTAGATTCTTTTGGATTTACAGAACTGCCGGACTTTGTGGCACAGAGAGCTGAAATGTTAAATGCCAATCCAGTAAAAGCATATCCGGAAGTTTATATGGGAACTTTGGAAAAGGCTATGCAGGAGAGAAATGTAGATGCTTACCTGGATTCCAGAAAACTGAATATCGACTGTAAAAATGCAATCGAACAGGCAATCGCAGAGGGCTTTGACGGTATGCGTTTAAATCCAGATACTGCAGTAAGCGTGGTTGAGAAATACGGGGAAGAACGGGTTGCCTTTGTTCTTGCAAATACATTGAAACAGCTTTCCCATGATGGAAGATTTTCTGATGGCAATAAACGATGGGCAGATGGCATTGATATTCCGGAAAATATCAGCAGGGGAATGGATCTGAACAGAGATTATATTGTGGAAAGCCATCCTGCAGTCCTGAATGGCTTCATTGATATGGCAAGAAAAGAAATCCGTACCTGGAAACTGGAGGAGGTGCTTGGTGTGAAAAATCAGCATATCACTGAAACTACAAGAGGATATGAAGCAGACGGACATACAGGCACTTGGTATGTGATGGATATGAAAACGTATCATGGGGAGCGATTTTTCCAGATGCGGAATGAGGAATACGGTCAGGACGTGGCGGATATTATCGTATCGGAAAATGGAACACTGGTGGCAGAAGACATCTGGCATGGATTTGATGAAGGAGCCAGGGAAGCTATTTCAGAATATCTGGAAGAAAATGGTGCAACAGTATATGACCTGATGAATCTTCCAGGACAGGCAACCGTTATCTTGGCAGACGGAACAGTTATGAAAATCATGGAACAGCAGCCAATCAGTACGGATACATGGGAGCCGACACTGATCGGACAGAATCTGCGGGGGGAAGAACAGAAATTCAGTTTTTTCGAGATACATAAAGTCAGAGAAAATAATGGCATTGATCTGAAAATGCCAGAAAATCATTATATTGACCAATATTATGTGATTGAAGATCTGGCAGCAAAAGGTGGGATGAAGATTGAGAGATATAAGGATCTTGGAGCTGCCCTTGGAGCATATTACTCTCTGCCTAACCATAAAATGAAAGCTCTTGGGATTGAGAATACAGCACCGCTGCGAGGCAGTCTTGATTTTATCCAGTGTAAGAATGGAATAGATACTCTGATCTATGATTGTCAGGGAGAAGAAGGCTGGCTGAATCCGCAAATATACAATACCTTTAAGGATATACGAAATAGTCTGGTAGGGCATGATACAGAGATAGCATACCAGATTGGAGATCAGTATTTCACAATTCAGACGGTAGAAGACGGTTATGATTATACGTTCTATGATAAGGATTATCTGGAAATGGATGGCGGTGTCTACGATAATCCGAATATTTCTATTTCAGAAGCAATGGAGAATATTTTAGAGGAAGAAGGATTGTCCATAGAAGATGCAAATGTGATAGATTATGAAGAAATGTATGCAGAAATTGAATATGCAGAAGAAGAGAGACGGGAGAAGATACAGTTTGAACGTAATTGTCCAAAGGCTTTTTTTGATGGTTATGACAGGGAAGCGGCATTAAAAAATTATGAGGGAATAACCGTACAATTTAAAATGTCTGGTATGTATTTAACAGTGCAACCGACTGAGGAAGGCTATAAATATCTGGTTTATGATCAGGAACTTCATGAAATTTCAGGAGATGCCTGTGGAAATCCAGAAGATTCTATTCAGAAAGCAATGTATGCCAGTCTAAAAAATGAAGGATTGGAAGATGTTGAATGTGTAAAAGTTGATGACAGGGAGTTTCGGGATAAGGTAATCAGTCATTCTAAAGAAGTGCTGGCTAGTGGAGATGTTCGATTCACTTCGGAACTTGGCAGATGTGAAACAGCATTGAATGGAATGGGCAGGGCAGAAATTGAATATGAAGTTTTATTTCATGCAAGAGCTGTTCTGGAAGAAATGGGACTGGAAAATGAAGTTACATTAATTGGGGCGAGAATACATGGTTCCAGAAGCAGAGATGACCTGTATCGTGCAGATTCTGATCTTGATGTGGTGCTTTCTTATCGGGGAAATATTCGGGAGGATAGTTTTTTTAACGAATTGAATTCGTATGGTATGGCAATAGCAGGCATTAAAGTAGATATTACCCCAATCTTAGAAGAAAGAATTACTTTGGCAGAGTATATAAAGGAATCGGAAGCCTATCTTGATCAGCAGGAAATCAGGAAACTCGCAGTGGACTTGGATAATTTTAGTTATGAATATGATACTTATGAATATAAAGATACCGTTGAAAATAGGGAAGAACAGGTTGAGAAACTCACAGAGGATATTTTGAACAAGGAGACAGCAGGTTTAAAAGACTGGCTGACTGAGGTGGCAGAAGAATCGGATATAGACAGCGATGTAGTCACTGCCCAGTCATTACTTTCACGTCTGAAAAATGCAGAAACACTTTCTGTTTTTACCAGACAGCCAGAGCAGAAACAGCCGGAAGACACGATCACTTTTTATGTTGCGGAGTGTATGGAATTTCCTGTTATGGGTGAGTATCATGAGAACCTTACCCTGGAAGAAGCCTTACGCATTTATGAATCAATTCCTGCAGAACGCATAAATGGAATAAAAGGTGTTGGATTTGAACTGCATGATGGAAGTGATTATGACGGACCGTATGATCTTATGCGACTGGGAAAAGTTGACCGGGAAGATGTGGATATGATTCAGCATTATAAGGAAAGTCCATTAGTACAAAAAGCAATGGATGATGTGGAAAAATATTTTGCCCAAAAGCAGGAGCTTACGAAAATAGAGGAGAAGCCTATACAAAAAGAAAACGTTCCGCAACCAAAGAGCAGAAAAGAATCTGTTCTTCAGGCACTCAGAGAGCGTCAGGCGAAAATAAAAGAGCAGGAGCAGAATATGTCGAAAGAAAAATCCAAGGCACATAAGAAGGGAGATGTAACATTATGATGGTAAGGTTTGAGGAAGATGAATATATAGCAGTGGCAATTTTTGATGCAGGAAACCGGGTACAGACAATGGAAGCAATGGATGAGATTTTTTCATATCTGGACGAAGATATGAAGCTGCTGATTTTCACGACGATTCAGAAACTCTATTATCTTAGCGATGAGGGATATGAAGAATTGCAGAAAACGGTAGAAATTTATAAAGCAGATCTGGAGGTGGATGGAGAATGAGTACAAGTCAGTTTGCAGTTTACCAGTTAAAAAAGAAACCGGAATTGAGAAATCTTCTTTTCCGTACCTATGAAGAACTTGCACAGGATCAGATTCCTGTGCAGGTGGCAAATTATGAACAGGTGTATCTGGGAACAATGAAGCCGGGAGAAACACCAGAGCAGATAAAAAAGGAGCTGGAGAAGAAACAGCCGCACAATTATAAAGGTCATGCAGTCAGTACCAGTGATGTGCTGATCCTGAATGATGAGGGGGTCATGACCACTTACTATGTAAACAAAGACACTTTTATAGAGATTCCTGACTTTATGAAAGTCACATCTTCAGAAAGCGGTGGACTTACCAAAGATACAGTTGGATATGAAATAGAGGGAAAAGACGGAACATGGGAAGTAATAGATTATCTGTTGATAGAGGGAAAAAATTATTTTCTTATGGAGCATGAACAATATGGGAAAGATGTTGCGTATGTAGTCTTAGATCAGAACGGGAATGTGCTTGTAGACGGTACTTACAATGGATTTGATGATGTAGTAAAACAGAAGATTCTTGATTCGCTTCATCCGCCAGTGCAGGAGCAGACAGAAGACTATAAACCGAAACTGGATAACTGGCAGAAGTATATGGAGAATGGAGAATACCTGCGAAGTGCGGAAATCACAGAGGAAGCAAATTATAATATGATTGACGGACTTAAGAATAATGCTGCACCAAAAGATAAAAAGAACCATCAAAAAGAATCTGTCCTTGCAAAACTAAATGAGAAAAAGGAGGAAATTGCAAGACGCACTGGACAGAAAGCTATGCAACAGGTAATGGAATCTGAGGGAGAACGTACCAAAAAATAGAGCAAGTAGAAGAGAGGCTGGTCACATAATTGTGGCTGGCTTTTTCTATGTAGTGTGTCCAGCGAAGCTGGACCACACTTGCCGGTGTAAGTCCGGTCACGGTAATCGCCAGTGAGCCGTGTAGCTAAACTCGGTGCGCTGTAGTAATACAGGGTGCTAAGCGAGTGGATAAAGTAACCTTGATAAAAGGTGCAAGCAATCATACAGACCGTAACATTAAGTGAATTCTGCCGTATCGTTAAAAAGGTCTCTGAAAAGAGAACAAAGGGGAGTTGAGCCTTGTGCATATGGGCGAAAACCATGGAATGTGCGAAGAAACTGGAAAGCAGCACAGAAGAACCCCTCGGTATATAGGAAGCGGTATATATGAAAAGTGTGGTTCGGAACTGGAGAGACCCTACCCATCACCGAAAGGTAAAAAGAAAGCGTATAAGCTTGGCGAAATCGTATTTCTGATGGGAGGGAGTCGGAGAGGAACATAGTACCGATAATGACTGTGCAAGAAAACGCAGTCTATGGGAAGGTTCCTTGCTTCATTCACGTTTGTAGAGAGGGTAAGAGTGAGAGAATGTCATGCAGACTAACAACTCCAAAGAAAAAGTTCGACAACTTCAAAACAAACTATATCTGACAGCCAAGAAATGTGATAGCCGAAGATTTCATGCACTTTACGATAAGGTATATCGGGATGATGTACTTTTTGAAGCATGGAAACGGGTAAAAGCTAACAAAGGTTCCAGTGGTGTAGATGGTATCAGAATCGAAGATATTGAAGAGATGGGAATTGAAAAATACCTGTCAGAAATCAAATTGGAACTGATGGATGGAAAGTACAAACCATCTCCAGTGAAGCGAGTTATGATACCAAAACCAGACGGAAGTGAAAGACCTCTTGGAATACCAACAGTCAAGGACAGAATTGTGCAGATGGCTGCCAAGATAGCAATAGAGCCAGTATTCGAAGCTGACTTTAGAGATTGTTCCTATGGATTCCGACCGAAAAGAAGTGCCAAGCAAGCACTGGAAGTGGTAAGGAAAGCGTGTAACAACAAGGGCTATTATGTAGTAGACGCAGATATTGAGAAGTTCTTTGACAACGTAAACCAAGATAAGCTGATGAAACTGGTAGAGCAGAGAATATCAGACCGTAGGATATTGAAGCTGATAAGACAATGGTTAGTATCAGGAGTATTATACGGAAATGTACTGACAATTTCTGAACTGGGAACAAGCCAAGGTTCAGTTATATCTCCGTTATTGGCAAACATCTACTTAAATACACTGGACAGACTGTGGGAAAAGTATGGACTTACTCACGGTATTCTAGTAAGGTACGCAGATGATACAGTAATCATCTGCAAGAATAAGAAAAGTGCAAATCACGCACTGGACTTATTGCAGTACATCATGGCAAAACTGGATTTAAAGCTACACCCAGTAAAAACAAAGATTGTCAGCCTGTGGGACGGAAAAGAGGGATTTGACTTTCTTGGAATGCACCACAGAAGAATGACAACGGAAACAAGCAAAGGACAATTGTATAAAGAAACTTATCAGTACCCGAGCAGGAAAGCCATGAAGAAGATGAAAACAGAAATCAAAAAGAATGTAAACGGTCGAAGTCTGTTAGTTGCAAAGGAAGAGGATTTAATAAAGAATCTAAATCCGAAAATCACAGGTTGGAAGAATTATTATTCCACCAAAACAAATGAGAAATGGATGCAGGCACTAGACTGGTACATTATCTGTACCTTTACAAGATGGTATAACAAGAAACACCAAAGGCGTAAACATATGTCAAGAGTGGGATTTGTTAGGAATAGCATTTACGAAAAAGGATTAAAGAAAATGGCTAGAGCATGACGTAATGCTGTAGAAAGAAGAATGTCGGAAAGCCGTGTGAGGGAGAACCTCATGCACGGTTTGATGAGGGGAAAGAGGGCGGATGCCCTCTAACCTACTCTACAGGTAATAATTTAATATACACCATAAACTTTAAATAGATAGGGATATATGATATTATAATAAAGCAAGACATAATTAATAGAAGTATGGAGAAACTGAATATAGTGTGGATAAAAAAATGGAAAATAAAAAGAAATTTAATTTCAGTAATGACGAAAATAAAGGCTTTTTTTGAAAAAAGAAATTGGAACTATGTTGCGATTATTGCAATTATATTTGGTGGAGCAGTAGTAGTATACACATCATGTTGGATTAATGATTCGGACAGAAGAAATATTGCTGTTGGAATTGGAACAGGAATTATTACATCAGCATTAGTTACGTTATATCTGGAAATTATAAATGCCCAAATCGAGCGAAAAAAATTACAAAAATATAAAAAGATGATATTTAGTCCATTGTGTGATTCAGTAAGAAAGCTATATATTCATATTATATTAAACATTGATGAATATCGAGTAAGAGAAGAAAAGAAGACATTATTTTTTATTCCTATGAAAGAAACAAAAGAAATTTCAGATTTTTTTAAGAAAATGCAGGAGATTGATATAGAGAGTATTACTGAGGAAAAAGAAAAGAGAAAATTAGAAGAATTTTCAACTATCTCTTTGGTGTATTTTAAAGAGATAATTAGTCAGTATGAAGGTCTACCGTTTGAAAGCCTGTTGTTGGACAATATTATTACCCAAGAAGAATATGATAACTTAAAACATTTTACACTGATAAATGAATGTAAGAAATGTATCCATATGTTGAGTGATAATAATATGTTGGATAAAGACAAGTATTATACTAGCGTCCATTTAAATCATTGTATGTTGTTGTTTATGAATAGATTAGCAAGAATGTTTAAGTTTATTGAAGTACAAATAGAAGCAGAAAACAAGTGGATCAAGACTCATTTAGACGATATATATTATAATGAAGTATATCTTTTTTCAGACGAATATGTAGAACAATGGGCTGAGAGGGCAGAAGCAGAAGCTGAGTATTATGCAGAACATCCAGAAGCATTTGAAGATATGGAAGAAAGCGAAGAAGATAGATTATTTGAAAAAATAAACGAAGCTATATGGGCTGGAGATGTGGAAACTATAAAAAAATGTTTTCCTCAAATTGATAAAAATGATAAACAAATACAAGCAGAATTGACATGGATTGTAGCTAAAGATGTTATGAAAAATAGAGAATTGCGTGAACTATATTTTCAGAAATATGGAGTAAAATATAAAGTACGAAAAGAAAAAAGGAGAAATTCATAACGCAAAAACAGATAAAAAGTATTTGTTCAATAAATAAAGGGAACACATAAGAAGAATAATTTGTGTTCCCTCGGTAGTGTAAAATAGTTTGTGTTTCCGGTAAAAAATGGCTCCTTTTTGGTAAGAATTCAGATATGACAATTCTTATCGAAAAGGAGTATTTTT
>OHLP01000909.1_pt1 | contig 13059 bp, 7 predicted proteins | sample 1569111 | NCBI WGS metagenome assembly OHLP01 (sample SAMEA3879504, study PRJEB24766) | human gut metagenome | biome: human-associated habitat; feature: feces | place: USA | collected 1985/1987 | reverse complement strand
TTGTGCATTCAGCGTACCTCCCATATCGCGATTTACCGTACGTCCGGAACCACCTTTCAAGATAGTACTACCTGCAATGGGCGATGTTATCCCCGAAGAAGCTGTATTGGCAGCCTTACTACTATAAGTACTGGTCGTTTTATCTCCTGTCTGGAAAATAGCACTCACCAAGAATTTATGATCATCGCTTACTGTCTTATTATACACTAAACGGTTTTCAGTAGTTAAGTATAAAACATCTTTACCGATATCATAATTCAGTGCAGAAGAACTGTGCTCAAACGCAACTCCCGTTACACTTTGAGGTAAGAAACGATTAATTTTCGAAAACTGTCCATTGAAACCTACCGTCCCAAAATAATCCAGATCTTTAAATAATTTTGCATGCAAAACGAAAGTCATACGACTGTTTGTTGCAATTGTACGATTAGTGGCCTCATTAACCATCGCTACTGGATTATATACTTTATCATTAGCAAAAGTCATACCGAATGATTCATAAGGAGTAAAATATTCACCGGTACGCTGTCCGTCTGCACCAATCACATAAGGACTCATATTGGGCATTTTCGTCAAAGCATGTCCACGTACAGATGCTTTTTTCAATTGATCGGTGTCATCTGTATAAGCTGCATCTGTCACTCCGCGTGAGAAGCTATATTGCAAAGAAATATCCAACTTGTCAGAAAAACGGTAATCCGTATTGAATGACGTACTAAAACGCTCGAAAGCAGTACCGATTGTCGTACCTTCCTGATTTAAATATCCCAATGAAAGACGATAATTTGCTTTATCACCACCACCGGATACAGAAAAAGTATTATCTGTAGTATAGCCGTTTTGAGTTATTTCATCCAACCAGTTAACATCTTGATTGTATTCATTAAAATATTGCCATGCAGGATCAAAACCAATTTCTTTTGTATTGTATAAAAGTTTCAGATACTCTTGTGACTTAGAAGACTGAGCTCCTAAATCGGATACTGTATTATAAATAGCATCCTGAATCATCGAAATGTACTGATTTGCATTCAGCATCTTCACTCCGGTACGCTCCTTGCTAAATTCATATTTTGTATTGAAGTTAAACTGCAAACGTCCTTTACTACCTCTCTTCGTTTTAATCAGTAAAACACCATTAGCACCTTTAGACCCCCATACCGCAGTTGCAGCAGCATCTTTCAACACCTCAATAGACTCTATATCTGCCGGAGATATATTCAGTAACGAACCGTAATCTTCGGAGTTGGCCGAAGCAAAACTAAAATCATCGTCTACATCTACAGGCAAAGGTACACCATCTACCACAAACAAAGGTTGACTGGAAGCATTCAATGAAGAAGTACCGCGAATACGGATTGAACTACCGGAACCCGGATCAGCACCAGTCAAAATATCCACATTCGCCATTGCTCCTTGTAAAGCTTCGGTTACAGAAGTTACCGGAGCCGTATCCAAACTACCCAAACTTAGTTTTTGCGTAGCCGATATCATTTCACGGGCAGACTGTCCCATTGAATTTCGTTCTATCTTCTTTGCTGTAATTTCTACAGCATCCAAAGACATACCTTCTTCATCCAAAGTTACATTAAGCTCTTTTTGCCCGGTATATTTAATCGTTTGTGTTTTATATCCTATAAAAGAGAATACAATAGACAACCCTTTCTGATCAGGGATAGACAATCTGTATTTACCATTGATATCGACGATGCAACCACCCAAAGAACGGTTCGAAGCATTCGTGACATATACATTGGCCCCCATCAACGGTTCATTAAAAACTTTATCCATTACTGTACCCGTCAACACTTGTTGCGCCCATATCGATTGTACGCAAGCCAACAGTAGCAATGTCAAGATTATATTTCGATTCCTTTTCATTTTTCTCTATTCTATATTAATTCAATAAATCCAATACACCATCTATCACGTAAGCTGCACCGTCAGCATAGATATAAGGGAAATAGGAAGTTACATTCACTTCATTGCCTTTCGCATCCCTCAACTTCATACTGCCATCTGCTTCATTGATTAGTGTAACTGTAATGCTTTCTTTCTTCCCATTTACAGTTTTGGTTCCAAATGTCGTAAGTACTTTTTCTGTCCGCTTACCTGTAACAGGGAAAGGATAATCTACTAATCCACTGGAAGAAACATCAATAAAAAGGCTGGTCACATACATATTTCTTTGATCCATAGAGCCAGTTACAGGAAATCGTTTGGGACCGGTAGTCATATCTGCCATTACTGCTTCATTGGTTGGGATAAAAATGATAAAGCGGTTACCTTGTATAAAACTAAACGCATTATCTCCTTTTCCAACGTTTGATGCATTCAAATACACATTGATCCCTTTATAATCATTCATGTTTTTGTCTTGCATGACACGATCTTTAAAGTTCGCCTGTTCCGGCAATAAGGCAACCGTCGTATTATCTCCTTCCAAAGCATAGGATGCCCCGAATTCTCCGTAATCTTTTATCAGCTTCGCAGTGGGTACAGATACTTCATTACCTAATGCTTTTGAATTCCATGTAGCCGAAGAATAGATTTCATCATTAACTCTATACAGATATTCGAAATCATTATAAGAGCCATAAATTATCTCTGTACCACCATTACGAGTAGAAAGCACATTATCCATTACATGTGCACCTGCTATTTCCTGTGCCTGAGTAGTATTCAGATTACCCAATGTCCCGTCTTCAGCATTAGCAACTTGTATTTGTTCATCATTAATTATATAAGGATTTCCTTTCAAGTATTGGATGAAGTCACCATTATACTCGGTTCTTTTCAACATGTCGTCACTCGGAAAAAATATATTAAATTGAGTCTCGTTTATCGATTGGATCTTACTTATAAGACCACCCCTATGAGCTATTAAAGCAAAAATATTATAATCCTTATTACAAAGAGCCGGAGCCATCGGAGATTCAAAAGGCTCAGGAGTGATCACATTGCCCTTCATTCCCCCCAAAATACCATTTGTACAAACTTTCACATAGTCAGGTTCTGCTATTGTGACACCGTCGTAAAGATCATTCATATTAATAATCGCAGACAGAGCAGTCGATGTCATCATTTTACCCCTATACTCTCCGGCATGCGCACTCATAAAATAATATAAAGGAACATAATTAACCTCCTCCAATGAAGAAAAAGAATTTGCCCAATATTTTCGATAGAATTCATCAATTGCTGCATTATCAGGGGCCAACACTGTAAAAGAAATAGAAGACAAATAATTTAGCTGAGCATAATCAGGAATAGAATATTCTGACAAATTCGTCCATTCACATGCTATGGAAGGTAAAGAATAATGAGAATGTACAAATAAAGAATCACCATTACCATAATCAGCTGTAGCATCTTCATCGTATTCATATTTCACAAAGCGATCATACATAGCAGCGAACTTGGTGTATTCCGAACCTTCGTGGCTCATTTCCGTATACAAAGTTTCAAGAGGTTCAAGTACCTGATCGACTACATATAAATAACCGTTATCCGTTACTATTTCATCACCGACAATGCCGGCATTAGAAATATTAAAATTATTCGTTCCACCGCCATAAGTCGATCCCGGGAACATTTTCTCATACTCATCTTTAGGCGAGCTACTCCAACCGGACAATGAATAATTTGAAATGACAGGAATAAAGCGATCCTTATGCATAATCTTACGAATAACACCGCCGTTCGCATAATCCTTCACTGTAGAGATAGCATCGCGACTTTTAGTTCTAAACTTAAAATAAGTCCCCGGATTTTCCAATTCGGCATCTATCCCATTCGGATTATAAAACATAAAGTTTTGTTTCGTATATGAATAGTAAATCAAATGATACCCTATCAACTTATCCAGTTCTGTTTGAGAAATATCCTCTACTGAACCATAATTATGTTTAGTCAAATAAGCACTAAAAGCATCATCGGTAGGCGCCATTACGGTAACAATACCTTTCCCTTTTACCAGGCTTGCATAACTACTCCGATCCACCGCTTTCATGAAAATAGAGAAATTACCTCTATCTTCCATCACTTCATAAGCATTTCCTTTCAACCAATCCGGAATCTCATAATACTTATCGATTTCTCTCTGGCAAGAGACCAGAGAGAAAAAGAAAAGACCCATTAGAAAATATTTCTTCATCTTATCGCTATTTATTTATTTCACAATTTTACCAACCCATGTCTTACCATCCAGTTGCAACATGTAGATATAGTATCCAGCCGGGAGTTTACCCACATCCTTCACGTGAGCCATTCCGCCCTGAACCATTACCTCTACTTGGTGAACAACCTGCCCGGAAGCATTCATTATCGTTATTTGAGCAGGCATATCTTCTACATTAATCACAGGAATATAAAACTCGTCAGCAAACGGCATCGGATAAGCCAATCCCGCTGCAGGAGTATCCATTCTATTAGAGTGTATGCCCGTACCCGTGTTATAGTGATCTGCAATTTCCTCTGCAGTCAATACTTCATTATAGATAGAAAGCTCATCCATCAATCCTTGGAAACCATTTTCGTAAGCTGTATTACAGTTTCCAATCGCCATTCTTTCTACCGTACCGATATTACCGGTTTTATCTGCGCCGGATGCAACTAAGGAACCATTTGCATACATTCTCAACTCCTTGGCATCAACATCGCGTACACAAACCAGATGTACCCATTCGTCATTGAAGAATTTAGCTGTAGCCCCAGTTATATTTACATCCGTCTTAGTTACATTATCATCGATAGCCCAAGTCAAACGGTCATTTTTTGAATTCTTTTGATACTGTATACCGAACCATCTGCCTGTTGCACCTTCATAACTATTATCCGCATGACTACCTTTGTGTAACAAATACCAATCGACAGAACCACCTGCCGACTTAAACCAGCATTCAATACTAAAAGATTCGTTTCCTAACTCCAATGCATCATAATGCTCTTGCACAAACGATGCATTCACAGTATTAAAGTTCACAGCATTATTCCGAACACCTGTCACCCATTCCGGAGTAAAGTTCTTGGCAACTGCTGCTGTTCCGAATTCGTTATTCAAAGAGGCACCTTCCGTTTCATCAAACGAATAATAAGCTACCTTTCCACGTTCAGGTTTTGTACCCGTAGTAAAACTCCATACATCTCCTTCATTCGCTCCTAATGCATTTTTGGCATCAATGCGCCAATAATAGGTAGTCGCAGGCTCTACATTTACAGTCGCTACCATCTGGGTAGTAGCGTCTACCACCTTCTCCATTGTAGTAGCCGATTTTCCAAGATAAACAGAATAAGATACCGTACCAGCCCATACTCCCGTTTTATTTTCCCACGAAAGACGTACCGTACTGTAATCTGAAATGGTAGAAGCATTTTCCGGAACAGGATTGATAGAAGCGACCGGCGGAATAGGAACTCCACGTGTAGTTACTTCCAATACGGAAGAGTATAATGACTCTAATTCTCCATTAACAGTTTTGAGACGAATATAATAAGTCGTATTAGGAGTTAGTGATTCTAATTTATAAGTAGTTACATCTGTATTCAGCACAACCGGAGTAAAGGTTTTATTATCTGCAGAATATTCCAAGATAAGAGCAGTTGATTCCGATGCGTTATTCTGCCATTTAATAGAAACATTATCAGTTCCTAAACTGGATAATTGTACATTTGTAGGATATTTTACATAATCCATTACCGGACCATCAATACTATTTATGTAATTTTCAATATTCAAATATCCATTAGCGGCCATTTTTACCGCATCAGTAGGATCATTTTTATCCAACCCGTTAGCTTCTTCCCAAGCATCAGGTATTCCATCATTATCAGTATCCAGAGGACGGTTTCCTGCAAAAATATTCCCTACACCATTTGTCAATCCAACTTCCGATTCCGAATTTAACAAAGCTCCTTTAGTTCCTAAAGAAAGTAGTTCATCGACCATATAGCCATCTACTTCGTCGCGTGTCGGCAAAGAAGCTCCTGCATTTTCCACAATCCAATTATAAGCTTCTACGGCAGTAGTTTCTCCCATAATAACCGGATGCTTCTCCGCATCAGTCGACACCACTATTTTCTGATCTCCTTCCAGCTTTCGTCTGGAATAATTAGAAAAATCAAAATCTTCAGGAGATTTTACGAAAGTAACATTCAAACTCGTAGGATCACTCCCATCTCTGAGAAAATCCTCCTCCGTTGCCTCATAACCATTTAAGACTCCGTCAACATTATAATCAATCATATTGCCTTTCTGATAAACTTGAAAAGCAGGTTTAGCCCTTACAAAAGCTTTTGTTCCGGCTACCGGACCTTTTATAAAATAATTATTAGTAATTACTCCCCAAGAAGAAGCATCTGTATCACCCAGGATATAACATCCTCCATCACCCCAGTTATACACTACATTATTAACAAACTGGTTTAATCCCTTTACCTTCGGATTGCGAGTTTTATTGTCAATATATAGATTTCTATACAAACTGATTCCACCATTAGACTGTATCAATCCACCGCAAGCATGTGGCATAATTCCTTGGCCGATTATAGAGTTTTGAATCGTTATATTATAAGGTTCATACCCTTTGTCGTCCCAGTTTATAGAGAAATTCTCATCCAATCCCCATGCTGCCGAAATATGATCAAATATCATATTACTACCATTAGCAATACCTGCTGCATCTTTTCCGGAATCACCTTTCAATCCCATACGCATACGTAAATGACGAACAATGATATTATCAGACGCAGAAAAAGAGACCCCGTTTCCATATATCGTAATACCATCACCCGGTGCTGTTTGTCCGGCAATCGTTAGATTTTTAGAAAACACAAGGCGGGATTTAATATTAATAATTCCCGAAACATCAAATATAATAACACGGTTGGGCTTACTGATTGCATCACGTAAGGAACCTTCTCCGGAATCATTCAGATTAGTCACATGGTAAATTTCCGGAGATTCACTGGCTCTTGCACCTTTTGCAAAACGTCCATAACCTTCAGCGCCAGGAAAAGCCAACTGTTGTGCATACAATCCTCCTCCCATACAAAGCGGAAAGAGCAATGCGGTAACAAATCTCTTATACATAAATTTAATCATAATTTTGTGATACGCAGGAAAGAGAAGAAGATGTAGTTTCTCATCAGTACGTAATATAAGAATTAAAAAGGAAAACAAATATACGAATCAAAAGAAAGGCGGACTGAATAGATACCGCCTCTCCTTTTTTATTAGTTGTCTTACAAAATCACTTTCTTCGTTACAATACCAGCTATTGTTTTTACTTTTACAATATACATACCCTGTACTGTATTCATTGGAATTATCGAAGCATTAGTGTTAGCCACTACCTGTCCCTGAGTATTCATTACTATCACATTTTCTACACCAGCACCTTTTACTACAATGCTTCCATTCTGTGCATAGACAGCCAATTCATCAGCAACATTAAAATCTTCAAGACCCGTACCGGAGCCACTACCTTTAGCTGTAATTACTATCTTATATCCCATCACCGGAACTTCTGTAGCAGTTTCTCCTTCACCCTCGGTTTTAGTTCCTGATTGATAACTCTCCTCTGTAGCAGCCAATGTCAAACTAGCAGGGAACCCTTGGAACTCAACCTCATAAGTATCACCTTCCGGCTTAATAGCAGCATCCAAAATAGTAAAAGAGTCACCATCTTTAATGTCAAATGTTTCAGCAGCCTTTACAATAATCTTATTGCCATTAAACGTAGCAGTATTATTAGAAGTCAACTTATCATAACTTGTAGCATTTGCAAGTTCAAATTCCACCGTACCTCCATTTTTTACAGTTAACGGTGATTTTAAGCTCTGTCCCTCAATATCATCCAAAATTAATTGACCGATACCTTGACAACCAACTTCCAATGTTCCACCATCTACGATAACTTCACTTGTTATACGTCCATTACCACCACCAATAGCACCTTCATAAATAGCCATTGCAGTTTTTTCACTTCTACACAATGCAGTAATTGTCGGATCATCAACCGGAGTATTGATATAAGCACGACCTTTTTTTACATGTAAGCCCAAGAATACCTTACCCGTATCAGAGTTTTTAGTACCTGTGAAAATATAAGTACCTGCACCTTCTTTTATTACTCCAAATGCATTTTTATTTGCTTTCGTATTATCTCTCAACCAGAGAGGAAGATTTGTTACATCTGTATTTGAATTACCTATTGACCACCAAATTACCGGATTAGAACTTCCGGAACCATAACCAGAGAGGAAACCACCCTCTTCTGCATTTAACTCACCTATAGCAAAACAACGCGTACCACTAACCCCTGTTAAACCGGCATCTTCTTTCAACGTTACTTTTGTATTAACCAAAGTAGAGTCTATCCCTTCCATATCTGCTACTCCAGTAAATGTTTTTGTAGTATTGAATTGTAATCCGAAAAAAGCCGGAGCTTTACCTTCTGCATACTCAACAGTCTTATTAGCAGCAACTACAAGATCCCCTTCAAAATCATCCCAACAAGTCATGTCTTTCTTACCGGCCTTGTCATCAGTAATATATGTACGTTCACCACCGGCATAAATAACTAATGTTCCTTTTCCATAAAATTTATTAGTGAACTGAAGATAGCGACCTGCCCAAATAGAGCCCACTTTTCCTTCAGGGATACCAACAGGAACAGTAAATTGGCATGCAGGAGTAGAGATTTCACTCATAGCTACACCAATAGACCCGTTATCGAGCACAATTGTATCTCCAAAAACATTGGGAGAATCTTTTTTATCAGAATTTACTTGACCACCCCTTACAATTGTACCACCTTTCAGTTGATTGAGAACATTTAATGTTAACGTACCTGTACCTTCCTTTATCAAAGTTCCGTCTCCTACTATTTTATCCGTAGCTTTATCTGAACTATATGAAATGGAATAATTCTTATCACTATCAAATTTAATACCGCCTACTTGCATTTCACCGCTCACTTTGATTGATTCTACCGTTTTAGCATTACCATCAGCATCAGCAAACGCACCACCACCATTGAAAACTGCCATACAGCCTTCTTGCCAACCTGTAGGCAAGTAAAACCCACCTAAATCTTCTCCCCATTCAGAGTCCATTATACTCCAAATTCCAGTATTACTACTATTCTGCCAGAACAACTCCTTCGGGGCTTCTTGAGCATTAACTACAGACACAGACGCTGCTAAAAGCGCTACACTAAGAAAAGTATTCTTTCTCATAGTTTTTAAATTATTAGTTTAACAACAGTTATTTATTAGTTAAATTGATTATGATGCAAAAATACGCAGTTATCGAACACGGGGCCATATAAATTTTGGCTGAATTGATACAAAAATTGATTTTTATGATTTCATATTAAAGGAAAGGAGGAGCATACAAATCTTTTATCTTTCTATCATAGCAAAGTGTATAAACTCATTTTAGAACGTAAACCAAACATAGGAATTCAAAGAAATATAATAAAAATGACCTCAAATATCCCGGTTTTCTAACTGAGAAATATACATTCAATTATTCCTTCTTCAGATTCTAACAAACTAACCCTAACACATAAACCTCGCGTAAACAATTCACAGTTTCAAAGAATCAAGAAAGATATTGTAAAACAGCATCACCCTAATACTCAATTGCCCAATATACGTTGAAACCCAAATTAACTCAACATTCAAAATTTCTCCCCTCCTTTATTTTTTTAAACTCCAATTTCAACGTAACCTGTCCATAAGGTTTCATTACCAACTCTTCACCAATCTTTTCACTATTAACCTCTCCCGGTCTACAAAGAGAGATTCTCTTAGAATTCTTATGTGGAAATAATAATTTCACATTTTCTTCTCCGTCAGATAAAGAACGAAGACGAACAATCAATACACGATCTTTGTCCAAAGATTTAAGTATTGTCGGATAAACCTTCGGATTATCAATTGCAAGCAGAGGTTGCACACATGGATCTTTATCCGCTGTTACATAAACTAAAGGTTGAGATTGTTCTAAGCCAAAACGGTTTGCTTTTGCTACATCATATTCTTCATGAGGTAAAATACGATATCTAAACGTTACAGGACCATCTTGAGTTAATGGAAAATTCGTATGCCAATGGTTGTTCGTCACCCACGAATAGATCGTAGAACTGGGTTCCAACTTAGTTACCCAATTACCTTGTCCACCCCACCCCATCGAAATATTGGCATGCCTGTCACCATATTCAAACAGAGGGGCATCCAAAGCACACCAAGTAACACCGTGTGTTTCATTGGAAATATCCAACCATCGTTGTAGCACAAGCCAATTTCTGTTTCCTTGTACTCATTGATCTTTTTCCACTTCCATAATTCCCCAAGGAATGTCGACACGGGTTTTAGAACCGGGAATATTAAAGTTAAAACCAAAATGTATACCGTCTTTTTCGGTCAAAGGTAGTTTATCCACTACATTTGTTATCTCTGCCCATGGCTGGTTAGCCAATAATCGAACAGAACGAGAGATGTTACGGCATCCTTTAGCCTTGGAGACCACACGTAATTCTACGGCTAACGGTCCTTTTTCTATTACTGAAATATTTGTTACCATATCTGCCAAGGGTTGGTTTTCATTCGCAGGAAGCCAAGTGAAAGTATCAGCTCCATCATTGCCCACATAATCATAACCGTTTTTTTATCAACGAAACCAATTATATTACCTGTCTTTGAATCAATGTGAAGCTTTAAAAATTCATTCTCTAAACTCCCACTATCTACTTTGCAATCTCCTGTAAGTAAACAATCACCTTCAACCACCCGGTAATGACAAGAACTTAGAGCCGGAACACCTGTTGCAAGAAATAGCAACTCACCTGTCGACAAGCGTTGGGAAAGTACCTCTTCACCATTGGAATCCAACACTTTATTTCCTTTCAGGTTCTCTGCCTTCGACAAAGCGATAATTCCATCATGCATCCAAGTATGCGTATTAATAACTGCAATGCCGCCATTAGAAGGACCCTCTTTAGGCCCCAATGCACCATCCGATTTATCAGTAATGGGGGCCAATGACTCTGCCATCATATCCTGAGACCTGTTCTCGGCTTCGTGAAAATAGGATTGTTTGACTTTCCAGATCGCATCTTGAAAATAGGGTTCAGTAGGATTCTCAAAACACCATGTATGTTCAGAACCTAAAAGTATATATCTCCAACCTTCGTCAAAATCAAATCGAGAAGCCTTCTTGCCATCCGCCAACAACGACCAAACAGTTTCTGCTTGCACCAGTCGTTCTTTTGCTGTCCTATTCTTTGATGTTAGTCCGGCAGCCGTCCCGATGCCATCTGTCCAATACTCCGTATAATCTCCGGTCACTACCGGTAACTGTTTCCCATATTTTTCTTCTATCATCGACATAATTTCATGCCCACCACTAATAATTACTTTAGGATAAGCATATTTTTCATTCCAAGCTTTTACAGCAAAAGGCACATCAGCATCCAGTGGACTATTATCCCACAAAGTCCAGGAAAGTACAGTAAAGTCATAAGGATAGTCACTATTTTCAAGTTCAACCAACTTATTCGTAAAATCAACATTGGCATTTCCTGTCTTAATAGTCAAAGGTACCTTCTCCGGATCACGCTGTCCAAACCAAGGTCGTCCGGTCGTCCAACCCTTCTGAACAATTCTTCATCTGAGCAAATACTTGTATTTAAATTCAGATAACTGGCATCTATACTTAGTTGTCCTTTTTTAATTGCATCAATAAGACCTTCCCTCTTTTCCGGATTAGATTCCCATAAACGTTCAAGTGGCCAACTAACTTCCGGATTCCACACAAACCGTGCTCCCGATAGAAAATCCTTTGTTTTTTCTGCCAACTTGATCCCTTCTATTATGTTATTTTTATGAAGCCGTTCTACATTTTTATGCGTATTCGTATAACCAATATCACATAGGATCAATGGTTAATTTTCTCTTGTACTTTTCACCCGCATAAGTAAATGTAAAAGCAACTTCCGCTTTTTTCCCCACAGGAAGTTCTGAAGGTAATAAAAGTTCGATACGAGTAGAATCTTTCGCATCCAATACAAAATTACTTTTTTCCCTGTAACCTTTTGCAGCAACATCAACCAGACAGTTACCTTTCAGACACTCACCCTTCAAATTTATCACAACAACACGTCCGGGTGTTCCATCCGCTCTGTATCCATAAACCGATTGGACCTTGCAATCAATATCAATCAAATTCCCGGCCCAAATAGATGATGAGAACATATAATATAGTAATAAACGGAAGCAATTTATAAAAAAATTCCGCATAGCAAAGCCGATGGGCTAAAATATTTTTACACCCCAAAAAACAAACACCATTATCATTCAATATCATATTACTAAAACAACAGACAAACAGAGAAATACTTTCCCCAAAAAACAAATAAGAAAAACCTATGCGATAACTAACTCCATTTTACAACTGCATAAAATATCTTTAAAACTCAAAATGGGCAATCGGAAATATTTTTCCAACCACCCATCTTTATCCAAAATAAAATTAACGAAAAAACAGTAAAGTTTCTCCTATTCCATCATTTCTTCAACACAATCTTATCGTATTGCTCTTCAGCTTTTATTTCCGTATACTTAGGCGCATCTATCATCTCTATTAATGCACGGAGGACAGGACCTTCTCCCATCGGGTCATTTTCTTGAGTAGGACGATTATAATAATAAGCCACAGAAGGCATAATACCGGTACCAACACAAATAGCAGTAACATCACCATTATCGGTAATCTTCTTCATCATACCCTTCAAACCTTGTTCCGCTACATAAATAAAATCAGGATGCAACCAACCTTCTTTAACTCCACGAGCAATACCGAAAACAAACATGGCTGTTCCGGTAATTTCCTCATAAGAATCTTCTTTATCCAACAGTTGATGCCACAAGCCATTTTTTCCCTGATATCGGGCTACTCCACTCGCCTGACGACGAAAATTTTCAATCACCGCATCACGCATCGGATGATCCTCAGGCATTACACTTAATAAATCGGCTTGTGCCATAAACACC
>OHLP01000879.1_pt1 | contig 13366 bp, 10 predicted proteins | sample 1569111 | NCBI WGS metagenome assembly OHLP01 (sample SAMEA3879504, study PRJEB24766) | human gut metagenome | biome: human-associated habitat; feature: feces | place: USA | collected 1985/1987 | reverse complement strand
TTTATTTAGAACCTCGTCAACATCGGAGTCCATCACTTTATCAAGAAATGGGATGGTATTATCGTCGTTTAGTGGTTCCACGTATTCTAGAGAAGTGTAAAAGGATTATTACTGTATCACATTTCGAATGTAATCGTATTCGTCAAGCTCTAAATATTCCTTCAGATCGCATTACAGCTGTCTACAATGGATATAGTACTCACTTCTACCAACAAGAAGCAGATGTGAATATTGTTCATAAATACATCCCTGAAAAAGATTTTCTATTTTTCCTCGGTAATACAGATCCTAAAAAGAACGCTGCTCGTACTTTAAAAGCATATAGTATCTATCTACATCGGTCTACGATTAAACGTCCATTACTCATTGCTGACCTGAAAGAAGAATATATCAATACCCTATTGCAACAAGAAAATATTATTGATATAAAATCTCATCTTTATTATCCAGGCTATATAAGCAATCATGATTTAGCAACTCTTTACAATGCAGCATTTGCTTTCCTTTATCCGTCACTACGAGAAAGTTTTGGAATTCCAATGTTAGAAGCTATGGCATGTGGTACACCTGTTATCACCTCACAAACCTCTGCTATGCCCGAAATTGCCGGAAAGGATGCTATCTCGGTAAATCCTTACAATCCAGAAGAAATAGTTCAGGCTATGGTACGGCTGGAAGAAGACCCCGAATACCATCATTCACTGTCACAATATGGTTTGAGAAGGGTACAGCAGTTTTCTTGGAAAAAAACTGCGCTTAAAACATTAGAATTATATAATGAAATAATACAACAATGAATACACTTGAAATCATATTCTTTATTCTTCTGTCCATCGTTTTCTATACTTATATAGGATACGGAATCATACTTTGGATATTAGTCAGAATAAAACGGATTTTTATAAAAGAAAAGAGTTATCATACGATGGAAGAACTTCCCGAAGTAACTCTCTTCATCACAGCCTACAATGAAGAACAGGTGGTAGAGAAGAAAATGCAAAATTGCCGCGAACTGGATTATCCCAAAGAGAAGTTCCAAATAGTATGGGTGACGGACGGAAGTTGTGATGCCACCAATAAAAAACTGAAAGCATATCCCGATGCAACTGTGTACTATTCTGCCGAACGGAAAGGAAAAACTGCAGCCATGAACCGCGGAATAAAATTTGTCACTACTCCGATTGTGATTTTTACGGATGCCAATACTTCTATTAACTCCCAATCGATCCGCGAAATGGTACGTTACTTCAATAACCCGAAGGTGGGATGTGTGGCGGGAGAAAAGCGCATCAATATGCACACCAAGGATGAAGCAGCAGTGGGAGGTGAAGGAATGTACTGGAAATATGAATCTTTTCTGAAAAAATTAGACTCACAACTCCATTCTGCCGTAGGCGCAGCAGGAGAATTATTCGCCATTCGCACTTCCTTATACGAACAAATGCCCAATGATACGCTATTGGATGACTTTATCCTTTCCTTAAAAATCGCCATGAAAAAATATATTATTGCATATTGTAACAAAGCATACGCCATGGAAAACGGTTCGGCAAACATGAAAGAGGAAGAAAAAAGAAAAGTACGCATTGCAGCAGGAGGAATTCAAGCCATTTATCGGTTACGAAAGCTACTCAATCCATTCCGTTATGGAATACTCAGCTTTCAATATGTATCTCATCGCGTACTAAGATGGTCCATCACACCAATTGCCTTGTTTTTGCTCGTACCTCTGAATGTATTATTGATCATTTACAATGAGCATTCCCGCTTCTATATCATACTCTTGGTGCTGCAATTATTATTTTATGCAGGAGGGAGCTATGGATATTATTTATCCACAAAATCAGTAAAAAACAAATTGCTCTATATTCCTTATTACTTTCTGTTCATGAATATAAATGTCATTAAAGGCTTTTTCTATTTCATAAGAAAAAACAAAAATGACGGTACTTGGGAAAAGGTACGCAGAGCCGTATGATTACCCCAAATATGAATGTATCATTTCGCGAAGTTTGGCTGCCATAACAGGCTTTGCCATATAGTTATTACATCCGGCAAGATATGCCTTTTCACGGTCACTGTCGTATGCATTAGCAGTAAGAGCTATAATAACAATCTCTTCATTGAATGTACGAATCACTTTAGTAGCTTCCAAACCATCCATTACGGGCATCTTTATATCCATAAGTATCAGGTCCGGATGCTCTGCACGACATATTTCAACAGCCTCTGCACCGTTAAAAGCACGGAGTATTTCATAATCCCTCCGCAAGATAATAGACAGTAAAAGGAAATTACTTTCCGTATCTTCTGCAACTAATATTTTTTTCATCTCACTATTTTGCTTGTTTCTCCATGCAAAATTACGATATAAAATGATATAAGCAATATTTTTTTTGTATATTTGCTGAGATTAATAAAAACATTACGACTTAATATTAAGTTGAGTACCGTAAGATTGATATGAAGGCTTCTAACAAAATATTACACGAAAAACAGTATGCCGAAAGAATCCTAGAGATTACCGGCGATACAATGTTCTTTGTATACAAAGACGGGACCTGTCTTGACTTTAAGCCTAACCGACCGGACTTCTATATCAAAGAGGAAGAAGTGGTAGGCAAAAATATTTTTTCATATTTCCCTTTGGAGACAGCTCGGAAAATGCACAAGGAATTTAAAAAAGTCATTGATGGAAAGGTGTTGTCCTCGGCAGAAAACTATAAGCTCATTCTGGGAGAAGAAGTGAAATATTATAAATGCATTATTTCGAAATTTAATGAAGACCATCTGATATTTCAATATCGAGACATTACGGGGCGCAGTGTAGTAAGGCTGAAACTGGAAAAGAAAATAAATGACTTACGTGAAGTAGAAAAAGCAGCCCATATCGGCCTGTGGACTTTTGACTCACTCACCCGAATTTTCACTTACTCAGGCTATACCCAGGTATTTTGTGATAATGAAGAAGAAAAAACAATTACTTTTGATGAATATATCACCTATATCCATCCCGAAGATAAGACAAGAGTTGAAAATTGGATAGAGAATTATTTGCATGGAAAAGAAAGTCAAGATACCATTTCATATAAATTACTGATAAATGGCAAGATTGTAGACATGCGACTGAAAATCTATAATCGGGAAGTATATACCAACCGTATTTTGCTGGAAGGATATATACAGAATACATCGGAAATAGTATGGAAAGCTGAGCGTTCCAATCAACTAAAATCAGCGTTTCTTGCCAATATGAGTCATGAAATACGTACCCCGCTGAATGCCATTTTAGGATTTTCACGTATTATTGCCGAGACAGACAACTCCGAAGAAAGATTGCAATATTATGATATTGTAGAGAAGAACAATATGCGCTTGCAAGAGCTGATTAACGAAATTCTGGACTTATCAAAGATAGAATCCGGAATGATGGAGTTCAACTATGCACCTGTCAATCTCTATAAATTATGCGATGATGTTAAAAACACTTATCGCTTCCGTTGTCAAAGCGGAGTAGATTTGATTTTCGAACAGTCAGACCGTTCTCTTTACATATCTACCGATAGAAACCGGCTCTTCCAGATATTCTCCAACTTAATAGGCAATGCCACTAAATTTACTCAAAAAGGACATATCAGTTTTGGATATAAAAAGGTGGACAACCAGATTATTTTTCATGTGACCGACACCGGCACCGGTATTCCGGCCGAAAAGCTTCCCAAGATATTCGACCGCTTTATGATGGCCAATGACAATGTTGCCGGTACAGGACTGGGACTTTCCATCAGCAAAATAATTGCCGAGAAGCTAGGAGGAAAAATTTGGGTAAACTCCAAACCGGGGAAAGGGACGACATTTACATTCACCATCCCCTATATATCTGTCAACGGCGAAGTAAAAAGAGAAAGTCATACTTTCACACGCTACACAAACAACAAAGAATCTACACATAAAGAGATTGTCATACTAGTAGCAGAAGACAACCAAAGTAATTATGACTTAATAGAAGCCATGATTGGTAAGACCTATAAGCTGGTACATGCCCTTGACGGTATGGAGGCCATCCAATTGTATGAAAAATATAGCCCCAACCTTATTCTCATGGACATAAAAATGCCTAACCTCGACGGTCTGGACGCCACACGCATCATCAGAGAAGTATCCCCCAAGATACCTGTTATTGCTGTTAGCGCCTACGCTTACGAAAAAGATAAAGCAGCCGCAATAGAAAGTGGATGCAATGAGTTTTTGACCAAACCCATATCTCCTGATTTATTAAAAGATACAATTAATAAATATTTAAATTATGGGAAGACTAGCCGTATACAAATTTGCATACCTTTTATCCATCATATTCACTCTTCTGATATTAGGATTATCCGTTTTCGCTTATTTTGCAGGAAGAATAGACCCAGAAAGCAATATGTTTGCAGCCTATATTGCATTTGGAAAGCCTATCTTAGTCATTATCAATATCTTGTTATTTTTTTATTGGCTTATCAGATTCAGGTATTGGGTATGGATTCCGCTACTTGGTTTATTGATAAATTACGGATATATTACTTCCATGTATCAAGTTTACAATTCGACCAAATATGCCAATGATACCCAACTGAAAATCGTGACTTATAATGTACATTCATTCGGAGGAGAAATCACCGGTTTCTCGGCTAAAGAATTTGCTGACATCCTGAACAAAGAAGGAGTAGACGTACTATGCTTTCAAGAGTACAGGGGCAACGGAGATTTCACCACCAAAGACTTATATAATACTTATTCCAAAAACTTTCCTTACTCATATCTCCCGGAAGGACGCGCGCAAGCTATTTATAGCCGCTACCCCATCAAACAGTCTCAGATTATTGAGTTTCCGAACACTAACAACGGAGCTATTTGGACAGATATAGATGTTAAAGGCATGACTATCAGGGTAATCAACGTGCATATGCAGACCACTAACCTTGACCGAATGCGTTCGAAAGCCGCACAAGCCAGAGAAGTAGGAGATGAAGAAAAAGAAAATCAAATTTATACACAGTTCACAGATAATATGGAAGCCAATATCATTCAACGCGCAAAGCAAGCCAAAGATATCGCTTCATTGGTAAATGCCACCGAGACTCCAGTTATCTTATGCGGTGATTTCAATGATACTCCGGGAACATTTACTTACGAAACACTGAAAGGGAATCTGCAAGATGGTTTTCTTTCTGCCGGAGAAGGATATGGAGCTACTTATCGCGGGCTGCACAATCTGCTCAGAATCGATTACCTGTTCCACTCCCCTTCTTTATTGGCCCTCAAATATGGTACAATGTCATACGATATGAGTGACCATAACCCCGTTTATTTGGAAGTAGGACTCTAGTAAAAAACGACCTTCTTATAACTCATAATGCACCCCTCTATTTTAACCCTATATTGTGATAAATCAAAGCTAAAATAAAGGGATGCTCTTTTTTAAAGTTTTTTATCTATAAGATACTCGGCTTCTATCTTACGACCACTGTCATTCCTTCAACGGAACCGAAAAATAAAAGGTAGAACCTTTCCCCTCCTCCGATTCAAACCAAAGACGCCCTCCATTCTTAACGGCAAAATCAAGGCACAACAACAGTCCCAAACCGGAACCCTCCTCATTATTCGTGCCATATTTACTAAAGTGAGTCTCCGTATTCAACAACTTCCGCTGGTCCTCTTCACTCATCCCCTTTCCGCTATCCCTGACACTGACCACCACACTGTCGTCTACTATCCGGGCACCGACCACGATTTCAGAATCATTATAACTAAACTTAATCGCATTGCTCAATAAATTACGCATAATGGTCTTCATCATATCGATATCAGCATGAACCTCTATCTTATCATCTCCCAGATAACGCAATTTGATATTCTTTATGCCTGCCACCAGATTAAAAATCTCAATGACTGACGCAATATTCTCAACAATATTGAAATCCTGATACACCACATTCAATTTACCAATCTGACTTTTTGTCCACTTCAAAAGGTTATCCAACAAAGCAAACACATCCTCGGTACTTTGGTTGGCCATGCTCAACATCTGATACATTTCTTCTCCAATCTGAGAAGGAGGCAAACTCAGTATCAACATATTGAGTACCATTTTAATGGAACCCATAGGAGAACGCAGATCATGAGCAATCACAGAATAAAGCTTGTCTCGCCCCATGATTGTTTTGCGCAATTCTTCCGTTTGACGCAGAATAATTCTTTTTGCCGCCACCAGCGAAATCTGGTGAGTAACACGAATCACCAATTCTTCCTTATTGAAAGGCTTTGAAATAAAATCGTTCGCTCCCACCTTGAACCCTTTCACGATATCGGAAGTCGTGTTCAAAGCAGTCAGAAAAATAATAGGTATATTCTGAGTCACAGGATTCGCTTTCAGTTTCTCTGACACCTCAAAGCCATTCATTTCCGGCATCATAACATCTAACAGAATCAGATCCGGCTGCTTTTCGGCTGCCTGCACCAACGCGTCCTTACCATTATTTGCAGTAACGACCTTAAACTTCTCGTTTGTAAGCAATACCTTTAATAGCAACACATTAGAAACCACATCATCCACTACCAAGATGGTGTATTCCGAATGATCTATCACTACATTAACATCTGCTGTCATATTCGCCACTATTTAGAGAGAATTTGTTTAAAATAATTAATTACTTCTATCAACCCTTCCTCCAACCGTACAGTTGGTTTCCAGTCCAATTTTTCCTTTGCCAACGTAATATCAGGCCGACGCTGACGCGGATCGTCATAAGGAAGAGGTTGATAAACTATTTTTGACTTTGAGGCCGTCAGTTTCAACACCAATTGTGCCAGTTCCAACATAGAAAACTCACGCGGATTTCCAATATTCACCGGTCCCGTAAAGTCATCCCCCGTGGCCATCATACGCACCATTGCCTCAATCAAATCATCCACATATTGAAAGCTGCGGGTCTGCTTTCCGTCACCATAAATCGTGATATCTTTATTCTGCAAGGCTTGCACTACAAAGTTAGAAATAACACGCCCATCATCGGGCAACATATGGGGACCATATGTATTGAATATTCGCACTATTTTTATCTTCACCCGGTGCTGGCGATAATAATCCATACACAATGTTTCGGCACACCTTTTCCCTTCATCATAACAAGAACGGTAACCGATAGGATTCACATTACCCCAGTCAGACTCCTGCTGCGGATGAGAAATCGGATCACCATACACTTCGCTTGTCGATGCCTGAAGCATACGTGCATTGTTTTTCTTTGCCAGTCCTAACATATTAAAAGTTCCGAAAACAGCAGTCTTTGCTGTTTTTATCGCATCATATTGAATGGGGGAAGCAGGGCATGCTAAATTATATATCTCATCCACATCCGCACAATACGGATTCACCACATCATGTTCCACCAACTCAAAACACGGATGTCCTATCAGATGCTTTATATTATCTTTGCTTCCGGTAAAAAAGTTATCAAGACAGATAACCCGGTTACCCTCGTTTATCAGACGCGTACAAAGATGCGAACCTATAAAGCCCGCACCGCCACTTACCAGGGCTTTCTTCATCCTTCTATCATTTATATTATATTTTCTTTCGTAAAGCAAAAATAAGCGATTAGTTCCATTCCTGCAAACTTTAAATACAATATTATTACTTATATTTGCAGGCATGATAGTTAATCCGACCAATAAATGAAAAAATATCCAACCATTATGAGCATAGCCGGCTCCGATTGCAGCGGAGGCGCCGGCATCCAGGCCGATCTGAAAACCATCTCGGCATTGGGCGCTTATGCAGCCACCGCCATCACCGCTATCACAGTTCAAAATACCACCGGCGTACGTGCCATCCACCCTGTACCCCCTGTTTTTGTACGCGGACAGATAGAAGCCGTCATGGACGACATACGTCCCGATGCCATAAAAATAGGAATTATAAATGACATTGAGATTGTAAAGGTTATCTCTGCCTGCCTGCACAAGTACCGACCCGCGTATGTGATTTTCGATCCCGTCATGGTATCTACCAGTGGGCACAAGCTGATAGAAGATGACGCCATTGCAGCCCTTACCGACGACTTAATGCCCCTCACCTCCCTCATCACACCCAATCTGAGGGAAGCAGAAGTGTTGACAGACCATCCTATTAATAATGTAGAAGAGATGAAATCGGCTGCCCTCGAGCTATTGAAATTCGGTTGCAAAGCCGTCCTCCTGAAAGGCGGTCACCTGGAAGGCGGACTAATGTGCGATGTGCTGCAGATAGCCGGAGAAAGTACTCCTCACCTGTTCACCTCCACCAAAATAGAGAGTCCGAACACCCACGGAACCGGTTGTACCCTCTCTTCCGCCATCGCCACATTCCTAGCTTTGGGTTATGTGATGCCGCAAGCAGTGGAACGTGCCAAGCGCTACGTCACCCATGGCATAGAGGCAGGGAAAGATATCCGCATCGGTGAAGGACACGGCCCTTTAAACCACTTTTATCATCCTGTCCCTATGAATATTAAGGAAGAATAGCACCTAGTTTCCAAAGAAATAATTACCTTTGCAACGTTTTTAAACCAAAAAAGGAAAAATATGAAAGCATTTGTATTCCCCGGACAGGGAGCACAGTTTGTAGGTATGGGTAAAGACCTGTACGAAAACTCGGCTTTGGCCAAAGAATTATTTGAAAAAGCGAATGACATTTTAGGATACCGCATCACAGACATCATGTTTGAAGGTACAGACGAAGACCTTCGCCAAACCAAGGTCACTCAGCCTGCCGTGTTCCTTCACTCGGTTATTTCAGCCCTCTGCATGGGTGATGATTTCAAACCTGAAATGACAGCCGGACACTCACTGGGTGAGTTCTCTGCCTTGGTTGCCGCCGGAGCCTTGTCGTTCGAGGACGGATTGAAGCTGGTATATGCACGCGCCATGGCTATGCAGAAAGCCTGCGAAGCACAACCTTCGACAATGGCTGCCATCATCGCATTACCTGATGAAAAAGTAGAAGAAATATGCGAAGCCATCTCTAAAGAAGGCGAAGTGGTGGTTGCCGCCAATTACAACTGCCCGGGACAAATCGTTATCTCCGGTTCCATCGAAGGCATCAATAAAGCTTGCGAACAACTGAAAGCTGCCGGTGCAAAACGCGCTCTGCCTCTGAAAGTGGGTGGTGCTTTCCACTCTCCGCTGATGAATCCGGCCAAAATAGAACTAGAAGCCGCCATCAACGCAACTGAAATTCATACACCAAAATGTCCTGTTTATCAGAACGTAGACGCTTTACCTCACACCGATCCTGCTGAAATCAAGGCTAACCTGGTAGCTCAGCTGACCGCTTCTGTTCGCTGGACTCAGACAGTGAAGAACATGATTGCCGATGGAGCCGACGAGTTTACAGAATGCGGACCGGGTGCTGTATTGCAAGGCTTGATTAAGAAAATAGACAAAGACGCAAACGCTCACGGAATAGCATAAATAAATATACACCGTCATTCTTCCTCAAAAGCTCAAGAGAATTTTTCCAAGCAATGGAGACATCTTCGGAGAGGAACGACGGTGTATTTTTATCCCATCTTTTTTCCATATCTCGTTAAAAATGATTATGTTTGCCCATGTAACAAACGAGATAAATTAATGAATACATTCAAATACAACATAGGGTATGCCCTGAGCGGAGGATTCATCAAAGGATTTGCCCACTTAGGAATCATGCAGGCACTACACGAACACGGCATAACACCGAACATACTTTCCGGAGTAAGTGCCGGTGCACTGGCTGCCGTATTCTATGCTGATGGCAGAGAACCCTATCACATCATTGAACTCTTTGAACACCATTCATTTACCGAACTCACAACCTTTTCCATTAATAAACAAGGATTGCTGAAGCTTGACAGTTTCATTGATTTCCTGGAAAGTAACCTGCGAACCAAACTGATAGAAGAACTTCCCATCCCCACTATTATCTCGGCCACCGATTTGGACCACGGAAAAATAGTTTCTTTCCGCAAGGGAAAAATTGCTGAACGGGTAGCTGCCTCATGTTGCATGCCGGTACTGTTTGCACCACAGAAAATCAATAATACTTATTACGTAGATGGAGGAATATTAATGAACCTCCCGGTAACTCCCATCCGCGAAATGTGTGAAAAAGTGATTGCATTCAACGTCAGTCCATTGGTGGCAGACGAATATAAAAAGAACGTGGTAACAATTGCTTTAAGGGCCTATCATTTTATTTTTCAAGCGAACACTCTGTCACAAAAGCCTCTGAGTGATTTGTTGATTGAACCCTACGGACTGGAAGGATACAGCAACCGAGAGCTGGAAAAAGCCGAAGAAATTTTTGAACAAGGATACAATACGGCGAATGAAATTCTAGACCATTTGTTACGAGAGAAAGGAACTATTTGGAAATAAATAAAAAATAATATAATGAAAACACAAGAAAAAATTATCATCTACCAGGTGTTTACCCGTTTGTTCGGAAACGGAAACCCTCGTTGCAAAACCAATGGCTCTTTGGACGAGAACGGCTGCGGAAAAATGGCTGACTTTACGGCCAAGGCTTTGGGAGAAATCAAGCGTCTGGGTGCCACACACATTTGGTATACAGGTATCATCGAACACGCCACACAAACCAATTACAGTCGCTACGGCATACGCCCGGACCACCCTGCCGTAGTCAAAGGAAAAGCCGGCTCACCATACGCCATCAAGGATTATTATGATGTAGACCCCGATTTGGCAACCAGCATCCCCGACCGGATGAAAGAATTTGAGAACTTGGTAAAACGTTCACACAAGGCAGAACTAAAAGTAATCATTGATTTTGTTCCCAACCACGTTGCCCGCCAATATGGTTCAGACACCAAACCGGCAGGAGTGGCTGATTTGGGCGAACAAGATGATGTAAACCTAGCATTCAGCCCGAATAATAACTTTTATTACATTCCCGGCACAAAACTGGAAGGCAATATCGATCTTCACCGCGGTGCCGCCGAACCCTACATAGAATTTCCTGCCAAAGCCACCGGCAATGACCGTTTTGACGCATGGCCCGGCATCAATGACTGGTATGAGACAGTGAAGTTGAACTATGGCGTGGATTACATGAACGGACGAAGCACCCATTTCGACCCCATTCCCGACACTTGGAACAAAATGCTCGACATATTGTTATTTTGGGCATCAAAAGGCATCGACGGATTCCGGTGCGATATGGCAGAAATGGTTCCTGTCGAATTTTGGGGATGGGTCATTCCACAGGTCAAAGCGCAATACCCCAACCTGATATTCATTGCCGAGGTTTATAATCCGGCAGAATACCGCAACTATCTTTTCAATGGAAAATTCGACTATTTATATGATAAGGTAGGCTTGTATGATACGCTGAGAGCCATCACTTCGGGTTGGGAATCGGCTACCTCCATTCCCAGTCGCTGGCAAAGCCTGAGTGGAATAGAACACCGTATGCTCAACTTCCTTGAGAACCACGATGAACAACGCATTGCTTCCGATTTCTTTGCCGGAAACGGTGCTCGCGCTATCCCTGCCATGATTGTTTCTGCTTGTATGAATGACAATCCGGTCATGATTTATTTCGGACAGGAAATAGGCGAACAGGGAATGGATACGGAAGGATTCAGCGGACGAGATGGACGTACGACCATCTTCGATTATTGGAGCGTGGACAGTATCCGCCGTTGGCGCAATAACGGCAAATTCGATGATAAGCTGCTGACCGAAGAAGAGAAGAAACTACGTACTTTCTATTCCAGACTATTAAATTTATGCAACACGGAGAAGGCGATACGCGAAGGAGTATTCTTTGATTTAACATACGCTAACCTGGCAGGATGGGTATTCAACGAACATAAGCAGTATGCTTTCATGCGTAAGCTGGATGATGAGTTGCTGCTGATAATGGTCAACTTTGACAGCATTCCGGTGCGGGCAGCAGTCAACATTCCGCAACATGCTTTTGATTTCTTGGGAATACCTTATAACTTAGAATATAATGCAGTGGAATTGCTGACAGGAAATACAGAGAAATTGGTATTGTCACCCGACAAGACGACGCCTGTTTTATTGGATGCCATGAATGGAAAGATTCTGAAGTTCAAGCTGTAAACACGAAACAGACAATGAATAGCAGAGGAATGTCAAAACTAAACCGATCTATCGAAAGGGGTGTGTCAAAACGTGGATAATGCTGTCGTTTAGTTCGTAGGGGCAAGGTCCGCTCGCCCGAAAACAGTTTGCTTTGTGTCTTCGGGCAGGCAAGCCCTGCCCCTACTGACAAAATAACAATATTATCATTACCCCTACAGTCCGCAAGAAATATCTTTCGCCCGAATGCAGATAGAATAGAGCGTCTCATGCCGGCACACTCTCTCTGCTGCATTATCTTATCGTTTCACCAAACCGATTTTTGCGTTCAGCTTAAAATAATAGACTCCATTTTCGCGCTCCAAATAACCATATTTATCTTTTTCGGTAGAACCTTTCTCAAAACGAGAGTTATTGAACAGAAAATCGGCAAAGGTCTGACGGTCTGCCTTTTGATAACACAATATTTCACCACTGCCGTCCACCAGTAAGAAGCCGGATACAGCCGAATCAACTCCGGTAAAGAGCTTTGCCGGACGCATTCCCAAGGCAAGTGCCAGCAGGAATTGCTTCATCTTATATTCGTAATAATGATGCTTGGTAATCAATTCCTCTTTAATCTTCAACGGATTGACTTGCTTCATCACCTCCGTCAGCTCGCTCACTCTGGTGATGCCGTCCAGATGCATGATGCGCAGCATTTCACCCAACATGCGGGGAAAATGCAGGTCTATCATACTCAAATTGCTACGGAACACTTTGTCGGCCACATCGCTATACTTCAAGACACCTCCCAGACGTTCTATCATCAACATACGTCCCGCCACATCGTCTTCCTCGCCAAATGCATTGATTTTATTGACTGTGGGAGTAGCAAACTTGATGCCGGTCTGCTCAAACTTCAGGTTAGCAGTTCGTCCACCGTCCAGTAAAGGAAACATGGAGCTGAGACGAGAACGGACACAGAAACCCGTCAAAGGCGCATCCGCACTGTAAAAAGCAACATAAAAATCGGTACGGTCATCCGTTTTTGCTTCCAAATCAAAGATAGCCACCTCATCCAAAAACTCCTCCACCCCATCGGGTGACATAACATCATTTTCACGACTCGCTTTCACAGCCGATAAAATCAGTTCCGCCACAGCAGAAAAGTCCTCACGTGCCACCAGCTTATCAATTTTTTCTCCACAGATATGTATATTTTCCTCACTTTCAATAATATATCGGCGGGTTCCGT
>OHLP01000878.1_pt1 | contig 13381 bp, 5 predicted proteins | sample 1569111 | NCBI WGS metagenome assembly OHLP01 (sample SAMEA3879504, study PRJEB24766) | human gut metagenome | biome: human-associated habitat; feature: feces | place: USA | collected 1985/1987 | reverse complement strand
AGTACGCGTCTGGGGGGCGTGTGGTCGCTGGTTCGAATCCAGTCACCCCGACTGAATTGTGTAAGGCAGTCAATCAACACTTGTTGGTTGACTGCTTTTTTGTTACGTACACAGCTTGCCAACGGCAGTTTTTGCGTAAGTTTGCAACAAAATATTTCCATCTTTACCACAGCATGCTACATGAACAGCGAAGAGACCATTTTAAGATTGCAGCATAAAGGCATCAAGCCTACCGCCAACCGCATATTGGTATACCGCACACTTTGCCAAAAAGCATCGCCCCTAAGCCTTACCAACTTAGAGGCGATGATGCCAACCATGGACAAGTCGAGCATATTCAGAGTGCTATCGCTCTTTTTACAACACGACGTGGTGCACGCCTTTGAGGACGGACGAGGCATTATCAACTACGAACTGTGCAACGAGCAAGGGACTTGCGACCACCACGACAGCCACCTGCACTTTTATTGCGAACACTGCCAACGCTCCTTCTGCCTTGACAGCGTTCAACTGCCGGAGTTCAACCTGCCCGACGGCTTCTGCGCCCACAACTTTTCATTCGTCATCAAAGGTTTGTGTCCCCAATGCGCCAAGAGGCAGCACAAAGGCTGAATACACTCAAGCACGAAACTCAAGCGCAGAACTCAAGCACAGAACTCAAGCGCAGGACTCAAGCGCAAAACGCTACCTCTAATGGGGGCGACGCGTCTCGCGTCGGGAAAAGAAGGAATAAAGAGTTGAACCCTACACTTTCCACCGACGCGGGACGCGTCGCCCCCATTAGAGATTGGCTACCCCATCGCCACAACAAAAAAAGCGCATTCCAAAAATGCTCGTTCGAGCATACGGAATGCGCTTTTTATTTTGCAATTTCAAGTCACACGCCACACGTGGGTGCGACTTGAAATTTATGTATCAAACGTTTACTCCTGAGGCAAAGACCAGTCTTCCTTAGTCTTGCGCACGTAAGAGGCGTAACGACGTTGTGCAGCACGCTTAGTCTCGTCGTAAAGTTCCTGAGCCTGTTCGGGCATAGCCTTCTTAAGCGAGAGGAAACGTACCTCGTGGTCGAGGTAATCCTGGAACTTGTCCCAATCGGGCTCCTTAGAGTCGAGAGTGAAGGGGTTCTTGCCCTGGTCGGCGAGTTCGGGGTTGAAGCGCCACAAGTGCCAGTAACCACAAGCTACTGCGCGGCCTTCCTCAGCCTGGCTGCGACCCATACCGCCCTTGATCTTCAAACCGTGGTTGATACAAGGTGCATAAGCAATGATGAGCGAAGGACCATGGTAAGCCTCAGCTTCCTTGATGGCCTTGAGGCACTGAGCCTGGTCGGCACCCATAGCCACCTGGGCCACGTAGATGTAGCCATAAGTAGTCTGCATAAGGCCAAGATCCTTCTTGGTCACGCGCTTACCGGCTGCAGCAAACTGTGCGATGGCACCAACAGGAGTAGCCTTAGAAGCCTGACCACCGGTGTTAGAGTAAACCTCAGTATCGAGCACGAGAATGTTAACGTCCTCACCGCTGGCGAGCACGTGGTCAAGACCACCGTAACCGATATCGTAAGAGGCACCGTCACCACCAATAATCCACTGGCTGCGCTTAGTAAGGAAGTGGCTGAGTTCGGCCAGCTGCTTGCAAGTGTCGCAACCCTTCTCGGCACCAGCCTTAATCATAGGTTCGAGCTTAAGAGCGGCAGCGCGGCTTGCCTCAGCATCGTTCTGACCGTCAATCCATTCCTGAGCAGCGGCCTTGTATTCGGCAGGAGCCTCAGCAGTGGCAATAACGTCTTGCAACAACTTCTGAATGCGTGCACGCATCTTCTTATTGGCAAGGATCATACCCATACCAAACTCGCAGAAGTCCTCGAAGAGTGAGTTAGCCCATGCAGGACCTTCGCCCTTCTCATTGGTAGTATAAGGTGTTGAGGGGATAGAACCTGAGTAGATTGATGAACAACCCGTAGCGTTGGCAATCATCTGACGGTCGCCAAAGAGCTGGCTGACGAGCTTGACGTACGGTGTTTCACCACAACCAGAGCAAGCACCTGAGAACTCGAAGAGCGGAGTAGCAAACTGAGAGTTCTTGGGGTTGAGCTTGATGTCAACCAAGTGCTGCTTGCTGGTCACGTTCTTAGTACAGTAAGTCCAGTTTTCGGCTTCAGCCTCCTGGCCTTCGAGCGGCACCATTTCGAGTGCCTTGTTGCCCTTCAAGCCCGGACATACGTCAACACAGTTGCCGCAACCGAGGCAGTCCATCACGTCAACCTGCTGTACAAAGTGCATACCCTTCATGGCGGCGGGTGCCTTCATGTCGATGGTCTCGCCCTTGAAGCCCTTGAGCTCGTCGTCGGTCAATACGAAGGGACGGATAGCAGCGTGAGGACAAACAAAGTCGCACTTGTTACACTGTATACAGTTCTCCTTGTGCCATACGGGCACGAAGGCTGCCACACCGCGCTTTTCGTAAGCGGCAGTGCCCTGCTGCCAAGTACCATCTTCCGACACCTTGAATGCGCTCACGGGCAGAAGATCGCCGTTCTGTGCATTGATGGGGCGTACCATGTCTGAGATGAAAGCGGGTTCGTCGCGAACCACCTTCTCGTCCTCGGGCAGGTTGGCCCATGCGGGGTCAACAGTGAGTTGCTTATATTCGCCACCACGGTCAACGGCCTGGTAGTTCTTGTCAACGATGTCCTGACCCTTCTTGCTGTACGACTTAACGATGAACTTCTTCATCTGCTCTACGGCGAGGTCAACAGGAATTACACCTGTGATGCGGAAGAAGGCTGACTGCAGAATGGTGTTGGTACGGTTGCCAAGGCCAATTTCCTGTGCAATCTTGGTTGCGTTGATATAGTAAACAGTGATGTTGTGCTCAGCAAAGTAGCGCTTCACATTGTTAGGCAGGTTGTTTGCCAGTTCGTCACCCTCCCAAATGGTGTTAAGCAAGAAGGTACCATTGTCGCGCAAACCGCGGAGCACGTCATACATGTGCAGATAAGCCTGTACGTGGCAAGCCACGAAGTTAGGAGTCTTAATCTGGTATGTAGAGCGAATGGGGTGATCGCCAAAGCGGAGGTGTGAGCAAGTAAAGCCGCCCGACTTCTTAGAGTCGTATGAGAAGTAAGCCTGGCAGTACTTGTCGGTGTTGTCACCAATAATCTTAATAGAGTTCTTGTTGGCACCTACCGTACCATCAGCACCAAGGCCGTAGAACTTGGCCTCGAATATGCCTTCGCCGCCGAGAGCCATTTCCTTCTCCAAGGGGAGTGAGTGGAAGGTCACGTCGTCCACGATGCCGAGTGTGAAGTGATCCTTGGGTTCGGGCAACGCCAGGTTGTCGTATACCGAGATAATCATGGTCGGAGTCGTGTCGCAAGAGCCCAAACCATAGCGTCCGCCTACGATGAGGGGACGGTTCTCTACGTCGTAGAAGGCGTCCTTCACGTCGAGGTAGAGAGGTTCGCCGTTGGCGCCGGGTTCCTTAGTGCGGTCGAGCACAGCGATGCGCTTGCAAGTCTTGGGCACAGCTGCAAGGAGGTGCTTAACCGAGAACGGACGGTAGAGGTGTACGCTGACCATACCCACCTTTTCGCCCTTGGCGTTGAGGTAGTCGATGGCTTCGCGGGCAGCCTCGGTTACTGAACCCATGCAGATAATCACGCGTTCAGCATCATCGGCACCATAGTAGCTGAAGAGCTTGTACTCACGACCGGTAATCTTGCTGATTTCGGCCATATACTTTTCAACAGCTGCGGGCACTGAGTCGTAGTAAGGGTTGCACACTTCGCGGTGAGCGAAGAATGTTTCGGGGTTCTCGGCCATACCGCGTGCCACGGGGTGCTCGGGAGTGAGGGCACGGCTGCGGAATTCGGCTACCTTGTCCATAGGCACGAGCGGACGGATTTCCTCTTGGTCAATCACCTCAATCTTCTGATACTCGTGTGAAGTGCGGAAACCGTCGAAGAAGTTGATGAAAGGCACGCGTGTGTCGAGTGCGGCAAGGTGAGCCACAGCCGAGAGGTCCATAACCTCCTGCACTGAGCCTTCACACAACATGGCGAAACCAGTTTGGCGGCAAGCCATCACGTCAGAGTGGTCGCCGAAGATACAGAGTGAGTGAGTGGCCAATGTACGAGCTGACACATGGAACACGCAAGGAAGCAGTTCGCCAGCAATTTTGTACATATTAGGGATCATCAGGAGCAAGCCCTGTGAAGCTGTGAATGTAGTGGTAAGTGCACCTGCCTGCAGTGAGCCATGCACGGCACCTGCGGCACCACCTTCGCTTTGCATTTCCTGCACCTTTACAGTGTCGCCAAAGAGGTTGATGCGGCCCTGTGCTGACCATTCGTCAACGTGCTCTGCCATAGGTGATGACGGCGTGATGGGATAAATGGCAGCAACCTCTGAGAACATGTACGCAATGTGCGCAGCAGCCTGGTTACCGTCACAAGTAATAAACTTCTTGTTAGCCATAATTGTAATTTTGCGAGGTTCTTAATATACTAATATGCCAATGTGTCAATATGCTAATGAGCCGACGCCATCATTAAGCTATCGGAGTCATAGTTCATAGCCAATTCATTGACGTCATTGCACCCTAACAATACGCAGTATCAACCCACTTGCATTATCAGCATAGTCAAAACACTACTTATTAAATAGAAATGATGTTATGTAGCTTTATTTAGTCCAGTATTATCGTTCTTGATTTGCTTTAGTTTCAGCTTGGCCGACGTTACAATGCGCATTAGCACATTAGCGAACGAAGCGAGCGTCACATTAACACTTTAGCACATTGACTTAGTAAAGGAAGCCAAAGAGCCAAAGCGGTATTTCATTTTCGCGTCCGACATCAGTATTATACTTCACATATATCGTGTCGGCGGCGGTGCGGATACGGCGGGCGCGATCGCACACACAAATGTTTGTGGCATTGTTGATGCGGAACATGCCAAGACGCTTGCCCTTGTTCACTGTGTGATGACGCCACAGGCAGTTTACAAAGTAAGTTTCCATAATGGTCTGCTCCGTCATGCAGTTTTCGTAGAGCGCATACATCAAGTTGGCATCGTGCAAATAAATGGCAGCAGGTTTCTTTGGGAAAGTCTCACCCGGGTGGTGCACCATGTTGATAAGGCGCGTTTCCTCAAGATACTTCAGATAGTTCATCACTGTAGCGCGTGATGTACCAATCTCCTGAGCCAATTTGCTCACGTTAGGCGCAGTAGGGTCGCCAATGGCCAACAGATAGAGCAACTTCTTGATACGCGACAGATACTTCAGCTCAATCTGCTTGTTAAGCAGCAAGTCCACCTCAATCATATTGTTCATGGCCTTGAGCAGCGCCTCGGTAAAGTTGTGGTTCTCGAGGAAGAACGGATAATAACCATGCTGCAAGTAATCCTGGAAATAATGCCAGGGGTGTACTTTAGGCAGTATGGTCTTAAGTATCTGTTCGCTGTCCGAGAGCAGTTGGTCAAATGTATAAGCGTCAAAGTTCTCGTTCGTTTCAAGATTGATATATTCGCGGAACGAGAAACCATGCAACACGTAGGTGCGGCTAATCGAAGACAATTCTGTTTCGTCCTCCCCATCGCCCATGTTCACCGACGAGGTGGTGTACACAATGCGCAGATAGGGGTACTTGTGGTAGCACTCGCACAACTGCTCACGCCAATCGGGCAACTTAAAAGCCTGGTCGATGAGCAACACCTGGCCACCCTCAGCCATAAAACGTCCGGCAAAGTCGACTATGCCGTGTGCTTGAAAGTAAAAGCTATTGAGGTTGATATACAGGCACTGACGAAGCCGTACGTCAAAGTTTTCTTTGGCATACTGCAACAGGAAGGAAGTACGTCCCACGCCCCTCGGGCCTTTAATACCTATTAAACGGTAACTCCAGTCGATGGTGTCCATCAACGAACGCCGCACCGGTGCGTTGAAATGTTCCATCAGATAGGCGTGCGATTTGAAAAACGTCTCCATTTGTAACTTGATTTCTGAAAATTCAAGGCAAAGGTACAAAGTTGTACCGAAACTTGCAAAGCTAACTTGGCATTTTTTGGTTAAGCTCGTGCGCAAAAATATTATTTTTACCTCTCTGGCCCATCATTGCACATTCGCCCAACCATGTGCCAAGACCACGCGTGCTGACGAATACACCAGTGCACGCTAAAAGTGCGTCTACCTCTACAACACCGAAAACACTGATAATCAACATAGTGCGGACGATTTGTACAGAGTGCAGGCAAAAAGGTGTAAAACGTCTGACGCGTACGCGCGAACAATTACTATAACACGTCTGCATACAGACTTGAGGCTTTGGCTGAATTAGTGAGCAAGTTAACCTATCTACTTGTTAACTCGTTAACCTGAAATTCCGCCAACGGGTAACCTTTTAACCTCCTAACCCATTAACCCCCTAACCTTCACTAACTTTTTAACCCCCTAACCCACTAACCCCCTAACCCCCATATTCCCCGTTTTCACCCGCCAATACACCTTTTTGTTACAAAAGCATTGCATTCCTTTCGGTTATCTCAAAAAATAAGTACCTTTGCGCTGAATAACACACTTTTCAGAAAGTGCTAACTTGAGGGCAGATATAAGGGCCGGCAAGTTGTACCATGGAATATATAAGACAATACAACATATGGAAACAGGGAAAACAGCAAAATGGTTATGCAGCACAGCTGTTGCAATGGCCACACTTTTCTCGCCTATCACGTTTTACAGTTGCAAAGAGAATATCGACGAAAGCGCTTATGCCATCGCCGATAAGAAGCAGATTGTAGAACTTCTCAAGAGCGACACTGCACAGTATTCGGACTTTATCAAAATTCTGTCCGATGTCAAGTTGGGCACCTCCGACAATGCCTCAAAGCTTATCAGCGTATTGTCGTCGCGCGGCAACTACACTGTGTTTGCACCTACCAACGAGGCGTTCAAAACCTTCTTGCATGACGAGCTCAAGCTCAACAGCATCAACGAGCTGAGCGACGAGCAGAAGAAGATGATTGCCTACAACTGCGTCATCGACAACGGCGACAATGCCGCCTATGAGCTGGCCGATTTCCCGGCTAACGGTACGACATTTGGCTATGCCACACTCGATGACAGACGACTGACCAGCGAACAAAAGGCCAGCGGTGACTACTATATCAACGCTGATGCCAAAATCATCAAATCGAACGCGGAAGCCAGCAATGGTATGTTGCACACGGTTGACCACGTAATATATCCCTCTACACAGAGCGTGGCCGACATCGTGGCCAGCACCCCCAACACCCGCATCATGGGCCAACTAATGGCCTTGACAGGTTGGAAGGACAAGCTCGACACCAAAATCAGTACTAACGCTGAAGATAAGTACTTGAAGGACTACGCCGGCCGCATTGGTACTAAAGAGTACTTTGAGGGCGAAGGTGGCAAATACCCCTTCATGTCAAAACGCCGCGTGCGCTACACGGCCTTTGTTGAGCCCGACCAGGTGCTGCACGACGAGTGGGGTATTCCATTGCCCGAATATGACGAGAACGCTAACAGCGACAACAAGATAAAGAACTGGGACGCCATACTGCAGGCGCTGGAAAGCAAGTGTGAGGCTGTGATGGGCGAAACCGCAAAGGGTGACTACACCAACGAGGACAATACGCTCAACCGTTTTGTGGCTTACCACATTCTTGAAGGCGGCATGCCGCTCAACGGCATCGTACAGCACTACAACGAATTTGGCTACGACCTTGGCTCTGACACCAAAAACCCGCAAACCAAAAAGCTTGCCGTCAACATTTGGGACTACTACACAACCATTGGCAAACACCGCGCACTGCTCAAGGTGACGCAAGTGGGCGGCGCGGATTACAACATGGCTGCTGGCGAAGATGCCACACACTACTTTATAAACCGTATCAGCCGATACGACGACTCTTTTAATGGCACCTACGAGGAACTTGGCCATACGCCTAACTCGGTGGCAAACGGCTTGAATGTGCGCATCATGGAGCAGAACGAGGTGGCCGACGAGAATGGCGACACCAAGGTGTACCCCAACAACGCATTGAACGGCTACTTCTACACCATTAACCACATTCTTGTCAACAGCAAGGACACTTACACGGCACTGGGCTCGGAGCGCATTCGATTTGATGTAACTACCATGCTGCCCGAAATGCTGTCGAACGACTTGCGCATCAGCGATGGTTACCAATACTTCCCGAAGGGCTATTTCAGCAACATTCTGAATGAGGGACAGAACACTAAGATATTCTATCTGAGTTCTAAATCGACCGGTGGCCCAGGCTGGAAGGACGCACAAGGCGACGAGTTCCTGGTGACTGGTGCGTACAACTTTGTAATGAAACTGCCCCCCGTGCCCAAGAGCGGTAGCTACGAGCTGCGCATGGGTGTGGTTAACAACACCCATCGTTCAATGGTGCAGTGCTACCTTGACGAGGGCAACAGCTACCCTGTCACACCGACCTCGCTGCCTATCGACCAGCGTGAAAATGCCGCTACCGACTGGCCCGGCAAAATATGGGTGAAGGACGAGGATAACAACTTTGACGAGGCCATGTGTCGCGAGTGCGACCGTAACCTGCGCAACATGGGCTACCTCAAAGGCCCGAACTACTGGTGCTTAAATGGCAGCAAGGGCAAGACTACCGTGCGCGAGCACTACAAAGGCGGCGGTTATGGTCCGAACTTGCGCTACATTGTCAAGCGTCAATACTTTGACAAGGACAAGACGTATTACATACGTTTCAAATGCGCTGTGGACAACCCCAACTCGCAGTTCTTCCTCGACTACTTCGAGTTCTGCCCGAGCGAAGTCTACGACTCTCCTACTGGTGAGGACATTTGGTAACAAATAAAAAATAAAGCAAGAGGTTAGGAGATTGGAACACAAACAATATGTGCCCCGCTCTCCTACCCTCTTCTTTTTTTACTAACATCTGCTTACGACAAAGCATCGGAGGGAATTAGGGGCAACCTGTCAACGAGGACGCTGAAAAAACCGACGCGGGACGCGTCGCCCCCATTAGTGGTAGCGTTTTCTATCAGATTGACAGGTTAAAAAGCGGATTTGAAGCCATGGGAAGAACTGTTATGCCAAGAAATTGCGCTCTAATGGGGGCGACGCGTCTCGCGTCGGGGCATTTTTCAGCAGCCTCGTTAACCCGTCAACCCGTTAACCTGCCAGCCCATCAACCCGTTAACCTGTCAACCCGTTAACCCGTCAACCAACAAGTAAATATTATATATCACTTTAACACTACACATCTATGAAACTAAGATTACTGACACTGCTCACGCTGGTGATGGCCGTGCTGCACCTCAATGCAGCACCCGTCGAGCCACAAGTGAGCTCGGGCGATCAAGTGCATTGGTACGTGCTCAAATTCTTGAACCAGAACAATGTGCTCGAAGCCAAAGGCAATGGTGCCGAAGTTAAAACAGCCGGTTTCAAAGGCAACAAGAACCAGCTGTGGAAAATTGAAGGCAATGCCACTACAGGTTACACGCTGACCTGTAAGAACGGCATGAAGCTCTATACCACCACAACTGCAAAGGAAGGTAAGTTCGTGGCAGGTAACACACCTAACGAGAACACCCACTTTGTGTGGCAGGCCACAACCAACACGACCTATGCCGATGGTTGGGTACTTTCGCCTAAGGCCAACACGAACGTGTACATGAACCAATGGGGCGGTGCCGGCGCTGGTAAATCGCTTGGCCTGTGGAACGACATAGCAAGCGCAGACCAACCTTTTGCCTTTGTAAAGGCTGAGGATTTGCTCGGCGAAGCTGAAAACATGCTTCCCCTCATACCCTACCCCGCCAACCTTACGCGCAACGAGGGTACATTCAACCTCAAGCAGCTCACTGCTATCACCACCCCTGCTGGCGATGAAGCCGTGGCACGCTATGCACAGGAGTTTGCCACACAACTCGAAAAGACAAGCGGCATCAAGGTGCCCGTTAATCCGACTACTGCTGCCACCAGTCTGGTTATGACCAAGGACGCTACTTTGGCACACGAGGCATACAAACTCACAGTGAATGAAGCTGGCATCAATATTGCAGCTGCCGATTCTACAGGTTTCTTCTACGCCATTCAGACGCTGAAGCAGCTCATGCCACACGCAATATACAACCGCAGTGGCGCCAGCACCGCCATTGACTGGACCGTGCCCTGTGTGGAAATAGCTGACCAACCGCAGCTCGGCCACCGTGGTTACATGCTCGACGTGGCACGCCACTTCTTCTCGAAGACAGAGGTTAAGCGTATTCTCGACATCATGGCCACTTACAAGATGAACCGCTTCCACTGGCACTTGACAGACGACCAGGGCTGGCGTATCGACATTCCCGAATATCCGAAACTGGCCCAGGTGGGCGCTGTGCGCAAAGGCTCATTTGTTAACGCCGGAGGCTCGTCAAAGTTCTTTGACGATACCGAATATGGCCGCGGCATGTACTATACGCTCGACGACCTGCGCGAGATCGTGGCCTACGCCAAGAACCTCAACATCGAGATTATTCCCGAAATTGACCTGCCGGGCCACATGGTAGCTGCCGTGGCAGCATACCCCGAATTGAGCTGCGACCCCACCAAGAAGTACGAAGTGCGCATTGACGGCGGCATATCAAAGGACGTGCTGAACATTGGCAAGGACGAGACAATCGACTTCTTGAAGTGTGTGCTCGGCCACATAGCCGAAGTATTCCCCTACAAGTATATTCATCTTGGTGGCGACGAATGCCCCACCGACCAATGGAGCCACAATGCCGACTGCCTGAAGCGTGTAAAGGACGAGGGCTTGGCCGGTGTGAACGAACTGCAATCGTGGCTGGTTGAAAAACTCGGCCTCTACCTCAAAGAGAAGTATGACAAGGACATCATCTGCTGGGACGAACTCTTGGCTCACTGGAAGTCTGACAACACCGTGAAGCCTGTTATCATGGCTTGGAACCACATCAACAAGAGCAAGGATGCTGCCGACAAGGGCTTTAAGAGCATTGTAGTGCCCTACCAGTCGCTTTACTTCGACATGATGCAGGTACCCTTGAGCGAAGTAGATGTTAACGAAAAGTATCAAGGCGGTTGGGGCGACAACTGGGTCAACAGCGTTGAAACTGTATATGGTGTTAACCCTGTGGCAAGCCTCAGCGGCAAGGAGGACTTCTGCCTTGGTGTACAGGGCAACATGTGGACTGAAACCTGCAACGACAGCGTAGAGGTTGAATACCAGTTGCTGCCGCGTATGCTTGCCCTCTCTGAAACGGGCTGGCTGCCTGCTGCCAAGAAGGACTTTGCTTCTTTCTACATGCGTCTGCAAAAGAACCGCGACATTCTCGATGCCAAGGGACTTACTTACGCTACGCACTATTTTGACGAGCCCGACTTGACCGAACAAGAGGCTGCCGTAGCAGAAGCTGCAAGCTTGCTCGAGAACGCCAAGCCTGGCAAGGTGGGCTATCCCTCACAAACGGAATATGACAAATTGAGCTCAGTTTACGCTCCCTTCATTGCCGACAACGGTGCAACTGGCGACGTAGCTGCTCTCAAGGCAGCCATCGCAGCTTACAAAACGGCTGCTGTGACCATGCCTGTTGAGGGTAAAACATACAAACTCGTTTCAGCCTCTACTTACTACAAGGCTAAATACGTTGGCTCAACAGCCTATGTTGATGGTTCGCAAATCCGTTTCCACTACACACCGCAGGTTGAACCCGAAGAACTTTGGCAGTTCACTGCCAAGGACGGTGGCTATGTCATGACAAACGCGCTCACTGGCAAGCAGGTTGTGATGCCCGCCAACAACAACGCTAATATCACACTGGCCGACGCTGGCACCACGCTCACCATTGCTCAAGCTACGGTAGCCTCTGGCAAGTACAGCTATGTGGCTGGTGCGCTGAATATTGGCACCAACGGCAAATACCTCTCAGCCGACTGCACAGGTCTTGTCAAGGCTGGCACTAACGCTGCACTCTGCTACCAGGGCACCTGGTTCCTTGAAGAGGTGACCGACTTTACAGCACAACTCAACGGTTTGGTCAAGAAGGCTAACCGCATTGTGGCCGAGAGCAATCCCGGCGCAATGGGCGAACCTACCGAAGAAGCCATTGCACTGCTTTCAAACGACCTTATCGCACCTGCCACTGCAGCTATAGCTGCCGGCAGTGTGAGCGAAGCTGCTTACAAGCAATATCAGGAGGTTTACGCACAATACCTGGCTATGCCGCGCGTATCGCCCATCAGTGGAATTGACGAATCATATTACTACTACATTCGCAATGCCTTCTTCGACACCTATTATGCCGAAGCACAGGCCGATGGCACCATTGCACCGCGCACTAAGGGCGAGGGCGATAGCTTTTTGTGGCAGTTTGTTAAGAAAGGCGACAAGGTGAGCATCATCAGCAAGTTGACTGGCAAACCTGCCTATATTGACACCGAAGCTGAGGGTACAAACTTAAAGGTTGGTTCGCCCTACGAATGGGGCTTGAACGAATACACTTGCGACGAAGGCAAAACAGGTATTCAGATTATCACTGCCAATGGCGAACTCAGCTGGTATACCAATCCTGGCGCCTGGAAGAACAATGTCATATTGAAGCCCAAAACTTACGGTGCTTCAATCTGGACATTTGAAGTTTCAAACGTTGCCACAGGTGTACACGCTACTACTGCCCCCGCAATCGTGCCCACAAGCTACTACGACTTGCAAGGCCGCCGCGTGAGCCAGCCCTCACATGGTGTATACGTTACTAACACGGGCCGCAAGGTGATTAAGTAATCACTACGATACACATATTTGTTATATGCCGACCAAGGGGCATACATCAATCATTATGTTGATGTATGCCCCTTGTTGGCTGCGGCCGCTAAAGTCTGCTGTAAATGGCAGACTGCGGCACGTGTACTAAACAACGGGGGACGTATACCCTGGCTTCGTCAACGCGCCACCCAATCAAATGGTGCAGAAAAGTGATGAAATCAAGAAAAAACGCAAGCTCTAATGGGGGCGACGCGTCCCGAGGCTGCAGAAAAATACCCGCGAGATGTGGCTGCTGAAAAAATCCCGACGCGAGACGCGTCGCCCCCATTTGAGCGCAAATTCCTGGCATAACAGTTCTTCCCAGGGCTTCAAATCCGCTTTTTGACCTGTCAATCTGATAGAAAGCGCAAGCTCTAATGGGGGCGACGCGTCCCGCGTCGTTTTTTTCAGCAGTCTCGAGACGCGTCGGAGAAAAGATGCAGCTTTTATTTTGTAGAAGCGCAGCATTCTGTTAAGCATCTCGAATTTCTGATTTAGCAAGGGCGGGCTGAAAGCCCAATGGAGCACATAGCCCAGGGCAAGCGA
>OHLP01000869.1_pt1 | contig 13431 bp, 8 predicted proteins | sample 1569111 | NCBI WGS metagenome assembly OHLP01 (sample SAMEA3879504, study PRJEB24766) | human gut metagenome | biome: human-associated habitat; feature: feces | place: USA | collected 1985/1987 | reverse complement strand
ATAAATCATTCCGCACTCGTTTGAATCTCGATACAAAAATTGCGGACTTTTTAACTATTGGTTTGAATTCTCAATTTGTTTCCCGTGATGGTAGTGCCATAGGTGCAGATTGGGCTCAATATCAGAAGCTGACACCTTATGGTTCTCCAACCAATGAAGATGGAAGTCTTAAATTAAACCCGACCGATGACAGGGAAAGTAAACATCCATTAATTGATGCATATTACACTGATAAGAAAATGATGACAAATAATTTAAATGCCAACATTTATGCAAAAGTCACATTACCTTATAATATTTCTTATCAGATGAATTTCTCGCCACGATATGAATGGGTAGATGATTATGAACATAAATCTTCCAATCATCCGGGTTGGGCAGATTTAGGTGGAACAGCATATAGGAATACTCGTAAAGACTTTTTGTGGCAATTAGATAACATTGTAAAATGGCAGCAGTGTTTCAATAATGCACATGATATTGACTTTACATTTCTATTTAATGCGGAAAAATTTCAGAGATGGACAGGTAAAATGAGTAATGAGCAGTTTAGTCCGACTGATATTTTGGGGTTTCATAATATTGGTGCGGGTTCGAATCCTATAATATCCAGTAATGATGAATATAGAACTGGAGATGCTTTAATGGCTCGAATATTTTATTCATATAAGCAACGCTATATGACTACTGTTACAGTTAGAAGAGATGGTTATTCTGCCTTTGGGCAAGAAAATCCCCGGGCTGTTTTTCCTTCAGCTGCTCTTGGTTGGGTATTCTCTGACGAATCTTTTCTTAAGCATGCAAAATGGCTCGATTATGCAAAATTACGTGTATCATGGGGGGTAAATGGTAATAGAGATATAGGAGTATACCGTGCTTTAGCTCAACTAACAGATAATAAATATTTGTATGTAAAACCAGATGGTACTGTATATGAAGGGGCTTATATTTATGTAAATTCATTAGCAAATAAAAGCTTGAAATGGGAAAGAACGACCTCAACCAATATTGGGATTGATTTTACTGTGCTCCATAATAGGTTGAGAGGTAGTATTGATGTGTACAAGATGAATACAAAAGACTTGTTAATAGCTCGTACTCTTCCTAATATAATAGGCTACGCTAGTGTAATGTCTAATTTGGGAGAGGTTGGAAATAAAGGATTAGAATTTACGTTGTCATCTGTTAATATTCAAAAGAAAAATTTTATATGGAGTTCAACATTTAATTTTTCGTTGAATAGAAATAAAATACTTCATCTTTATGGTGATATGGAAGATATTCTCGATGCTGATGGAAATGTCATAGGGCAGAAAGAAGCTGATGATAAGAAAAATAAATGGTTTATTGGGAAGGCTATTGACGAAATATGGGAACCCAGAGTTATTGGAGTTTGGCAGAGTGATGAGGCTGAAGAAGCTGCGAAATATGGATTGAGTCCAGGGGATTTCAAGGTGAAGGATGTTAATAAAGATTATAAATATACGGAAGATGATAATGAATTCTTGGGAACTACCACTCCCAAATTTCGCTGGACTCTTAGAAATGATTTTCAAATATATAAAAACTTTGATATATCTTTTATGCTATATTCTTACTGGGGGCATAAAGGTAATTTTAATATAGCAAAACATAATTCTGGTTATCAAGACAGGTATAATGGCTTTGTATTACCTTATTGGACTCCTGAAAATCCAACAAACAATTGGGCTCGGTTGAATTCGAGCAATGGTAGTGCCAGTTTTAATGTTTGGAGGGATAAATCGTTTGTTCGTTTGGATAATATATCTATAGGGTATAATTTTCCTAAAAAGTTATTGAAAAAAGTAAAGTTTGAGAATTTGCGGATATTTACTAATATTCGAAATGTAGCGGTTTGGGCACCTGATTGGGAGTTCTGGGACCCAGAGAATGATGGTCCTGTCCCACGTACATATTCGTTTGGATTAAGTCTTACTTTATAAAAATACAATCATGAAAAATTATGTAAATATATTTTATACACTGTCTCTCGGCATGTGTATTATGAGTCTACTCGGTTGTGATGATGAATGGTTAAAACCTAAACCATTATCTTTTTATGCACCAGAAAATACTTTAGTGGATGCAAAAGGAATGAGAGCGGCATTGGCTACTTGCGAGAAACATATTCGTTCTGAATTTTATGGGGATGGAGCACCTATCATTACAGAACACATATTCTCGGAAGTTGCAGTTGAAGGTACTACTGATAAAACTAGCCCAGCTCAAGATTTGAATTTGTTAATACGACCAGATGCAAACTTAAATAGCCCCAATAGTAACAGAATTGGTTGGTATTGGGATGAGGAATTTAAAGGAGTTAAATATGCGAATACAGTGATATCTCGTATAGATGATGCTTTGTATTCTTCAGAGGCGGAAAGAAATGAGATTCTTGGTACCGCTTATTTCTTTAGGGCTTATTACTATTATAGACTGACACATCAATTTGGAGATGTTCCGCTTATTCTTGAAGAAATAACATATGCTAAATTGGACTTTTATACGACAAAAAGATCTGTCATTTTACAAAAAATGAAAGAAGACATGGAGTTTGCTGTTAAGTGGATGCCTGAAATAGTGGATAGAGGTAAAGTTTCTCGTGGAGCAGCCTATCATTTATTGACAAAGATAAATTTGGCACTTGGCCTTTTTGATGATGCAATATCTTCTGCTTCTGCGGTTATCGAAGATAGCCGGTATGCTCTGATGAAAGAGCGGTTTGGGAAAGATAAAAATGATAATACAAAAAATGTGATTTGGGATTTACACAGACCAGATAATAAGTGTTTGGCAGAGAATACAGAGACGTTATTGTTGGTTGTGGATAAATTAGGATATAATGGTTCTACTGGAGGAATATCATCAATGAGACAAGCTGTGCCTTATTATGGAAATACTACAAATAAGATATTAACTCCTACTGGTAGAACAGGGATCACGGACAGAAAAGATCAAGATGGTTCTGTGGAAATCTCATTGGTAATGAATTATGGTAGAGGCATTGGACGTTGTAGGGGGACATCTTACCATACTAGTCAAATATGGTCAGATCCGAATGATTTGCGTCATGCCAAAGGCAACTGGATGAATATGGAAGATTTAGTTTATAATGACCCTAATCTGAAGAAATTAAAAGATCCTTATTATGGGAAACCATTACAACTTTATACATCGGCGGGAAAAATATTATGTAAAGATACGATCCGTAGTTGGTATGGATGGCCACATTATAAATTATTTATTGATGATCCTGAGCATTCTTTACAACCTGAAGGAGGAAATACGGATTGGTATGTTTTTCGTTTAGCGGAGACGTACTTGCTAAGGGCTGAAGCTTACTGTTGGAAAGGAGATGAGGAAAGTTTAAAAAAAGCTGCTGCCGATTTGAATGAGGTGAGGACAAGAGCAGGTGGAGCTAGTGTTCAAAGTAGTGATGTGAATATAGGGGTTATATTAGATGAACGTGCCCGTGAGTTATTCTATGAGGAGCCCCGCAAATGCGAGTTGACTCGTATAGCTTATTTATTTGCAGAAACCGGTAAACCGTCCGAATCGGGTAAGACATATAATACAAATGATTTCTCCACAGATAATTATTTTTATGATCGTATATTGGCGAAAAATGATTTTTATAATAAGGGGGTAATGACTGTAAGTGGGGCGACCTATACGATAAGCCCATACCATGTTTTATGGCCAATTCCGGCAAGTGCGATTAATACAAATACTCAAGGGCGGATAAATCAGAATTTGGGATATTCCGGATCAGAAAATAATATTCCTCCTTTGGAGTCAGTATATTGAAAATAGATTATAATATCATGTTTTTATTTATGAATCAATTTAATTTTAGAAATAAAGTATGAATAATTGGATAAAGATATTATCTTTTACATTATGTATTGCATTTTTGGCTAATACAAGTTCAGCAAAAAATAAAGATCGTGATTATTGGGTTAAGACAATGGTCAAAATAGTTGAACCTGTATTTGAAAATCTTAGCCAAAATAAATTGAGAGCGAATATGCCTGTTGAAACAAATGATGGGTTAAATACAGGTAGAAGAAAAGAGGTTACTCATCTTGAAGCCTTGGGGCGCTCTTTCTCTGGTATTTCTCCATGGCTAAATTTAGGGATAGATGATACAAGCGAAGGAAAGTTAAGAGGAAAATTTATTGACCTTTGTGTCAAATCTATAACTAATGCCGTTAATCCGGATTCTCCTGATTATATGCGTTTTGATGGCCCTGGTGGGCAACCTCTTGTTGATGCTGCATTTTTTGCACATGGATTATTAAGGTCAAAAGAACAAATATGGCCGAAATTGGATAATGAAACTCAACAGCGAATTATCAAAGAACTAAAAGCTTCAAGAAAAATAAAACCATCTCAATCAAACTGGTTGCTGTTTTCTGCAATGATTGAAGCTGCTTTGTTGGAATTCACAGGAACATGTGATAAAGTACCTATTCAATATGCAATATCTAAGCACAAAGAGTGGTATAAGGGGGATGGTTGGTATGGTGATGGTAAAGATTTTCATTTAGATTATTATAATAGTTATGTCATTCAACCGATGCTTTTAGATATTGTTTCCCTTTTAAAGCAAAAAGGATTAGAGGGCGGAGAATTTTATGATGTTCAGTTGAAAAGATTTACCAGGTTTGCAATACAACAAGAGAAGATGATTTCTCCGGAAGGTTCCTACCCTGTATTGGGGCGTTCTATGGCTTATCGATTTGGTGCTTTTCAAGTTTTGTCACAAGCATCCTTAATGAAAATTTTACCCCAAGAGATTCAGCCTGCTCAGATTCGTTGTGCATTAACGAAAGTTATTAAACGGCAGATGAAGGGAAAAAACACTTTTGATAGAAATGGATGGCTACGGTTAGGATTTTGTGGACATCAGCCTGAAATTGCGGATAACTATATTTCAACTGGAAGTTTGTACTTATGTACATTTGTTTTTTTGCCATTGGGTTTAGATGCAAATGATGAATTTTGGGTTAACCCACCCGAAGAGTGGTCGTCAGTAAAGGCGTGGAGTGGAAAAAAAATAAAGGCTGATCACTCTATTCGTGACTAAAAAATAATGTGATATGAAATTTAGAATATTTGTATTTAATAATATTTACTAATACTAATTATTAAAAAAGGAAAGACATGAAAAAGATTTTACTTGCCGCTGTCGTGTTTGCCAATGTTGCAATTTTATCAGCTCAACAGGAACTGTTGTTAATTAATGAAAATGGTACTGGGCTTCGTGAAGGGAAAATTTCTGTTATTGATAGCGATAATGACGGAAAACACAATGTTATTTTTGCTGGTCGTGCGGATAAGAATACGAAAGATATGGTTTACATTTTTAAAGTCCAAGGAGATGATACATTTACTCCTGTAGATAATACTATTCCGATTCCAGGCGGACAATGGATCTCAACTACGTGGGAAGATATAAATGGTGATGGGAGAATAGATTTATTTACGTCTGGTATTAAAGGAGAAGGAGGTGGAAACTATGTAACTTTATTAACAAATAATGGAGATGGAACTTATACAGACAATTGGGAATTGGATTTACCACAAAATGCGCCAGGATCGGCTGCTGCTGATTTTGACAATGATGGTATTATTGATTTCCTCATTTATGGTTTCAAAACAGATGGCACATTAACATTCCGGAATGAAGATAACTCTGTGGATGAATCTATCAATGTTTTACCACAAGGTGTTACTTTGTTTGGCGATGCCAATGTCACTTTATTGGATATAAATAATGACGGGTATATAGATTTTTATCTGTGTGGTTATGTACATGATGCTGATGCAAAGAGAAGATATTCCGGATTGTTTATAAATAATGGAAATAGAACATTTACAGAAACCTCTGTATTACCGAGTGGTAAAGCATCGAATCAGGCTACAACTCTTTTTGCTGATATTAATGGAGATGGGATTATGGAAATGATTTTTTATGGTCATGAGGGTTCGGGATCTATGTATGTATATCAATATATCGATGGAGAGTTTGTTGAATCAATGCCTATTGAGGGAATCTACCAGACTAAAACAGTGGTTAATTCAGGAGTTTTAGCAGATATAAATAATGATGGTTATTACGATTTGATTGCTAATGTTTACAATGGTATAAATAATAATCCTAGGGAGAGACTATTCTTTTTTATAGGGGATGAATTTGGATTGTTTGAACTTAACGAAGAACTCTCATCTCAGGTTATGGGAGGGAGTAACGGTAGTGTTGCTGTATTAGACAGTAATAACGATGGAATATTAGATTTTGCCGTGATGGGATATAATTTTAATCAAAATAACAATGATGCTTTTTGTGCGATTTATAAGAATACTACTTATACAGCAACCAATGCAGCGCCATCGGCACCGAGTAACTTAGAGAATTCGGTTGATGGGAATAATGTTGTTTTGTCATGGGGAGAGGCTACGGATGACAAAACTCCTACCCAAAGTTTAACCTATAATATTTATCTCAGGAACAAAACGACAGGTAGATATTATAGACATCCCAAAGCTAATTTGTCAACAGGCAAACGAATGGTATTAGAGCATGGAAATACTTTTCTTGCTAAACAAATATCTTTCAATAATCTGCCTGATGGTGACTATGAGTGGACTGTTCAGGCGATAGATGCTGCTTATGCAGGTGGAGCTTTTGCTGAGATGAAAAATTTTACTATAGGTAAAGGTATGTCTATAAATACTCAAGAATCTGAAGCTGTAAAAGTTACCGTTGATGTACAAAATAAAAATATAAAGATTGTTACAGCTGATGCTATTAGTGAAGTGTGTATATATAACATGGAAGGAGAATTATTGAAATCTACTTCCAATAATGTTATTTCTGATTTTGGGTATACGTCTGGGGTGTATATTATTAAAGTCAGAACTCTAAAAGATATTATTACTAAGAAGATTGTTTTCTGATAAATACGAATTAACATGGAAGCTGGCTATACGACAATTGATTTGTGTAATAGCCGGCTTTATAACTTAATGAAGTTAAACTATCATGAAAAATATTATTGTAAGTTTTTTTGTTGGATATTGTTTTTTCCCTTTGGGTATCAAATCTCAACCGGTAGATGTGCGTATAGGCTGGAACTATCGTACTTATCAAGAACTTCGCTCGTATACTGTAAAGACTAATAATACGATTGTGAAATCAGCTCATTATCCTCGTATAAAACGTTTAAGTGGAGGTGATTTACTTATGATATACATGGATGGAAAATTTGGATGGAATATTTATGCAAGAAAAAGTAAAGACGATGGATTGACATGGTCAGATGCGGTCATTGTGCGTCAATCTTATAAAGACCCTGGAAAGAACGATAATGTATGTTATGCTTGCCCGGATTTTATAGAATTGCCGGATGGAAAAATTATGGTTGCATATCAATGGAGATATAATAATGGCTATAATGATTTGGAAAATACGAACAGTAATTGTGGTATAGAAATAATACAGAGTATTAATCAAGGTGAATCTTTTATTGCGGCTTCAGCTAAAAAAGCTTTTTGGGGTCGAAATTGGGAACCGTCTTTTATTTTGTTACCTACGGGGGAATTGCAACTGTTTTGTACTGATACTCATACCTTAAAATGTAATGTGGGACTACTACGTTCTTTTGATTATGGAAAAACATGGCTTCCAGCTACTTCTTCTACATTTTCAGAAACTGAATATATATCACGAACTCAAGAAGGAGAGAAGACAATGGATGGAATGGCTGTGGGGCAGTATCTTGATAATGACAACGGAATTGCTATTGCTGTGGAATGCGATGGGGGTACACAAACCCCTTGGATTGTCTGGACATCAAAAGAGAATAACTGGAGATATGCAGATTTCCAAGCTCCTATGATTGGTCCGGGAGAGGATCGGAAATGGCTTGTACATGAAAATTTCCGTGGTTTTGCTCCATATATGATGAAATTACCTACTGGAGAAATTGTAGTTCAGTCTAATGGTAAATTTAAAAATGAGACAGCTGAGAAAATGTGGGTTTTTATTGGGAATGACAAGGCAAAAGATTTTTCTTATGCTTCATCACCTTATGCAGCTTGGTGGGGGTCGATTTCTTATATAGGTAATGATGAAGTGATAAGCTCTGGCAATAGCGGATATAAGGAAAATGGAGCGGATTATCAAATGCTAAAAGTGATGAAAGGTGTGATAAATCGTAGCAAAAAAGTCCAAAAAGGAGATACGGAATGTGTAGATTTAGATAAATTTGACCGTTCTTTAAATAATGATTGGTTCATCGGAGGAAAATCTCAAGCGCAGGCATATCTGAATTTGGAGTATACAGATAAGGATTTAAATGTTAATGCTCATGTTTTTGATAAAAAACTAAATTATTATTCTCCACTTAATTGTGATGGTCTCCAATTACTTGTTTACCGAAAAAATAAAGTAACTTTGTCAGAGTGTGTTTATCGTTTGACTATAAATATAAATGGAGGTACTAAATTAGAACTGCAAAATGGTGGCGGAGGGTTTGACCCAATTTCAACAGAAGGGTTTATAAATAATGTAAATTTGGAGGGTTCTTTAAATAATAATGAAGATCAAGATATCGGATATACATCAAAGTCATCTGTTTTGTGGACATTAATTGGAGGGTATCCTTCTGAATCGGATGAGTTCAGAGTACATTTGATTCAAAAAAATAATGACAATTCTACTGCTGTTTTACCAGTGACAACAGAGGATATGCCTGGTGAAAAAGCGGATAATCCAACAACTTGGTTACCTATCTATTTTGTTGAAGATGAAGTCTCATCTGTCAAAAGTATAGGTATGGAGAAAGTAAAAGTTTTTATTACTGAAGATAAAATGCTGAACGTTGATTTTGATAAAGGTTTAAATGGGGCTGTAAGGGTTGGTATCTATGACGTTAAAGGTATCTGCTTTTTTAGCCATTTAGTATATAAGCCAGGTATTATTACTATTCCGACATTAGGGCGAGGAGTTTATTGTATTGTTTCAATAAACGATAATGGTGAACAGTTCGTGAAGAAAATAATAATTTAGAAGTTACATGGGTCTAAATAATGAAGTATTAGATAACTGGAATTAAATAATTTATTCTTATTGATTATAAAAATAAACAAATGATGAAATATCTTTTTAGAATCGTGTGTGCGGTATGCCTATTTGCAGGGTGTAGCAATGGTGGAAAAGACGGAATGGACGATCTTGTCGATAGGAGTCTTGAGAGGGCTATAGTGCAATCTAAATTAATGGCATCTGATTTAATAAGTAAGCCGGGGCTCCTTCCTCGAACCATAGATAAAGAGGGAAAGTTGGAGACATCAACTTCTCGTTGGTGGTGTAGTGGTTTTTTTCCTGGGGTATTATGGTATTTGTATGAAGTGTCTTCGGATGATTCATTAAAAAATTATGCACAAGAATTTACTAAACGAATAGAACGTGAACAGTATACCACTACTAATCACGATGTTGGTTTCATGCTTTATTGTAGTTTTGGAAATGGACTACGACTTACAAAAGACGAATCTTATAAAAAGGTTTTATTACAGGGCTCTAAATCATTATCTACTCGTTATCGTCCAATGGTAGGTTGTATACGTTCTTGGGATTGGAATAAGAAAGTATGGCAATATCCTGTTATTATCGATAATATGATGAATCTGGAAATGCTGATGTGGGCATCTAAAAACTCTGATAATCCGGAATTCTCAAAGATTGCACGATCACATGCTGACGTAACAATGAAAAATCACTTCCGTTCTGATTATAGTTGTTATCATGTTGTGTCATACGATACGATTACAGGATTGCCGGAAAAGAAAAATACATGTCAAGGTTATTCTCATGAATCATCTTGGGCCAGAGGGCAGGCGTGGGCACTTTATGGCTATACAATGATGTATAGAGAAACAAAGGATCTTCGCTATTTGGAACAAGCAACTAACATTGCAAAATTTATTATAAATCATCCCAATTTACCAACAGATAAAGTACCATATTGGGATTTCGATGCTCCGGATATTCCTAATACATTGAGAGATGCTTCAGCTGCTGCTATTATGGCTTCGGCTTTTATAGAATTAAGTGTATATGCAGAAACGAATATTGCAAAACTGTGTTTGGAAACAGCAAAAATACAAATAAAGACTCTTTCTTCACCAGAATATTTGTCTGAACCGAATACAAACTGTAATTTTATTCTAAAACATTCGGTTGGCAATTATCCGGGGAAGGGAGAAATAGATGTTCCTCTTACTTATGCAGATTATTATTATGTAGAAGCATTGGTACGTTATAAAAAATATGTGTTAAAAAAATGAGGAGTATATTAGCTGTTTACTTATTGGCCATACTGTTATTAGGAGCTTGTCGGTCTGGTGGTTTTTATACTAATCCCATCCTCTCTAATGGAGCAGATCCTTGGATTGTGAGATATGACAGTAACTATTATTACTGTTGTGTTATGCCAGGGAATAGGATCGGGGTTTCAAAATCACAAAAATTACATCAAATTAATGGGCCTATCGAGGTATGGAAAGCACCAATAGGGAATAAATGGAATTCGTCTTGTATTTGGGCACCTGAATTACATTTTTGGAATGGGAAATGGTATATTTTTTATGCTGCCGGTTATTCTGGACCTCCATTTATTCATCAAAAAACCGGGGTACTTGAGTCTGTTACGTCTGATCCACAAGGAGAATACATAGATAAAGGGATGTTGTTTACAGGTGATACTTTAGGGGATTGGAGCAATAATATGTGGGCTATTGATATGACTTTGCTGGAACATAAAAAAGAGTTATATGCGATATGGTCTGGTTGGGAGAAAAAGGAAATGACAGATAAAACTCAGCAACATTTATATATTGCAAAAATGGAAAATCCTTGGACAATAGCTTCTAGTAGGGTTAAAATCTCCTCTCCTGAACTTGATTATGAACAAGGAGAACTTCCACTAAATGAAGGACCACAAATTTTGAAAAACAAAAATGATCTTTTCATTATTTATTCTTGTGGACAATCTTGGTTACCGACTTATAAATTGGCGTATCTAAAACTGAAAGATGAGAATGCTGATCCGCTTGATAAAGATAGTTGGATTAAAGGAACTAAACCTTTGTTTGAAGGGAATAAGAATGCATATGGAGTGGGACATGCTAGTTTTACAACCTCTCCGGACGGAGAAGAATTCTATATTATGTATCATGCTAAAGTAGAGAAAAAGCCTGGATGGAGGAGAGATATAAGATTACAGAAGTTTGCATTTGACGAGAAAACAGGATTACCTGATTTTGGTAAACCTATGTCGATTAAAAAGAAGATGAAATTGCCTTCAGGTAGCTAATTCTAAAAAAATATTCTTGTGCATCAGGCTATTGTAGTTTTATGGGGGATAATCCTCTTTTGTTGTTTTTGTTTTTGAATACTAATGTCAACACGCAGTAATGAAAGAGAGACTATATTATCAGATGCTATAGATAAACAAGTAATATGGTTATTTGATGAATATAGTGTATCTTTACGTTTAATTTTCAATTAGATAGAAGAATATATGCGAAAGATTTTTAGTTTTTACTTGCTGTGTCTGTTAACTGTTTCAAGCTGGGCACAAGAGAATTATCAAAAGAAAGAATTTGTTTCTTCTTTCGGTGATTCATTGTCATACCGTCTGTTACGACCGGAAAATGAACAAGCCGGTAGTAAATATCCGCTTGTTCTTTTTCTGCATGGTGCCGGAGAACGGGGAAGTGACAATGAAAAGCAGCTTACACATGGTGCACAGATGTTTCTTAATCCGGTGAACCGTGAAAAATATCCGGCTTTTGTTTTAATCCCGCAGTGTCCGGTAGATGCTTATTGGGCATATACATCCCGTCCGGCCTCGTTTTTCCCGGCAGAGATGCCTGTGGTACAGGACATATCTCCGATATTCAAATCATTGAAGGAGTTATTGGATACTTATTTGGCTTTGCATGGCTATCCGCTTTCCGGAGGTGTTTGCGGCAGCTATTCCTATTTGCGGTACGGTCCATCCAATCCGGTTGGCAAACGCTAAAGGAGTGAGATTTCGTATATTTCATGGAGATGCGGACAATGTAGTAACGGTAGAAGGTTCCCGTATGGCTTATAGAGCATTAAAGGCGGCCGGTGCTGATGTGGAATACATTGAATTTCCGGGATGTGGTCATGATAGTTGGACTCCGGCATTTAATTATCCGGGATTTATGGATTGGCTGTTTAGCCAAAAGAAGAAATAAGAATAAAAACAAGGACGCGTTCCTGAGAGAGTTCTTGGGGGCGCGTCCTTGTTTTATGTATCTGGTGATTATTTCTCCGTATAATCGTTGTTCCTTTTGATTAGCTCGATCAATTTTTCCACGGCTTCTTCTTCCGGAATATTTTTCTCTATACATTCCTTGCGCTTGTATAGGCTGACTTTTCCCCGTCCGGCTCCGACATATCCGTAATCGGCATCTGCCATTTCTCCAGGACCATTAACGATGCAACCCATAATTCCTATTTTTAAACCTTTCAAGTGTGAGGTGGCTTCTTTAATACGGGCAATGGTATGCTGCAAATTGAATAAGGTACGTCCGCATCCCGGACAAGAAATGTATTCTGTCTTGGAGGTACGGATACGTCCAGCCTGCAAGATCCCAAAGGCAGTAGCATCTATTACGGAATGGCTTAGTGAACCTTGGTTGAAAAGGAAAATACCGTCGCATAAACCGTCGAATATTAATGCCCCCATATCAGCGGCGGCCTTTATTTGCAGGTCTTCAGCAACTTCTTCCTGATAGTGCTGGAAGAAGATTACTGGATTTTTCAGTCCTTCGGACATTAACTGGTGTATCAGTGCGCGGTGTTCACCTACCCGGTTGGGATGATTACTTTGAGAAATAATGACGACTTCCGGATGTATTTTGAGACAGGCGATCACTTCATCGGTCTGTGCCATATAAGGCATAAACAGAAATTTCAGTTCTGACTGACACATGCCTATCAATGGAAGCTGGGCATGATTGAATGCCGGCCATGTCCCTGTCTCGCCCTCCCATACATCTGCATCCAAAATGTACTCGACATTGGCTTCACGTTCGGCCGGAAGTTCTCTTCCTGCATAGATATAATCGGGAGTAAATTGCGGATTTACTTCTGTGTTACCATCCATGCGGTCAGCCAGAACAACAGGGAGGTGATCACCGCCTATATTACGGATGGCATTTGTCTTTCTCCGGGAAGGAGACACGTAATTGAATCCGGTTGCTTCTATACCGGGAATATAGGGGTGTTCGTGACGGGCAGTGATATAATCGACTAATTTACGTGCAACCGGAATTTCTGCTTCCGGTTCTTCACTGAGCGACACG
>OHLP01000855.1_pt1 | contig 13588 bp, 10 predicted proteins | sample 1569111 | NCBI WGS metagenome assembly OHLP01 (sample SAMEA3879504, study PRJEB24766) | human gut metagenome | biome: human-associated habitat; feature: feces | place: USA | collected 1985/1987 | reverse complement strand
TAACGTTATTGGTACGTATACGCAGCCAATGCTCTGACGGAAAATCCATATAGGTCAAGGTTTCCTCTTAAGGGAATTAGCAGGCATAGCGATTTTTCTTGCTATTTATCTAACAACTTCTTATAATTATAATTAGAAAAGTAATTAGTAAGGAGGTAGCTTATGTTAGAGGGTAAGAATATAGAATTCAAGCGTCAATATACTGATGATATTAAATACGCAGTGTTGGCGTTTGCTAATACTGAGGGAGGAACGTTATATATTGGTATTAATGATGATGGTAGCGTGGAAGGGGTAGAAAATCCGGATGCTGTGATGCTGCAGGTAATGAACATGATTCGTGATACTATTCGACCTGATATTACAGTAGCAGTTGATTGCAGTACTGAGCTTATGGAGAATAAGCATGTTGTTGTGCTCATAATTCAGCGAGGAGTTGCCAGACCATATTATTTAGCTAATAAGGGAATTAGGCCAGCGGGAGTGTATGTAAGACAGGGGGCATCATCTGTTCCTGCATCAGAGACTGCCATTCTTCAAATGATTAAGGAATCGAGTGGCGACGTTTATGAAGAAGCACGTTCTTTAAACCAAAATCTGACGTTTAAAGAAGCAGAGGCATACTTTGCTAAAAAACACTTGCAGTTTGGCGATGCGCAGAAGCGCACCTTGCAGCTGATTAGTGCCGATGGAACCTATTCCAATCTTGGTATGCTGCTTTCTGACCAATGCATTTCTATTATTAAGCTGGCAGTTTTTGAGGGTAGCAAAAAGACTGTTTTTCACGACCGTAAAGAATTGAGTGGTTCGTTGTTCAAGCAGCTTGAAGATGCTTATGCTTATATTAATCAATTTAATTATACACGTTCAGAATTTCCTGGCTTGGAACGAGTAGACACACGGGACTATCCACCTGAGGCTGTGCGTGAGGCTTTATTGAATGCTGTAATCCATCGGGAATATGGCATTGGTGGACCGACGCTGATTAGTATTTTTGATGACAGGATAGAATTTGTGACGATAGGCGGGTTGGTCAAGGGCTTGTCGTTGGCAGATATTAAGCTTGGTGTATCTATGCTGAGAAATAAAAATCTGGCGAATGTTTTTTATCGTTTGCATTTAATTGAAGCCTATGGAACGGGGCTTTTAAAGATCGATGAGTGCTATGCGGATTGTGCAGTGAAGCCACAGCTTTTGGCAACAGATAATGCCTTTAAGCTTGTACTTCCTAATATTAATTTTGCTGCTAAACGGGTAAAGAATTATTCTTTGGCAGATGAAAGTAAGACTGCGTCCAAGAAAGAAGAGCGTTATCAAATTGTACTTGAATTAGCGCGCAAAAATTCTCTGGTTACGCGGAGTATGATAGAGAAGGCTTTGCATGTATCAACATCCACAGCAGTTCTTGTGCTCAAAAAGATGCTACAGCTGGGGCTGTTAAAAAAATATGGCGAAGGCAGGAATGTAAGCTATTCGTTAGCTTGCTGAGAGAGAAAATAATTTTTTACTTCCTCTTAACCTATGCTTCATGTAGATTTCATTTTACTGCTGCATTGCTCATCTTTGGCGTATATCGTAATATGTAAAAAAGGCAGACGCTCGCTTGAACGTCTTTAAGCGTCAAATCAACCATGTATGAAAAAAAGAGGCTGGGACAAAACCAACTTCGACAAATTTTAACCTTTATCACGTGCGCAAGTTTTTATTTTAAAAGGCCACCCCTTGCAAATTTCTCTATTCTGAATTATAATACTCGTAAGTAACATACTTATGAGTAACATAATCGTGAGTTATATGACTTTGAATGGTGGTGAAGCAGATGGAAAAATTTTATTGTCGTGAAGAGGAATTGCGCAAGCTTAATGCACGTTATGAAAATGAAGAATTTGAGTGCCTGATTATTTATGGCCGTCGTCGTGTAGGCAAAACAGCCTTGATTAACAAGTTTTGTGCAGATAAGCCAACGATATTTTTTTCTGCGCTCAATACAACGGGGAAAGAAAATTTAAAGGCTTTATCAAAAGCAATTATGAGTTACGAAAAGCCTGACGCTGTGGTTGCGCCGGAGTTTAAAAGTTATGATGATGCCTTGGCAGAGATAACAGAGTTGGCGCGTGAGCAGAGGCTGGTGTTTGTTATTGACGAATATCCTTATTTAGCAAAAGCTAAGCCTGCTATCTCAGCAATGCTTCAGCATTTAATTGATCATCAATGGAGCAAGGGAAAACTTTATTTGATTTTGTGTGGTTCATCTATGAGCTTCATGGAAAATCAGGTACTGGGGCAGGAAAGTCCGCTATATGGCAGAAGAACAGGTCAGTTTAAAATTGAGCCGCTGGATTATAAAGAGACAGCCGTATTCCATCCTGAGCTGACGTATGAAGACAATGCTTTGATTTATGGCATTACTGGTGGTGTGCCGCATTATATTAACAAGCTGGGCGTAAAGAAAGATATTGATGAAGCGTTGCTGACCAATTTGTTTGATCGTTCGGGTTATTTGTATGAAGAACCAGCTAATTTGCTTAAGCAGGAGTTACGTGAGCCTGCAATTTATAATGCTATTATTAAAGCCATTGCTGAAGGTTCATCGCGAGCTGCTGATATCTGCGGTAAAGTGCAGGAGACAAGCACAACTGTTTTAAAGTACTTAAAAACATTGATGGAATTAGGAATAGTCAAAAAGGAAACGCCGCTCACAGAAAAAGCAGGGCGCAAGACGATTTATCTTTTAGCAGATAATTTTTTCCGTTTCTGGTATAAGTTTGTGCCGAATAATGTGAATGCCATTGATTCTGGCAGGATTGCAAGGATTTATTCGCAAATGGTAAAACGCTATTTTTCAGATTACATGGGCCTTGTTTTTGAAAAAATGTGTCAGGATTACTTGCTGTATTATGCGAAGAGCTTGCCTATAGAGCTTGTTGATATCGGGCAATGGTGGGGAACAGATGCACAAAAGAAAAAGCAGGTGCAGATTGATATTGTTGCAACCGGAATTACACCAGATGCTTATATTATCGGTTCCTGTAAATATCGTAATGAGAAAATCGGTTTAGATGAGCTGGAGCTTTTACGTGATTACGCAAGAGTTTTTGGCAAGGGAACAAAGTATTATTTTTATATTTTTTCTAAAGGCGGTTTTACTGATGGCTTGCTGCAAGCAGCGCAGCGTGGCGAAGTGACGCTTGTGACGCTGGCTGACTTGTATAATTAAGTCCTTTCATAAGCGTCAAACAGTCAACCGTAAAACGTACCTACATGAAAAAAAGACCACCGGCGGTGGTCTTTTTTGCTCTGTGCGCCCAGCATGGGCGATAACTAGGTGGTGAAAGTACACTACGCGCTCGGTAGCAGGAAGCGTTAGCCGAAGGCAAGGGTGTCCATCGTGAGGTGGAATCTGAAGGAAGCCGGATGCTGTTGCGGAAAATCGACAGCGGGCAAAGTTCTGAGCCGACGAACAGAAACCTTATAAAAGGCTGAATTAGAGTGGATAAATCTGCCACACAAGACAAAGTCCAATGCTACCCGAACTCTATACAGTGAATAAGGCGGCTACATGGAATGAAAGTTATCGTTCTTACCTGGGGAGGTCTCACAGACGTAAAATAGGAAATCCGAAATACGGAGTAAAGCTTGCTGTGAGAAGTCAGCAGAGGTCATAGTACCGTTTTTTTACGGGAAGGACTGAACAAATACCGGTCTTGAGTAACTGGAGAAAGGAGTCCAACACAATGAAAGCAGAATACCGAAAGGACTGCCTGCAAAGAGATAACGTGGAACGTGAAGGGTACGTAGGAGTGCAGAGTGTTGGAACTCGGGAAAACAGAGAAAGAGACAATGCAACGGAAAAGCTCGTAAAAGCAGGCTATTATGAATTAGCGAGCAATTACGAGCTTAAAAGACTCAAGCATTATGGTATTTGAAACACCGTGTACCGAACGGTACGCACGGTGGTGTGAGATGTCGGGAATTTTATTCAAAATTCCCTCCTACTCGATATGCAATAAAGTTTTTTTGAATTATGGTTTTACTTAACGATGTGGCTTAAAGCTATAACAGCATATGTGAAAGAAGTAATAAGGACAGAAGATTTTTGCTTTAACTTTTTTCGGCAAAAACTTGTAAAAATCATGCGTAAACATGATTTGCGGGTATTTTGCTCCCTCAATGCTGGAGAGCACTTTTTGTGTACGTTCAATCATATCACTTTGCATAATAAATGTAGGAGACTTACTGTTATGTTTTAGCTGAATAATATTGCAAATACCAGCTTCCAGAACTACAAGGTAATGTATAGGGCAGTTGGCAAAGCTTTTGTTAGTCTCGCGTAATATTTTATTGATAGTTTTATGCTTTGCCAGGATACTTTCTACATTTGATTCATTAAGATTCCAAAGAATAATAATAGTATTGTCCTGCTGCTTTATTTCCAGAAATGCAGGATGCTCATATAGGTCCATCAATAGTTTATTATAAAAGAATGAAAAGCTGGCAAAGAAATCAGGGTTTCTTCTGAAATTGGAGATGGAGGTTTGCGCGTTAATCTTTAATGCAATAACGGCAATTGGTAGTTCAGTAGTCATAATTATTTATCCTCGTCTGCTTGGCGTGCGTAAATCATAGTACAGTAGTTATCTGGATTAGAAGTGATAAAATTATTAATAACATCTATGATGAAAATATTGCCTTGAATTTTTTTCTTCTCCTTGGCTAAAGTTTGCAGAAAAATATTTACTGCATTTCGCAATCCCTTTCCACCAACATTAATAAGAAAGCAATAATAGTTTCCGTTAGGTACGAAAACTATCTCGTCAGGGTCGAATTCTTCCGGATGATCTACTTTAAGGCAATAGGTAGGTTTATCAAAGACATTGTTTTTTATATTTGCTTCAGTATACATACAGCCTAACTGGTAATGAGGCCACATACCGTTATGAAATCCTCTGATAAACAGGTTATCCGCAATATTGGATTCTGCACTGCCTGCAACTGTATTTAGGCTTAGACTCGGTGAACAGATAATAAACCATTCAGGAAAGTAATTTATAAATAGTTTTTCTTTGGGATTTTTGATAGTCAAGTCATAATAGTATTTAAGATTTGCAATGGTGCCTTGAATAGCTTTTAGCTCATTTATCATGTGTTGCAGATTGTCATTTATGTTAATATAATGATTATAAGATTTATCCGGATTGTCATCGAGAATGATATTTTTGATTTCACTTAGAAGTACCTTTGCTTTTACACCAAACAGAATGCGTGTTAATAAAAATGCCTGCTCCGGCAGATAATATCTGTAATTGTTTTCACCTATATAAGCAGGCTTAAGCAAATCGATTCTGTCATAATGCTTTAGAGTATCAATAGGTGTATGGGTAAGTGTACTGAATTCTTTTATGGTGAGGTAATTATTTTTTTTCATTTTTGGAAAAACCTCCTTGACATGTGAGTTACTCACAGCATTATAATAACATTGTTTACTAATGAAAGCAATTACCAATTTGATGAGTAGGATATTTGCTTTTTGAAATCAGATTACTATATTTTACAATGAAGTCAAGAAAGGGTGTATCGTGAATTGAAGAAGAGAAATTTATTAAGTACAGCAGTAACATTATCAGTATTAATGAGTGCTTTCGCTGTAAGCGGAGCATATGCTGCTGAAAAAATGAATCAATACAATTTAAGTGAGGTTGTTGTTGAGGCTGAACGCGGAAATCTTGCCGGCGGCATGATGCAGACAAGACAAAAAGTAGGTATGTTTTTAGGTGAAAAGGATACCTTGGATGTTCCTCTGCATGAGGTTACCTTTACCAAGGAAGCTTTAGATATATATTCTCAGCCTGGCAGAGGTATGCTGGATACCTTGGCTCTTGATCCCGCTGTAAGAGCTTCTCATGGTTCTATGGATACCAGCGTATCTATCAGAGGCTTATCCTCTCATGGCATGAAATGGACCTTGAATGGTGTACCGGGAATGAGCCATCAGATGCAGATGCCTTATAATTTTGTTGATACTGTTTCTGTTATTGCAGGTCCTTCAATCGGTATTACCGGTATGTCTACCAGCATGTCTACCCAGTCCGGCGGTGTAGTTAATATGGTAAGCAAAAAGGCTCAAGCTGAGCCTAATGCAGATTTAAAGCTTGGCTGGAGCACTAATAATTATTTGACACAGAGTATTGATGTAGGCCAACGCTTTGGCAAAAACAAAGAATATGGCATTCGTATCAATGCTATGAATGCATCCGGCGATTTGTCCGTTGAAGGTACCCATGATTTACAGCGCAATGTTTATATTAACCTTGATAGAGTCGGCAAGCACAGCAATACGAATTTACTGGCAGGCTACGATTATGATAATGAAGACGGCCGCTCTAATACCATTAATCTCGCAGGCAATATGAATTCTTTACCGGGAGTACCTAATAATAAAAAGAATTTGTCCCCGACATGGTCTAATGATACATATAAGAACTGGACTGCTGTATTGAATCATGAGCAGAAATTTGCCGATAATATGAGTTATTTTGTTAATGCAGGCTGGCATAAAGAAGATTATACAAGTTGGCTGCAACAATGGTCCGGCCGTGCTCTTATTGACGATAAAGGCAATTATAAAGGCACTTATACCCAAATGCCGGTATATCATTCTACACATTACTTTGGTGCCGGCTTAAAGGGTAATTTCGATATCGGTAACTTCAAAAATGAATATGCGCTTAATATTGACCGCAACTGGTTCCGCAGAGCACGTGTTAATAATGTTACTGCTGCCAACAAGTATTCTGTCAGTGGCAACATTTATACAGGATGCACTACTCCGAAACCGAATATTACCTGGGATCCGGTTACCAAGCAATATACAACAGTTATGACAGGCTGGAGCCTGATTGATACTTTGACAACTAAGGATGGCAAGCTGGCTATTACAGGCGGTGTTCATCATCATAGCGTTAACACTTCTCATAATGATGACAAATCTGCGAGCGGCAGACGCGATCAAAGCTCTGCAACCTCTCCGATTTGGGGCTTGACCTATAAAGTAAATCCGAATACCACTGTTTATGCTAATCATACGGAAACCTTCAGTGAAGGCGGCGTAGTATCACCTGGTTATTTGAATGAGGGCAGCACTATTCCTCCTTCTAAAACCAAACAGAATGAGATTGGTGTAAAAATGAAGAGCGGTGTTTTCCTGCATACTTTAAGTGCTTTTAAAAATACTCAGCAAAGCAGTATTACTGTTCCTGACAGCAAAGATCCCAGCAAATTCTGGTACACTTTGAATGGCGAAAATGAATATAAAGGACTTGAATATTCTGCAGTAGGTGCTTTAAGTGATAAATGGGATATGATTTTCGGTATTGCTTATATGGATGCAGAAAAAAGCAAAACTCAGGGCGGAAAAAATGATGGACGCAAGGTTTGCGGTATTCCCAAATGGAGTGGAGACCTGGCTTTAACCTATAAACCTGATAAAGCTACGAAATTCATCAGCCGTCTGAATTATACCGGTAAGACACGTATCCATGATACGAGCAGCTATGCAATGCCAATCGGTATTTCTTCCATTACCTTGTTAGATTTGGGTGCAAGCTATGACACCAAGATTGCCGGTTATGATGCTACCATTACAGCTATGTGCTATAATGTCTTCAACAAGAATTATTGGTACGCTAGCGGTGATAACAGTGTTGGCCTCGGCGCTCCAAGAAACTTTATGGTTACAGCAAACTTTAAATTTTAATTAGCTTTGTAATTCGGGCAGGAATATTTTCCTGCCTGGATTAAAAAAAGGAATTGTATAAGTATGAAGCGTAAATATATTTTAATGTTTTTTCTTTGCTGCTTGTTTATTAGTGGTTGTAAATCAATAGAAACTGATAAGCATCCGGCTTCAGATAAAGCTGTGGCTTTTAGCATTGAAAATTATGATAGCTCAATGAAACCACATATATATAAGTTTACGCAGCATCCGCAGAGAATAGTTGCTTTATGGCAGAATTCAATAGAAACGCTTATAGCTTTAGGTGCCGGTGATAAAATTATTGCCGCTGCCGGGGTGTATAATGAAAAGCATTTAAATCCGGATTATCTGGAAGCTTATAAAAGAATTCCTGTCAGACAAACGCAGATTTTTTCTCAGGAAAATGTTTTAATGATGCATCCTGATTTTATAGCAGGCTGGCTTTTTGATTTTACAGGTAAAGGAAGGTCAATCGGCAGCAGCAGCTTTTGGGAAGAGCGAAATGTTAATATTTATATGAACCTGATGAACGGCGCTGAATTTAAAGCGCATCATACAATAGAAGATGAGCTGCAATATATTACAGATTTAGGAAAAATTGTCGGTAATGAGACTAAGGCAGCGAGTCTGGTAGCAGGCATAAATAATAAAATACTGCGTTGCAGACAGCAGTTGGCTGCCAAGAAACGTTTAAAAGTATTAGTAGTCGGCAATTTTGGTAAGATAATAACGATCTATACACCAAGAACGTTAGCAGGAGATATTTTAACGAAACTTGGGGCAGATGTGATTGGTAAAAACCAGGAAGCTGTTGGTGAAAATGAATATATCAGCTATGAAGAAATTTTAATAGGTCAGCCGGATATTATTTTTCTGCAATGTTCGCCTGAAAATGAAAATATGCTGCTTAAATCAGTTTATAACAATCCTGCTCTGCGAAATGTTAAATGTATAAAAAACAGGCAGGTTTACTGCATACCTTTTTATACAATAAGAAGTCCTGGTGTACGTATTGACGATGCAGTGGATATTTTTGCAAAGGGGTTAATAAAAGGTAGCGAATAGAGGAAGGTAGCCTATATGGAAAAGACTATTTTGGAAAGAATAAAATGTTATTGGGAGCAACGTAGCGATGATTTTAGCAGACAGAGCTTTGCGGAAATGCAGAATGAAAAATATGATTTGTGGAGTAAAGAATTAAAACAAATCATAGGTGAGAGAACAGAGTTGCAAATTCTTGATGTCGGTACAGGTTCCGGTTACATGGCATTGTTACTGGCAAGTGCCGGCCATTTGGTTACGGGAATTGATTTATGCGATAACATGATAGCTTCTGCTATAGATTTACGTAATAAATTAAATTTAGACGCTGATTTTTTTGTTAGTGATGCGCAGCAGTTGCCTTTTGTGGATAACAGTTTTGATTTATTGATAACACGAAATTTGACATGGACGCTGCCAAATTTGGAAAAGGCGTATTATGAATGGTACAGAGTGCTGAAGCCGGAAGGTATTTTAGTTAATTTTGATGCTGATTTTGGCAAAAAAGATTTCACGGTACCTGATAAGGGGCGTGTATCTAAACATGGCCTGCATGGTGATTTAGATTGTAATCAGATAGAGGAGTGTAATGCTATAAAGAATTCCCTTGATATCAGTAATCATAGAAGACCATTGTGGGATGCAGACTTACTTATTAAAACAGGCTTCAACAAAATCACTATGGATTTAGCATTAGGCTCAAGAATTAATCAGGCGCAAAAACTGAAAACGCAGGGAATGTTTGGTGTATATGCTTATAAATAAATGAGGGGAAACTTGTGGAAATATAAGTACAATTGCTAAGATTTTATGCTTTTGAAAACATAAAAATTGCTTCTGCAAGAGCTTATAGCATAAGCGTATGAAGCAGATAGGAAAACAGTTGATTTTAATGGGAGGTTAGTTGATATTTCTAACTGATTTCCCGTTAAGTATACTCATACATCATCTCCTACAAAACGCAAAATCAGCCTTTGAGCAAAAGCTCATTGGCTGATTTTGTGTTTTATGCAGCTTTTTATCTAATGATTATTTGTCTGCGGCTTTCCTTCCTCCTTCATCAGCCCCTCGTTATAAATCGCCGGTGAAGCGCCTGCTTCCGTAATGTGCGGCGTTAAAAGCAGCAGAACCTCCGTCTTGCTGTGCGAACGTGAACGGTTTTTAAAAAGCTCGCCCAACAGAGGAATCTTGCTCAAAAAGGGCACCTTCTGCATAGTACGCTGCTGTTCATCGCTTATCAATCCGCCGATAACCAACGTTTCGCCGCTGTACATGCGCACGTTGGTGTCGGCGGTACGACTGGTGATGCGGTAATTTTTCAGCTCGCTGATAAGCACCGGCGTGCTTACCTCGGTGTGGACGCTGGCGGTCACCATTTTACCATCCTCGCTGATGATAGGCGCATATTGCAGCTTGATGCCGGCATCAAGATATTCCGTTGCCGTATAGCTGCCGCTGCTGTCATGCTTTTCTGTCTGCACAGGGATGTGGTCACCGATGAAAATACTGGCCTCCTTGCCGGGAATGGTGATGATGCGCGGCGTTGCCAAAATGCGCGCTTTGCCGCTATTGATGAGAGCATTAAGCGTAGCGTTGAAGTGAAAGGCAAACCCACGCCAGAATTTAAAGCTGCCGTCATAATTGCTGCTGTCGCTGTTACTGTCGTTCGTTTCCTGCTTGCGTTGGGGAATTGTGTCCCAATCCCAGCGTACGCCTAGGTTTTTACTGTCCTCGCAGCTGACGGCGATGATTTTGGCTTCTAACGTTACCTGTCTTGTTGCTACGTCCAGCTTGGGCAGCAGCTGCCTTAAGCGTGCATGGCTTTGCTCATCTCCCAAAAGGATGAGGCTGTTGGTGATAGTATCCAGCCCCAGCTTGGTGCCGAAATGTGGCGTCAACGCTTCCTGCACGTCCTTGGCTTTGGCATAGCTTAAGGGATAGCAGGCCAGGCGTTCGCTGACGGGCTGCGGCAGTGCGGGAACGTTTACTGCAACAGTTTGGCCGACGTTGGCGTGGGAAGGCAAAAAGGGATTGTTGAGCTTATTTTGAGCGTTGCATGGCAGAGCTATGGCAAGCAGCAGACTGCTGAGTATTAACGGGAAAAATCGTTTTAGCATAATGGCTCCTTTCAGTGTTATCCGTTAAGATGACGACAACAAGCATTGCATAGTAAATTTCATTTTTTATTTTAGCGCAAGCTGAGAATAATTTCAAGTGAAAATTTAGAAAATAGAGAAAATTTTAAATTATCATATTACATTTCGCTTTTTTTATGCTACAATGAATGCAACACAGAAAAAATGAGGTGGTGCAATGGAAGTTTTGCGTAATAATAAGCTGGCAGAGAATTTGCTGCATCTGGGATTGGCTCAGGGTGCCAGTGACATGCATATCGAGCCTGACGGACAGGGAGTGCGTGTGCGCATCCGTGTTGACGGCCTGCTGCAACAGCTGTGTGTGCTGCCGCGTACGCAGCAAAGCACGCTGCTGACGCAGCTGAAGGTGTGGAGCGGTATGGATATTGCCGAAAAAAGAGTGCCGCAGGATGGGCGTCTTTTGCTGGAGCATGAAGGTAGCGAGGTGGATTTGCGCCTAGCCAGCCTGCCTACGGTGAACGGTGAAAAGCTGGCTATACGCTTTCTGCAGCGTCAGGATAATCTGCTGCAGCTGGAGCAGCTGCGGTTCAGCGAAAGTAATTTGCAGCGTTACCGTCAGCTTTTTCATCAGCCAAACGGCTTGGTGCTTTTGACAGGACCTACTGGCAGCGGTAAAACAACGACGCTATATGCCACGCTGCAGGAGCTTGATGCTGCGGCCGGAAATATTATAACGCTGGAGGACCCGGTGGAATATAAGCTGGCGGGGATTAATCAGGTGGCGGTCAACCGCAGGAGCGGACTTACCTTTGCCGCAGGACTGCGTTCTGTTGTGCGTCAGGATCCGGATGTTATCATGCTGGGTGAAATCAGAGATGAGGAAACGGCGGCGATGGCGGTACATGCGGCGCTGACAGGTCATTTGGTTTTGAGCACGCTGCACACAAATGATGCCATTGGTGCGGTCTATCGTTTGCTTGATATGGGGATTGCCGATTATCTTTTGGCTGCCGGCCTGCGCGGTGTATTGGCGCAGCGTCTGCTGCGCCGTCCGTGCCGCCATTGCGGCGAGCGGCGCTTCGCAACTGCAGCGGAGCTGCAGTATCTGGGGCGCAGAGCGGATGAAAGGCTGCAAGTGGTGCAGGCTCACGGCTGTGAGCATTGTCACGGCACAGGCTACAGAGGGCGTCTGGCATTGCATGAGCTGATTGTGTTTGATAAACGTATGCAGCAGCTCTTGGTAAACGGCGCCGATGAAGCAGAGCTTTTGCGGGAGGCACGTAAGCAGGGCTGGTGCAGTCTGTATGCTGATGCAGTTGATAAGGTGCTGCAGGGGGCAACTACGGTTGAAGAATTGTGGCGCGTCGGTATCACCGGGGAGGCTGATAATGCTTGATAAGCTGCTGCTGCAGGCAAAAAGTATGGGAGCCAGTGACCTGCATCTTACACCTGAGGGAATGCCGATGGTGCGCGTAGATGGCAGCCTGCAGCCTTTGCAAAACGAAATTATTTCCCGGAAAAAGCTGGAGCAGGCGTTGCTTGCCTTGCTGCCAGAACAGGAAAAGCGGCAGCTGCTGCAGACAGGCGAGGTGGATGCTGCCTTTAGCTATGCCTTGCAGGAGCGCTGCCGGCTCAATATTTACCGTCTTGGCAACGGTTATGCGGCGGCGATTCGTCTGCTCCCGAAGGATATTCCTGACTGCAATAGTCTTGGCCTGCCGCAAATTATCAGTCAGCTTGCCGAGAGCAGCAGCGGTCTGCTGCTTGTCACCGGTGCTACCGGCAGCGGTAAAAGCACAACGCTGGCCTCGTTGGTACAGCAGATAAATCAAACGCGCGCTGTACACGTGCTGACGCTGGAGGACCCGATAGAATATGTTTATCCTGCGGGCCTAGCACTGATTAACCAGCGGGAGGTGGGACGTGATACAAGGAGCTTTGCCAGCGGCCTGCGCAGTGCGCTCAGGCAGGACCCGGATGTGATCATGGTGGGCGAGCTCAGAGATGCGGAAACAATCGGTATAGCGCTGACGGCGGCGGAAACAGGCCACCTTGTTTTAGCTACGCTGCACACGCAGGATGCTGCAGGTACGGTAAACCGTATTCTGGATGTGTTGCCCGATAGGCAGCATGTGTGTACGCAGTTGGCTGACTGCTTGCTCGGAATTTGCTGCCAGAGGCTTTTGCCCCGTTGCGACAGAGCAGGCAGAGCAGCAGCCTTTGAGGTGCTCGTTGCAACGCCTGCTATGCGCAATCTGATTCGCGAGGGGCGTACGCATCAGCTGCAGTCCTATCTGCAGACCGGCGCGCGCTACGGCATGCAGACGATGGCCCAGCAGCTCGGCGGCCGCGTCGAAAGCGGCACGAAGCGTGAGTTCGGCTACGCCGAAGTCCGCGCCCACGGTCACACCAAGCTTCTCGAAGGCATTGAGGACTTCCGCACCGAGGAAGGCCACGGCATGCTCAAGGTCTGGATGAGCCACGGCGACAAGGTTGCCGAGCTTCCCCCGGGCTTCAAGGTCATGTGCTCCACGCCCTCCTGCCCGATCGCCGGCATGTGCAACGAGGAAAAGGGCTTTTATGCCGTCCAGTTCCATCCGGAAGTGACGCACACGCTCAAGGGCCGCGAAATGCTCAACCGCTTCGTGCTCGACATCTGCAAGTGCTCCGCCGACTGGGTCATGGGCGACTACGTCGC
>OHLP01000847.1_pt1 | contig 13626 bp, 8 predicted proteins | sample 1569111 | NCBI WGS metagenome assembly OHLP01 (sample SAMEA3879504, study PRJEB24766) | human gut metagenome | biome: human-associated habitat; feature: feces | place: USA | collected 1985/1987 | reverse complement strand
ATAGAATAGAAGTTTCCTAAACTTTAGATAGGGGTTCGATTCCCCTCGGGGCTACTACAAAGAATCTATAGGAAGTTGTGTTGGATGCTTTCATGCTGTATCGAGTTTTAAGTTTTACAATGGCTTCTTTTAAGATGAACGTCTTATAGCTTCTATTTGTTTTAATAATCAATAGAAAAAGCCTCTACCGAATGTTCGGAAGAGGCTTTTCTATTTGTGGAGTTTATTATTCTTCCGTAGCTGGTACTACGACTTTTTTGTTCTTCATCATGTTGTATGCAATTGGAGATGCAATAAACAATGAAGATAATGTACCGATAACAACACCCAGGATCATTGCGAATGCAAAGCTGCGGATTGAATCACCACCAAGGATGAAGATACACAGCAATACGATCAATGTACTTAATGATGTATTGATGGTACGAGCCAGCGTTGTGTTCAGAGAGTCGTTGAACAATACTCGTTTGTCACGTTTCGGATATAAACCGAAGAACTCACGTACACGGTCGAAGATTACCACCTTATCATTAATAGAGTAACCGATAGCTGTCAGGATAGCACCAATAAATGTCTGGTCGATTTCCAGAGAGAATGGCAGGATACCCCAGAATAATGAATAAGCACCGATAATCATGATTGTGTCACAAGTCAATGCCGCAATAGAACCGATACTGTATGCAATGTTACGGAAACGGATCAAGATGTACAAACCGATAGCGATCAATGCCAGAACAACTGACCAGATAGCACCGGTCTTGATATCGTCAGCAATGCTAGGACCTACTTTCTGTGAACTTACGATACTACCGCCTGTATGGTTATCGCGGTCAATGAAAGTAGCCAATGTAATATTCTGAGTCAATAACGGCTTCAGTGTTTCATATAAATAAGATTCGATTTCCGAGTCAACATTATTGCCTCCGTCTTCGATACGGTAGTTAGTACTGATACGAACTGTTTTCTTATCTGTACCGATGGCGATAACACTAACGTTTGCATCACCGAACTTGCTTGCGATCAACTCACGTACCTGTTCCGGTTCTACCGGGTTTTCAAACTGTACCTTGAAGTTACGTCCACCTGTAAAGTCGATACTTTGACTTAGACCGCGAATAGCAAATGAACCGATACAGATGATGATAATCACACTAGTGATAATAAAGGACTTTTTGTTTGTTCCCATAAAATCGAAGTGTGTATTGGCCATCAGGTTCTTTGAAATCTTAGTGGTAAATGTCAGGTTCTGCCATTTATCTTTACTCAAGAAATGTTCGTAAACCAGACGAGTCATGAACACTGCGGTAAAGAACGATACGAGGATACCGATAATCAAAGTCGTTGCAAAACCACGGATAGGTCCTGTACCGAAATTGAACAGAATGATACCTGTAATAATAGATGTCAAGTTAGAGTCAAAGATAGCGGAGAAGGCATTAGAATAACCGTCAGCCAATGCTTTCTTCACACCCTTGCCTGCACGAAGTTCTTCTTTAGTACGTTCATAAATCAATACGTTCGCATCCACTGCCATACCCAGCGACAATACCATACCGGCAATACCGGACATCGTCAATGCAGCCTGGAAAGAAGAAAGGATACCTAATGTGAAGAAGAAGTTCAGGAACAAAGCACCGTTGGCAACCATACCCGGAATGAAACCATACATAGAGCACATATAGATCATCAACAGGATCAAAGCTACAACGAATGAGAAAATACCGGCATTGATAGATTCCTGACCCAACGACGGACCAACGATATCTTCCTGTACGATGTGAGCCGGAGCCGGCATCTTACCTGATTTCAATACGTTTGCTAAGTCTTTTGCTTGTTCAGGAGTAAAATGACCTGTAATCTGTGAGCGTCCGCCTGTGATTTCTGAATTTACGTTCGGTGCAGAATATACATAATTATCAAGAACAATAGCAATAGAACGACCGATATTCTGTTTTGTCAATTGAGCCCAACGGCGTGCACCGTCAGAGTTCATTGTCATACTTACAGCCGGTTTGCTGTATTGGTCAAATTCGTCTTTAGCGTCTGTTACTACATCGCCTTCCAACGGAGCTTTACCGTTACGTTCGGTAGACTTGATCGCGTATAATTCGAATGTTTGTCCTTTCTTGTCGAACTCAGAAGGAGAAACGCCCCATTTCAGGCGAAGGTCTTTCGGAAGTTCTGCCTTGATTTCCGGCATAGCCAGATACTTGTTGATATCAGCAGTATCTTTATAGTTTGCATAACCGATAACAGGACCTTGTCCGCTTGAATTCAATTGAAGCATAGACAACAGAGGATATTGTTTCTTGAGCTCTTCCATGTTTACAGAAGGCTTTTCAGAGGCTGTAGTGTCACCTTTCAGTGCAGCGGCAAGGCTATCGGCGGCACTTACAGCTTTTTTCTTCACCGGAGTAGCTTCAGTGAGAACGGCAGCTTCTATTGTATCTCCATCAGCTGTTGTTTCTTCAGCTAAGATAGCGCGCAATTTGGCGTCAGCAGACTGCATGGAAGGAAGAACTTCCTTGGCTGTATAAGTTTCCCAGAATTCCAGGTTAGCAGAACCTTGGAGAAGTTTTCTCACACGTTCCGGTTCTTTGATACCCGGCAGCTCCACCATGATACGTCCCATTTTGTCTTCCAGACTTTGGATATTCGGCTGAACAACACCGAAGCGGTCGATACGGGTACGGAGTACATTGTATGAGTTCTCAACGGCAGCTTTTACTTCTGCTCTCAATACTTTTTCAACTTCAGTGTCTGTTGATTTTTGGTTAACCTTGTCTTTCAACTGTTGTGTTGCGAAGAGTTCGGAAAGTTTCGCCTCCGGAGCAGCCTTATGGTATTCTCTGATGAACAGTGTAATGATATCATCCTGACTGTTGATTGCCTGCTTTGCAGCTTCTGCCAATGCTTTGTTGAAAGCGTCGTCCGGCTTGTTGTCGGCCAGTGCTTTGATAACATCGGGTACAGAAACTTCAAGGATAACGTTCATACCACCCTTCAGGTCCAAACCTAAACTAATCTCCATCTCACGACATTGTTTCAGCGTCCAGTTACCCAGCCAGACTTTCTCGTTGGAGAGAGAGTCGAGGTAGTCTTGTTCTACTTTCGGGTCGCCGTTCGCAATTTCTTTCGCCTTGTTGGTATAGTGGCGTGTTACGAAGGAGAAGGAGAGGTAGAACACGCATACCAGCGTGAGTAATACCGCAAAAACCTTTACAAATCCTTTGTTTTGCATTTTACTTTTAATTTATGATGATTACTTTTTTAATTTAATTTTCAGTTAAATTCTGTCGTACACAAGTTCTTTTTGCCGCATACAAGGCTGCAAATATAGTTTTTTTTTCACATTCATGTGTAATAAGCCCTCAAATATTTGATGTTTAAGGGCTTTTTTGCAGAATTATTTCATTCCCCTGTTTTTCAGCAATGGTTCCAGACTAGGCTCTGCTCCTCGGAAATTCTTATAAAGTACCATCGGATCTTCACTGTCTCCTTTTTCCAAAACATTGTGGCGAAACAGGTCTGCGGTGGTTTTATCAAAAATTCCGTGTTCTTTGAAAGCTTCAAAAGCATCGTTGTCCAATACGTTGGCCCACAGATAACTGTAATATCCGGCAGCGTATCCACCGATGATATGATTGAAGTAAGTAACGCGGTAACGTGGCGCTATCTCAGGGATCAGATTGAGTTTGTCCATCGCTTCTTTCTCGAATGAAAGTATATCCATATTGTTTACATCTGTCACTGTGTGCAGGTTCATGTCGAGGATAGCGGCTGCCAGCAATTCGGTAGTCATGAATCCTTGATTGAAAGTCTTCTGTTGCAGTATCTTTTCGATGATTTCATCGGGGATTACTTCTCCGGTCTGATAATGTTTGGCATATATTTTCAGTACCTCCGGTTCGGTAGCCCAATGTTCGTTGATTTGAGAAGGGAGTTCTACAAAGTCACGTACTACGTTTGTGCCGGATGTTCCCTTGTATTCACATTTTGTCAGTAAGCCGTGTAGGGCATGTCCAAATTCGTGGAACAAGGTTTCTACTTCATCCATTGTCAATAGTGATGGAGTATCGCCTACCGGTTTGGTGAAACTGCAAACGTTGCACACTAACGGACGGGTTGCTCCTTGCTGCTCACGGTAATTACTCATCCAGGCACCTCCGCTTTTTCCGGCACGTGGGAAATAGTCCACATAGAAAATACCGAGCTGAGAGCCGTCAGCGTCTTTCACTTCAAACACCTCAACATCCGGATGATAGGTCGGAATTCTTGTCAGCTTGTTGAAAGTGATACCATATAACTTGTTGGCTACGGCAAAAGCACCTTCACGTACATTTTCCAATTTAAAATAGGGCTTTGTCTCCTCTTCGGACAGATTGTATTTCTCTTTTCGTAGCTTTTCGGTATAGTACCACCAGTCCCATGCCTCCAACTTTTCGCCTTTACCTTCCTTGTCCATCAGCTTTTGAAGCTCGGCGGCCTCTTCTTTGGCTTTAGGCAGTGCATAGCTCCAAAGATTGTTCAAAAGATCCATTACGTTCGTCGCGTTTTTAGCCATCGTCTCATCCAACACGAAATTTGCGTAACAGTCGAAACCTAACAATTTAGCTTTTTCCAGACGGAGAGAAACGATTTTGCGGATGTTCTCTTTGTTGTCGTTCTCATTGTTATTATTTCCCCGATTGATATACGCTTTGTATATTTGTTCCCGAAGCGGGCGATTCTCAGCATATTGCAGGAATGGCAGACGGCTGGCGTTATGCAGGGTAAATAACCATTTGCCCGGTTGCCCGGCGGCTTTTGCTTCTTCAGCTGCACTTTGACGGAACCATTCGGGCAATCCTGCTAAGTCCTCTTCTTTCTCGACGAAGAGCTGGTACGCATTATTTTCGTTCAGTACATTATTGCTGAATGTGATACCGAGTGTGGACAGTTCTTTGTTTATTTCACGCAAACGTGTCTGTTTTTCTGCGCTAAGATTGGCGCCTGAACGGACAAACTGTTTGTAGGTCTTGTCCAGCAGGCGTTTCTGCTCTGTGGTCAGATTCAGGGAATCTTTTTGTTGGTAGACATCGTTTACACGCTTGAAAAGTTTCTTATTCAAGGATATATTGTCTTCATGTTCCGAAAGAACCGGAGCCAGCTTGATGGATAGCGCAGTTAATGAGTCGGTCGTTTCAGCATCTGTCATATTGAAGAAAATAGCGCTTACCCGATCCAGGATTGGTGCACTGTTATCCAATGTCACGATGGTATTTTCGAATGTAGGGATTTCCGGACTTTCGATGATAGCTTCGATATTTTGATTTTGTTCCTCGATACCTTTCAGGAAGGCAGGCTCATAATGTTCCAATCTGATTTTGTCAAAGGAAGGAACGCCATACTCGGTTTGGAACTCTGCAAAGAAAGGATTACTTTCTGTTTTGGTAGCACAGGAGTACATCATACAACTTACTGCTAAAAGGGTTAATGTCTTTTTAATCATCATTATGTGTTTTATAATATAGAATTTTCCGTTTTTATCGTTTGCCGATATAACACCAAATCGGATAGTGGTCCGAAGCCTTAATAGAACGGTCTACAGTACAATTATAGGCTTTCAGGTCAGGACTAATCAGGATATTGTCGATTCGGAAGTAGAACTTGTTCTGGTTATAGGAGATTCCCAATCCTTTACCGGACTGTGTGAAAGCGTCATCCAGTTCTTGAGTGAGAACCTGGTGGGTATACGAAATAGAACCGTCGTTGAAATCTCCACATACAATCATTGTAGGATAATGGCTTTCTGTAATGATTCTCGCTACGGAATCTGCTTGGGAGGCACGGATAGCCGATGCTTCCCCTAGTTTTCGAATTAGTTGGCGGAGTCCGGTCTTTACTTTTTTAGCATTCGGATCTTTTATCATATCTTCATAGATCCCTCTGTCTTCTTTGGTAAGCTTGTTGGATTCCAAGTGATTGTTGATTAATGTAATAGTGTCATTATTTACATTCAGCACATATTTCATAGGACCGTTATAATCACTTTTATACTCAATAAGTTGTGACGAGAGTATCGGGAATTTGGAGAAACAGGCAAGCTGCACATCTCCTTTCCTTTGTTGGCGAATGGATTGATAGGGATACGCTTTTAACGCTTTCTTTACATCCTGCTCCGTTACGAACTTCTTATTACCGGCTGTGTTGTATTCTTGCAGGCAGATAATGTCTGCATTGCTGTTTTTCAGATAAGATAAAATCGGATTCTTCCCATCTTTCTTCTTCAGATTACTAAAGCTCATTACATTGTAAGAAAGAACTTTGATACTTCCTTCCGGCATTGTCCGGGTAGTAGAGTTGAAAGGAATATAAGTCCGTATTTGCGGAAAGCAAATCAGAAAACCGATGACGGGTAGTAGTGCATATCTGTAATTGACAAATACCCAAAGAAACAGGAAAAATAGATTGATAATCAGGAATATTGGAAATGCAAGTCCGAGACAGGAAACTAACGGATTGACTTTGGGGCTGAGATAGGGGCTATAAGCGCTTAATATCAGCGTTCCCACGAAGAATGCGTTGATAGCCAGTATCAGATATGCGACAATTTTGCCAATATGTTCCATTCTTTTATCTTTTGCTTGCGTCAAACAAGCTTTTCTTTTCTTCTGTCGTCAGACTGTCGTAACCGGATTTTTTCAGCTTTTCCAGAATACGGTCCACTTCGTCAGATTGTGCTTTTTTATGGGCATTATAATCATAATCTTTCCGTCGTTCGGTAGCATTGCTGCCATAGTGTACTTTCATTTTAGGTTTGCGTTCCCATGTTTTCTTTTGGAAAAGAGAGATGAAACCATCCAGAATCCAGTTAATCCAGGAAGTTAAGTCAATCCCCTTACTCAGACTGGCTGCAAACCAAAGCCCGGCAAGAGCACCTCCTAGATGGGCAATGTGTCCTCCGGCATTGCTTGAGGTAATGGACAGTACATCAATTCCGATAACGACCAGTGCGAGATATTTGAGACGGACAGCACCGAAAAGAAAAAGTTGCACCCTATAGTTGGGTTCACGATAGGCCGTAGCCGCTACGATAGCTAGTACGGAAGCGGAAGCCCCGACTAACGTTGCTCCGGTTACTTGTGAGCTGAATAAAGGAAATACGTTGTAGGCGACCATATAAAGCAAACCTCCGCAGATACCTCCCAATATATATAGCCCTCTTAAATGCTTTGCCGAGAAAAAATAAAGAAATAAACTCCCGAACCAGTATAGCCAAAGCATATTGAATAGAATGTGCAGAATACCGGCATGCATAAACATATAGGTAAACAACGACCACGGTTGATGGATAAACCCGATAAAAGAGGCCGGTAAAGCGAATATGTTGAATATATCGGGAGTGTTGACTTCAAACAGTCGTAGAAAAACATGAATCAATGTGCCGATCACAAAGATACCGACATTGATATAAATCAGTTGGATAAAAATGTTTCCTCTTCTGAATGTTTCCTTCAAATCAGCTATAATATGTCCCATTGTTATTACTCTTTTTTCTCCAATACAAAATCAGTATCAGTCCGAACAACATTCCGCCTAAATGGGCGAAGTGGGCGACGTTGTCTCCTATGTTGTTGGCAAGTCCTGACCATAACTCAATTGCGGCATATCCGATTACGAAAAATTTGGCTTTGATCGGAAAAGGTAGCGGGAAGATAAACAACCGATTATCGGGAAACAGCATACCGAATGCCAGCAATATGGCATAGACAGCTCCTGAAGCACCTACGGTAGTCATCATGTTCAGATACTCTTCCATGGGAATAATACCGGTACCTATATTTACTTGTGAATATTGGCTGAGTTCTGTTGCATATTGAATATATTGTACTCCTTCTTGGATAACTCCCGCACCGATACCACAAAGGATATAATAGAACAGAAAACGTCTGGGTCCCCATGTTTGTTCGAGAATCGGACCGAACATGAAAACGGCGAACATATTAAAGAAAATATGGCTGAATCCGCCATGCATGAACATATAAGTGATAAGCTGCGCCGGATTGAAGTCACTTGCGAGGAAAAAATGTAATCCCAGATAATTAGTCAGATCTACTCCATAGCGTTGTGCTACGAATGTACCGAAAAACATTAGTACATTGATAATTATCAGGTTTTTAGTTACAGTTGGCATCATTTTTTTATTCTGAATATTATGATAATAGATGCAAAAGTACGAATAAATTCTGTTTTAAAGCATGAAAAGTGCTTCCTATTAGCTCTTTTTCAATAATTTGCTGCGTTTTTTTTATGTTTTTATTTGATATGTTGTTTTGTTCGGCTATATTTGTGGAATTAATCCATTGTGGGAGAATCTTTTGTTATATATTAATTAATCATTTTACGTATTATGAATAAGTCTGATCTTATTAATGCAATGGCTGCCGAAGCTCAAATGAGCAAAGCCGATGCAAAAAAGGCACTTGATGCTTTCGTCACTTCAGTTACTAATGCCATGAAAGCCGGTGAGAAAGTATCTCTCGTTGGTTTTGGTACTTTCTCTGTAAGCGAAAGAGCTGAAAGAACAGGTATTAACCCTTCTACAAAAGCAACTATTACTATTCCCGCTAAGAAAGTAGCTAAATTTAAAGCCGGTGCTGAATTATCCGCAGCTGTTGAATAAGATAGATAGTTGAAAGAAATTAAAAAAGGTGTCCTTTAAAAGACACCTTTTTTAATTATCAATAAGTAGGCTATGGTTATTTCCCAATAATTCCTGCCCAACTATCCGTAAAGCGGAAATTACCTATATTTCCTGCGTAATTATTGCGATTCTTTAGCATTATTCCTTTTATTCCGGCCTTCAAAGCCCCCTCTTCAGTAGCTACCGCATCCGGTGTGGGCTCTTTATCCTTCAGTTCCGGGTCGACAAATAATGAAGCTTGATTCTGTGCGAAATCAATTTTTAATACAATTAGGTGTGTGGCATTCAGGTCATACGTCTTAGGAGAAGAAGCACGTTGTTTGTGTATACCCACTCCGAATTTAAGTTTGCTGCCTTGGTTGGAAGCAAAAACGAATCCACGACTTGTTCCGGCAGCGTGATTGGTACTTGTAGAAATAAAATCCATATTACCTTTTGCCTTGAATTTGGAGAAGTTTACCAGGAATGACACATAATAAGTTCCGGTAGAATACGCTCTTCCTGATTCCAAGCCGTAGATACTGGGGCGGAAGGTTGCGTCTTCGGGTAGTCCGCCCCAAATAATCGACAGTCCTTTCTCATTGTATCCTTTGTAAGACAGTTCTTTGCCTGCTACGGGACTCTCACCTATATAAGGTGCTTTCTCATTGAATACAGCACTCCATACATCTTTATTAAGAGGTGCTTTCTTGGCTGTGTAGGCTGCCTTTTCGATAGGTTCCCCTTCTTTGCATCCGTTGAGGAAATTGTTTCTCAATACTTGCGCATTGCTTAATGAAGCTGTGGCAACTAATGCCAGTGTTAATAGTACTTTTCTCATGGCTATTTCTGTTATTAATTAAAATTTATGTTGTTAATTCATTCAGTTATAATTTTTTAGTGACGGAAATCAAACCAAAGTTTCATGCGTAATCCGTCGTCTCCCGATTTGATGCGAATGCTGCTCGGCTGACTTTTCGGACCATGTTCTGCTATTGATTTGAAAGAACGTATGGCGGGAATATCATAAAGGAAGGAAAGATCGCCTTCCGGAAAACTATGCATACTGTTTTCCCCATCTCTTCGATGTATCGGTTCTTCCGGAGTGAATACCCGGAAATATAGCCCGTCTGTTTCCGAATAAATGGTGAAAGGTGCTTTATCCGATTGTAGGGTTGCCCAATATAGATTGCCATGATATCCTTTAAATTCAGGATATATTAGTTTCTCGAAACTTTCTCCGGTAATGGTATTGTTATATTCTTTCTCCCATATATTGTAATTAGTTCCTTTAATCCGGTTTTTCCAGACACGATACGGACCGCGTCCCATCCAGCGCATTCCTTTTACTTCTTTTTCCGGAAATGAAAAACTGAGTCCCAAATAATAGATGTTTTTATCAAAGAATTCTCCTTTGTATCCACCTCCGTTACCACGATTCAACATACGAGCATCCATGCCTAGTAAACCGTCTGCTGTCATACGCCAGACGATGGAATCAATGGCCCCTGTATATTTAACAACGAAAAGTGCATCTTTACCTTCCATGTGGGACTCTCCTTTTTTGAAATCGGCTTTTATGCCTACGGGTAACGGACCGTTATTTAATGGAATGACTTGACCATTGCATTTTACCTTAGTCAATGCTCCGTCTTTACCGCTGAAGGTTACTGAAATTCCGTTTGCGGAAAGAATGATATCTTCATTTTCTTTTCTAATCTCTGCAGGTTTTGCAGGGGTGCTTTGTGTACGTTGGCTTTTAAAATATTCATCGGCATATTTTACCGGCCATGTCCAGGTGCAAATAGACTTCCCGTTTCTATCGTAAGCTTCCAGTTCCAATACATCACCTTGAAAGAAATTAGCCGGTAGTTTCATGCGTGCTTTCCCTGTTTCTCCCGGATCAATAGGCGGTAGGCTGACCGTCCCTTCATTCAGTAATGAACGCTGACCTTCCTTTAGTGGAGAAGGAGTAGCATACAGGCGGTATCTCATGCTACATTCTTTCAAATTGGTGAACAGATAAGTATTACTTACCGCAAATTCTCCTTTGAAAGAAGGGGTGATAAACATATTTTTGAATTGAATGGGAGCCCATACTTCGCGAACTGTGTAGAAGCTACCTTCTTTTTCCCTTCTGGGACCTACAATACCATCAGGACCGTTCGGCCCGTCTGAGTCGAGAATTCCTCCCTTGTCACTACGTGCAACGGCTTCATCCATAAAAGTCCATAAGAAACCACCGGCAAATAACGGATTGGAAGTATAATTGCTCCAATAATCTTCTAACCCCGCGCCCAGTCCTTTGTCATACTGTCCATGTAGGAACTCCGTCGGCATGAAAACGTTGTATCCATTGGCGAGACGTGCCGTTCCCGTTTGGTATGCAGGGTAATGATGAGTGTCCAGTTGGTTGAAATCTGCCCACGGATGAATTACATGCCGCTTTTGTGGGTCATAATCGGCAAAACGGGTATCCAGTTTCTTATTCCATCCTCCTTCATTGCCGTTGCTCCATAAGAAGATGCAGGGATGGTTCACGTCATGAGCCATCATCTCTTTTAGTAGTTTCTCTCCCACTTTCTCATCATATCTTCCATGCCAACCGGGAAACTCTTCCAGGTAGAAGATTCCCAAAGAGTCGCATACATCCAAGAAATGCTTGTCAGGTGGATAATGCGAGCGGACCGCGTTCATATTCATCTCTTTGATTAGCAGTGCATCTTGCAGGCTGATTTCTTTGTTTGTTGTACGTCCTCCATCGGGATGGAAACTATGACGGTTGACGCCTTTCATTACTACTTTTGTTCCATTGATATAAATCCCGTCTTTAGGGCGGAACTCAACGGTACGGAATCCGATTCGTTCTTCGTGTATATGTACAAGTCTTTTTTGATTGTCGAGCAGTTCCAATCGGAGCAGATAAAGGTTGGGATGTTCACAATCCCAGGTGCGGATACCTTCCCAGTCAGTCGAGATGGTTTGTACATTCCCGCTATCCAAAGTAGTTGTTTGCCTTCCGATGGACTTGTTTTCTCCTACCGGAGTCAGTGAAGTTGCCAGAGAATACCCCTTTGGTAGATTATTCATATGAACTTCTGTTGATAACTTGCCGTCGGCTGTTGCATTCACGGCAATACGTTCGATATGTATCTTAGGCATGGCTTTCAGATAAACCGGACGGTAGATACCACCGAACAGCCACCAATCGGCCCGGCGTTCCGCTGCATTCACCGATTTATTGGCAGACTCTTTCCATACTTTCACTTCCAGTTCATTACTTTTACCGAACTTGAGTTTGTCGGTAATGTCATAATTGAAACTGATGAAACCGCCTTGATGAATATCTCCCGCAAGTTTGTTGTTAATCTTCACTTCCGTATCAGTCATTACTCCTTCGAAAACAATGCTGACCTGCTTGTCTTTCCAGTCAGCGGGAACTTTGAATTTATAACGGTAGAGCCCCATTTCATCACTTGGCTTGGCTCCTTTTACCAGATAGAAACGGCCGAATGTATATTCTCCGAAACCTTGCAGTTCCCACTGTGAAGGTACTTCTATCTTACTCCATTTACCACTGTTCATGCCTCCGGAACAATAAAAATCCCAAGTCACGGTGTTTCCCAGTCCGGTGCCGGACAAGTATAGTGTTTCTGTGTTCTGCGCGTTTGTCACAGTCGCACATAAGCAACTGGCTCCGATAAAAAATTGTTTTATTCTTTTTATTATCATATCAGATATGTCGGATATAAATTATTTATTCCCTTCGATAGGGAACACATAAAATTTACGGTTCGGCTTAAAGTCGAGCATCCATTGGTCTATTACGACGTGCTTGTCCAACGCTTTGATTGTCAGCGTGTGCTTGCCTTTTTTAAGTGAATGTTTAGTCTCCTTGACGGCTTGCCCACGCAGTACATTACGTTTCCATGTCTCCGTACGTCCCTTTTCTCGGAAAGAAAGCACCTGCGGTTTTCCTCCGTCTATGCTGACACTGAAGCGGATATCTCCTTTGTCATTCGGTTGAGTCGGTATGACGGCAGTACGTAACAATGCTTCTCCTTCCCACGGACAGTCAAATTCAAATGTCAGTGAGCCGCCTTTAGGCAGGGCAACAGCGTTCATACTGTGTCCAAGTGCTTGAATAGGCGTAGCTCCTTCCGATGCTTGGGTATAATTGCAAGCATTGTAACTGATACATTTATCTGTTTTAATCTTGCGGGAAGATGTTTTCTTTGGACCTTCAGCCAGATATTTATCTACTTCTTTATCGGTCAATCCTATAGGAAGAGTAGGCGGATAGAACACATACAAATCCCGCGGGTAGAAACACATGGAATGTTTCCATTTACCGTTCGCCATCTCATTGTTATAGTAATCAGTCAGTTCCTTGATTTCCTGATAAGCTTTTGTGCTTCTGGCACAGGCTGATAACATAGCCTTGTCACGTCCCCAAAGAGATTCATCACACTGTCCGGTAGAGTAGGAACGGGCGCGTTGTGCTTCCAGCATTTTGGTACTCATGGCGGCGGCAGCAAATACCTGATATTTGATATGTGAGAAGAAAGCGTCTTTTCGTTCGGGTGCAATCAGGGCTTCTGCTTCGGTAACAGTCTTTTTGATTGCTTCGTACGAATCCAGATAACGGTCTAGCTCTCCGCCAAATTCAGTCAGGCTGAATTCGGTATCAATCACTTGTGAACGCCCTCTGGGGTACTTTCTTTTATCTAATTCTACTTGTGTCCATCCCATGTGTTCCGGTTTACGGATACCACATAAGCGGTAGAACTCATGCATGGCAGGGAACAGTTTCTTTCCGGCCTGTTCGCCAAATTCCCGGCAGAGCCATTTTTCCTGGTGTGCGTTTAAGGTAGAAGGACCTACGGAATTGATGTTCCAGGCCATATCCAGAAACAGTTCGAGATTATAAGCCGACGGCTTCAGATCGTGCACATTGACTA
>OHLP01000839.1_pt1 | contig 13826 bp, 10 predicted proteins | sample 1569111 | NCBI WGS metagenome assembly OHLP01 (sample SAMEA3879504, study PRJEB24766) | human gut metagenome | biome: human-associated habitat; feature: feces | place: USA | collected 1985/1987 | reverse complement strand
TGGCAGAGAATATCCGTGCCGGAATCAGCACAGAACAGATCAACAAATGGGTTGACGACAAGACCCGTGAACTGGGTGGTATCCCGGCTCCGCTCAATTATCAGGGATTCCCTAAGAGCGTGTGTACTTCTATTAATAATGAGATTTGTCACGGCATTCCGGATAAGAATATCATTCTGGAAGAGGGAGATATCATCAATGTTGATGTATCCACTATTCTTGACGGATATTTTTCTGATGCATCCCGTATGTTCAAGATGGGAAAAGTATCGGAACGTGCAGAGCGCATCGTCCGCGTCACAGAAGAGTGTGTGAAGCTTGGACTTGAGGCTGCGAAGCCTTGGGGACATTTAGGTGATATCGCAGATGCGATCAATACACATGCCCGTGCAAATGGATACTCTGTCGTAGAAGATATCGGTGGACATGGAGTCGGTCTGGAATTCCATGAAGATCCTTTTGTCAGCTATGTGACACCAAAGGGAAGTGAGATGCTTCTCGTTCCAGGTATGATGTTCACGATTGAGCCTATGATCAACGAAGGTAGCCCTGACTTCTTCGTAGATGAGGACAATGACTGGACTATTTATACAATGGATGATGGTCTTTCTGCACAAATTGAGTACATGGTACTCATCACAGAGAATGGGGCAGAGGTTCTTACAAAATAATGATAGTAACAAATACGGGATGAACAGATATTAAAACTGCTCATCCCGTATTTTTATTATTCTTGTATAATGCTCTTTCTTTATCTGCAAAATACCGTTCCACTTCTTACGGCATCAATCTCAATGCTTCTGCCGGCTTTAATACGATTGCTGAATGAGATCCCATATTCAGGACAATCTCTCCATCTTGTACGATATACTCGTCATATTCTGTCGTATAACCGTTTTCATAAGAGTAGATCAGTCGTTTCATCCGTCCTTCCATCTCTACACCCGCATACCATACCGGTACGGTCACTGTACGAAGTTCATCACTGTTATTCACAACAACGACAATCTGTTCATCTGCTTCAAATCTTCCATAGGCCAGCAGATTTTCATCCGAAGCCAACAGCTTGATAGAACCCTTTTTCAACGGCTTCTCTTCCTTGTGGATACGGATCACTTCTTTATGGAATGCCTGAAGTTCCTTATCTTCGTTCCCCCATGGGAAAGTTCTCCGGTTATCCGGATCGGTGAATCCACAAAGTCCTGCCTCATCACCATAATAAATCGTCGGCGCACCGATCCAGGTCATCTGCATAATAACCGCTTCTCGTAAGATTGCCTTATTCACATCCTTTTCAGCTGCTTCTGTTCCAAGCTGTGCCACGCGCCCTGCCTTGTGGTTCGTACGTGTCAGGAAACGAGAATGGTCATGGTTGGAAAGTTCATTCATTGCCACCTGAAGAGATGGTGTCAGCATACTTGCCATAAAATGACGCATCGCTCCGACAAAGTTGTCAGCATTTCCACACAGATCCGGACGATATTCATCACTATGCTTCTCCATACCAGTCAAAAACCATGTCAGCGGTTCCATAAATGCGTCATAATTCATAACGCTGTCCCACTCATCTCCCTGGAGCCAATCCTGCGGTTCTCCATAATGTTCTGCCAATATAATTGCATCCGGATTCGCATCCTTAACTTCCTTTCGGAATCTCTTCCAGAAGATATGGTTGTATTCATTACTGAATCCAAGATCCGCTGCAACATCAAGACGCCATCCGTCTACGTTATACGGCGGTGATACCCATTTTCTTCCGATATCCATAATGTACTGCTCAAGCTGTGGTGAATCCTCATAATCAAGCTTTGGCAATGTATCATGTCCCCACCAGCCATCATATGTTCCGTTGTAAGGCCAGAGCTCATTTCTCGCATCATGGAACAGGAAAAAGCTGTTATATGGACTTTCTTTACTTACATATGCTCCCTTCGGATAGTCCGGCTGCGGCTCATAGATACGTTCTCTGTCCATCCATTTGTTAAAAGAGCCACAATGATTGAATACACCATCCAGAATCACACGCATTCCACGCTTATGCATCTCTTCTACCAGTTTGATAAACAGCTGATTACTTGCCTCAAGGTTACGGATATCTCCTGTGCGTTGCTGATACTTTGTCGCATGGATATTATCCTTTGCACCTGCCGGAAGTACTTCTCCGTCATCCACAACAATCTTTCCATAATGCGGATCTATGTAATCATAATCCTGAATATCATACTTATGATTCGATGGAGAAACAAACAACGGATTGAAGTAAATAACTTCAACTCCAAGATCCTGCAGATAATCCAGCTTATCTAAAACACCCTGTAAATCCCCGCCGTAAAAATTACGGATATCCATTGCTTCCGGTGCCTGATTCCAGTCCTTCACCTTGCGGCTCGGTGCCCCAATATAAATATATTCATTATCCTCTACATCATTTGTCGGATCTCCATTACAAAAACGATCAACGAAGATCTGGTACATCACAGCACCTTTCGCCCACTCGGGTGTCTTAAATCCCGGCGAAATAATAAAATCATAATAGTTTTCTTTTTTCCCTGTTATTCCATACCTACTATAAAAACAGATCTCTGCTCCCTGCTTGATTTCAAAACAATATCTTAAGATATCCTCACCAAGATGATACTCGATCTCGTAAAAGTCAAATTCACCATCCGTACGTGTCTTCCACATAGGATACTCCTGTTCTCCGATGTGCAGTTTCACTTCATCAACATCATTGTGTGCCGTACGAAATCGCAACACTACTTTTTCATTTATCTCAGGCTCTGCCGGACAGACATAATCACCTGTACCGTCACAAAACAGTGCTTCTCTATTCACCTGTTTAGCCTCCTTTAACTCAATTCTTAAAACTATTCTAAAATAGAACCAAAATACCCCCGGCCAACACGGGATCGCCCGCCGGCAGAGGGTATCTTATCCTAAATACATATAATGACTACTATCCTTCAACCTCACTGTCTGCAAACAGTGCTTCGAATTCACTTCTTGTTATCTTTTCCTTCTCAAGAAGCAGTTGTGCACACTTCTCGAGTACCGGATGATACTCCTGAATAAGTGTACGCGCTTTCAAATAACACTCATCAATAATACGTTTCACTTCTTCATCAATCGTTCCGGCCACTTTTTCGCCATACCCTCTTGATGTATGACCGAAATCACGTCCAATGAATACTTCATCGCTGTCATTATCATAATTGATCAGCCCCAGTCTTTCAGACATACCGAACTTCGTGATCATTGATTTTGCAATTGCTGTTGCCTGCTTGATATCCTGGGAAGCTCCCGTTGTGATATCATCAAAAATCTCTTCTTCTGCAACACGTCCGCCAAGGGAAACTGTAATTTCCTGAAGCATATGCCCCTTTGTATTGAACATATCATCCTTCTCCGGAAGCGGCATCGTATATCCGCCGGCTCCGCCTGTCGGAATGATAGATACGCTGTAAACCGGTCCTACATCCGGAAGCAGATGGAACAAGATCGCGTGTCCGGCTTCATGATAAGCTGTAATCCTGCGTTCTTTCTCAGAAACGATACGGCTCTTCTTCTCCCGACCTTCACAAATGCATGACGGATATCAGACTGCTGAATGTACACCCGATTCTCCTTCGCTGCCAGAATTGCAGCCTCGTTGAGAAGATTCTCAAGATCTGCTCCTGAAAATCCTGCCGTTGTCTGGGCAATCTGCTTCAGATCCACATCATCTCCAAGTGGCTTATTTCTCGCATGAACTTTCAGGATCTCTTCTCTGCCCCCTACATCCGGACGTCCGACAAGGACATCACGGTCAAATCTTCCCGGTCTTAAGATTGCAGGATCCAGAATATCCTTACGGTTTGTCGCTGCCATTACGATAATGCCTTCATTTACACCAAATCCATCCATCTCTACAAGAAGCTGGTTCAGGGTCTGCTCACGCTCATCATGGCCACCGCCAAGACCGGCGCCGCGCTGACGGCCCACAGCATCAATTTCATCGATAAATACGATGCAGGGTGCACTTTTCTTTGCCTGGTCGAACAGGTCGCGTACACGCGAAGCGCCGACACCGACAAACATTTCTACGAAGTCAGAACCGGAAATGCTGAAGAACGGAACGCCCGCTTCACCGGCAACTGCTTTCGCCAACAATGTTTTGCCTGTACCCGGAGGGCCATAGAGCAAAACACCTTTAGGAATCTTAGCTCCCAAGTCATTATACTTCTGCGGATGCTTCAGGAATTCGACAACCTCTTCCAGCTCCTGCTTGGCTTCTTCAGCACCGGCAACATCCTTAAAGGTTATCTTCAGTTTTTCCTCATCGTAGCGACGCGCACGGCTCTTGCCAAAGTTCATCACCTTGCCGCCACCGGCACCGCCCTGATTCATCAGCATGAACCACAGGCCTACGATAATCAGCATCGGCAAAATAGAGCTGAGAATGCTCATCCACCAAGGTGGTTGCGGTGGCAGCTCTGCCTTAATGTCTACTTTCTTTGCTTCCAGCTTTTCTACCAGCTTGCTGTCATTAGGCGCAACGGTAGAAAATTCCTTGCCATCCTTTAATTTACCGCTGATAACGTTATCAACAATAGTTACCTGTTTGATTTCGTCCTGCTGTACATGCTGCATAAAGCTGGTATAGCTTATATCGGCAGGCTTAGAATCCTTTTCACCGTAAAGGTCAAACATCCAGATAATTACCATGATAATCAGCAGATAAAAAAGTACGTTCTTAAAAAATTTATTCAAGCACGTAGCCTCCTTCCACTTAGCTCATAATATTTTATTATATTATAGATAGGAAAAACTAGCAACTGTTTTATGCAAATTACAGGCTTTTATTTGCGTGCGTATACGGAAGGCTTCAGGATACCGATAAACGGCAGATTGCGGTAATCCCCTGCATAGTCCAGACCGTAGCCGACAACGAATTCATCAGGAATTTTAAAACCTACATAATCAGCCTCCAGACCGTTTACACGGCGCTCAGCCTTGTCGCACAGAGCAGCGGTTTTCAATGTTGCGGGCTTGTAGTGACGCAGCATGTCGGTAATAGAAGCGAAGGTAACGCCGCTGTCAATAATATCATCGATTACCAGCACGTCCTTGCCCTTGATGTCCTCGCTGACATCAAGCTTAACCTTAACACTGCCGCTGGTGCTGGTTCCGTTGCCATAGGAAGAAGCAACCATGAAGTCTACGCGCAGCGGCATATCAATAGCGCGGGTCAGGTCGGTAGCGAACCAGGCAGCACCCTTCAGCAGCACAATGACAACCAAATCCTTGTCTGCATAATCAGCTGCAATCTGCTTACCCATTTCCTGTACGCGAGCATCAATTTCTTCTTTGGTCAGCAAAACTGTCTTAATATCGTCATGCATTTTTTCATTCTCCTTATACTTTATATTATATTATTTTAACAAAAATAAGCTGTTTATTTTTGTAGACTACGTTTATTCCCTGCGGCAGCTGGATGATCTTGCCACCGCTGCGTCGTAGCAGCAGGGAGTCAATCGCCTGACTACGCTCGAAGGACAGCTCCTCGCCGCCCAGCTCGAAATACGCGCGTCGCAATACTCTCAGCCTTACGGCACTGTGCAGCGCCATAAGCTGCGTCACCGGAAAACTGACAGCATCCTCCTGCCTGCGCACCAGCTGCCTGTAAGCATCGTCAGCCATTTGCTCCAGACATTCCGCATCCTGCGCCAACAAGTCGGCAGTACGCGCCAACGTCGGCACCACAGCGGGGTTGAAGCTGCGCTCCAGATACGGCACAAGCTCCAGACGTACACGATTACGCGTATACGCCGTATCAGCGTTGGTGCTGTCGTAACAGACTGCAATTCCCTCTGCGCTGCAGTATTCCTCCAGCAGGCTTTTCGGCAACGTCAGCAGCGGTCTGATGATATCGCCTTGCTGCGCCCGCATTCCGGCAAGTCCTTGAAGCCCTGCGCCGCGCAGCAGCCTTAAGAGCAGCGTTTCCGCCTGGTCACCCTCGTGATGCGCCGTAACAATCGCCGCAGCGCCCTGCTGCGCCGCTATGCGCCTAAGCGCCGCATAACGCAGGCGGCGCGCAGCATCTTCTGTAGAAAGCCGGTTCTGCGCCGCATATGCTGCAGCCTGCACGTGCTCCGTAAAGCAGGGCAGTCCCCATGCTTCGCATGCACGCTGCACAGCCTGCATGTCGCGCAAAGCCTCTTCACCGCGAAGTCCGTGCTCAACGTGACAGACGCTGTAGCTGCCCCAGCCCTGCGCTGCCAAAGCAGCACAGGCATGCGCCAATGCCAGAGAATCAGCACCGCCGCTTACCGCCAGCAGGTAATGAGCCTCAGGCTGCAGCAAATTTTTAATTGTTTTGCGCAGCTTGTAGACTGCAGGCGCAATCTGCCTCATAGCATATCTCCTTTAGCAGCGGTTTAAACGTGTCGTATCGCATTTTTCTATGCTATAAAAGAAAAGGCACTCTCAGGAGTGCCATTTCATTAATTACCAGCTTGCTTATTTATCACGTCTGGCACCACGACCACCGCGTTTGGACTCAGTATTACGTTTTAAATCCAGCATACGGTCATCGCTGTCTTTCAGGAATTTAGATAATTTATCCTCAAAGGAAACGGGCGCCATAGGTCTTGCGCTTTGCGGACGCATACCGCCACGGCGTTCACGATTGTCGCCTTGCGGACGCATACCGTTGTTGTTGCGGCGCTCGCGGTTATCATTTTGCGGACGCTGCGGTCTCGGTTGCGGAGCCGGCGGCGGTGTGAGCTGTTTAATAGACAGACCAATTTTGCCGCGATCATCTACAGATAATACCTTAACCTTAACCTTGTCGTGCTCCTTTAAAAAGTCATGCACGTCTTTTACATAAACATTAGAAACCTCAGAAATGTGAATCAGGCCAACCTTGCCCTCAGGCAGTTGGACAAATGCGCCAAAATTGGTGATACCTGTAACTTCACCCTCTACAATTGCACCTACTTCAAGTGACATCGAGAAAAAAATCCCCCTTAAAAATTCTTAATACTCTTGTATTATACTCTTTAATTTTTCATGGTGTCAATAAAAAAAGCAGAACAAAAGCTATCATTTCTTGTTCTGCCTTATTTTTTCTCATCAACTATAAACAGCGGCACCTCGTCTTTACCAACCATGTTGTAATCCTCACGGGCGAGCTTTTCAATATAACGCGGGTCATCCAGACGTTTACGCTCTGTCTCCAGCTCATTCTTCTGCTTCTGCAAAGCAGCAATACGTTGCTGTGTAGCAGCCTGCTCCTGTTTAATCTGATAAATAGAATACTCCTGCTTGCCGATAACGAACAGGCAGGCAACAGCCAGCAGCAGCATAAAGACATTAAACGCTTTAGATTTATGTCTTACACGACGTCTAACCATATCATAGCCCCCCAGCATTGAGTATTCCGCAGTATATTTTTAGAAAAGCCCGGCAGCAGCTGCCGGGCTTAAAGCACTATAACAGCTTATTATTTTACGTTAACAGCATCCTTGAACGCTTTACCAGCTTTGAAAGCAGGAATGGTTGCAGCAGGAATAACTACCTTCTCACCATTTTGCGGATTTTTACCTTCACGTTCTTTACGAGCACGTGCTTCAAAAGTACCAAAGCCTACTACTTGTACTTTGTCACCCTTAGCAACTACCTCTTTAACAGTTTCCAGGGTAGCGGTGATAGTTTTCTCAACATCTTTTTTGGTTAAGCCGGCTTTTTCAGCAACAGCAGCGATTAACTCAGTCTTGTTCATCAAAAATTCCTCCTTAATTATGACTTTAGTTATTATTGCAAATGCTTGCGGAGCACGTAACTTCGTAACGTAACTCAAATTTAACTAGCAATAGTATTCTACACTCTAAACCGTTTTCCTGCAAGCCTTTTCCGAAAATATTTATAAAACAAGGGGAAAATAGCATTATTTTAGTAACTTTATTGCAAATCCACCTTATAAATCGTTCTTACGCTCCAAATCCTTAGCCTGATTCCAAAATTCATCCAGCTCAGTCAAAGTGAAATCCTGCCATTTTTTACCGCTGGCTTCCACCTGTTTTTCCACGTAATTAAAGCGGGAAGCGAAACGGTTATTGGTTCCGTCCAAAGCAACCTCCGGCTCAATGCCGTTATGACGCGCATAATTTACCACAGCAAACAGCACATCGCCAAGCTCACTCTCGGCAGCAGCCTTGTCGCCTGCCTGCAAAGCATCCTGCAGCTCGCCAAGCTCCTCCTGTACCTTAGCCCATACAGATTCGCTGTCCTGCCAGTCAAAGCCTACCTTGGCAGCCTTGCTCTGCAGCTTATAGGCACGCAGCAGCGCCGGCAATCCCTGAGATACGCCGTCCAACACATGCTTACGCTCCTGTTTTTCCTGCTTTTTGATAGCTTCCCAATTTACCAGCACATCATCGCTGTTGTCGACATGGGTATCGCCGAAAACATGCGGATGACGGCGGATAAGCTTATCTACAACCTCGTCGATAACGTCCTGCAGATCAAAGCGGCCTGCCTCCTGTGCCATACGGGCATGGAAAACAACCTGCATGAGCACGTCGCCAAGCTCCTCACGCATGCCATCAACGTCATCATCATCCACAGCCTCCAGATATTCGTAAACCTCTTCAATCATGTTGCTGCGAATGGATTTATGTGTCTGCTCTCTGTCCCAGTGGCAGCCGCCGGGCTCGCGCAGAGTGCGCATAACATCAGCCAAAGGCTGGATGTCGAAATCATCAAAGCCTGCTTCCGGCAAAAAGTCCTCCGCATAGCCTTCTTCTTCGCCTTCCTCGGCAAAATCGTCCTCATCCTCACCAAAGGTAATAATACCGGGAACAGCTTCAGCATCGTCAACCTTTTCAAATACGGTATCTTCTGCTCCTTCAGCCATCGGCGGAATATAGGCGCTTGTAAGATGGTCGATATTCGGCTGTCTGTCCAACTCGAACAGCTTAATCGGACGGCATTCCTCATCAGGCAAACCCAGATTACGCAGGAAATAAATTTCGTATTCGTCAGGCAGTACATCCATCAGCGCAATTTTCAAATCACCGGCAACCATCTGGCTGTAAACCTGAGTAATCATCAGCGGATGCTGTCCGGCACTTGCAATCTCCGCAAAATCCTGCGCGTCAATAATCTGCAGGCCGGCAATCGGGTCGATGCCCAGCTCAACGTAAGCCAAGTCCAAAAAGCTCATGGAAGGCTTAATAACCAGCTTAATGCCCTGCGCCTTCGCAGCGGTACGCATCAAAACAACGGTTTTTTCCGCAACCAACGGGCTTCCCGGTACAGCATAAACAACATCACCGTTCTGCGCTGCTGCCAGCACACGCTCAACAACACTGTTATAAACCTCTTCAAAGGAAGCAGCCTTTTCGTATAAATCGTCACATGAGGTAAATTTTACGTTTTGCTTTTCCAGCTCGGCAACGGTGGGATGCACCGCCGTGCGCAGGATAACCTGAGCGCAGTTTTGCAACAGTCCCATAGTTTCCAACGAAAGATGTCCCACAGCACCGGGGCCTAAGCCGACAATTGTAATTGTTCCCATGATAGTACGCCTTCTTTCTTAATTATTTTAAAAATCGTTTCACTACCGGCAGCTGACACAGCTCCTGTCTGTTCAGCACGCCTAAAAGCGGCAGCAATATGATATAGCTTATCCCGGCAGCCAGCATAGCAGCGATTGTTGCCAAAGCAGGCGATGCACCGTCAAGTAGCACATGCGCTTCTACGGCAACAGCACCCATCACCGCAGCTGCGGCAATGATTTTCGCAATACTGAGCCAGGAAAATCTTATACTTAATTTATACAACGCTATAATATTCAACAGCGCCGTCACGCCAAAGTTAATATTCGTTGCCCATGCTGCGCCGGCAATACCGTATTCCGCATTCGTCAGTTGTAGAACGGCAACCAGCTTGGCTGCAATACCGATAAGCATATTCAGCATCGGCAGATTGGTGTGCCCCATTCCCTGCAGCATACCTGTTGTAACCTGCTGCAGGCCTAAAAGGCAGATGGCAGGTGCCGAATGCATAATAGCAACGCTGGCCTTCGCCGTACCGTACAGCAGACGGCTGATAGGCTCTGCCAATACCCACATGCCTACGGAAGCAGGCACAGTTATCAGGCAGCACAGCTTCATCGCGGTCGCCGCCTTTTGCTCGATAATCTGCCATTTATTCAAAGCGAAGGCTTCGGAAACAGCAGGCACAAGGCTTGTTGCCAGCGACATTGTCGGTATCGTGGCCATTAACAGCAAGGGCTGTGCCATGCCTGCCAGATAGCCGAACTGCGCCGTCGCCTGCTCCACACTAAGACCGCTGTCAATCAATCGGCCTGGCACCAGCAATACGTCAATGCTGCTGGTAACAGGCACGAGTATATTGGCGCAGGACACTGGCAAAGCCAACAGCAGCAGGCGCTTAATTAATGCTCTGCTGCACACAAGCTCGGCAGCAGGTGCCTGCATCTTCACTGCGTCAGCCTGCCATTGCTTACGGTAATAGCGGTAAAAGCAGCCCATAACCACAAGACCTGTTAAGCTGCCCGGGACAGCGCCGAAGGCAGCACCGGCAGCAGCGTATTCCAGACCGTAGGGCAGCAGCACATACGCCAGCACCACCATCGTCACTACGCGGATAAACTGCTCTACAATCTGCGATGCCGCAGGCGGTGTCATCAGCTGATGTCCCTGAAAATAGCCGCGGAAGCTGGCTAAAATCGTAGCAAAGAAAATTGCCGGTGTCAGCGCTATAAGCGAATAATAGGCACGCGCATCGGTAATCACGCCGGCATCCACCAGCCAGCCAGCCGCCAGCACCAGACAAACCGCCAGCACAGCGCCCACACAGGCCATCAGGCGCAGCGAAACGCGAAACACCTGACGCACATTAGCATAGTCCTTCTGCGCCAGAAAGCCTGCGACAATAATCGATATTGCCACCGGAATGCCGGCCGCAGAAATCGCAAGCAGCAAAAGGTACACGGGATAGGCCATCTGGTACAGACCGATACCCTCGCCGCCCAGCAGACGTGAAAGCAGGATGCGGTTCACAGAACCGATAACCTTTACCATCAGTCCTGCCAATGTCAGAATCATTGCGCCGCGCAAAAATTTATCACTGCTCATCTCCTGCTTTCACCTCCTTTAAATCAATCTTCCAATATCAGAGTAGGCAAGGTCTGCTCCAGCCACGCCAGGGGTTCCTGCTTTGACGTACCTATTCTGTACGTCAGCTGCTGCTCCTGACCGTTTTTCAATGTCATAGTCTTAGGATGCTGCATCAGCAGCTTCAGAACTGCCTCCGGGTTTACCTGTGCCTTCTCGCCGAAGGTCAGGCGGATAATTCCCTGACGCACATTTACGCCACGTATTTTCAGCACTCGGCACAAGCCCTTAAGCGCTGCCAAACGCCAGAGCATTTCCACCTCCGGCGGCGGATTGCCGAAGCGGTCGATAATTTCGTCCAGAAAATCCTCACGCTGTGAATATTCCAGCTCGCTGAAGCGACGATACAGCTCCATTTTATAACGCGGATCCGGAATATAGCTGTCCGGAATATAGGCCTCTGCCTGAATTTCCAGAACCGGCTCCGGCTCAGGCTCGGCCTCCTTGCCGTTTTTCAGACGCTCAATGGTTTTTTCCAGCATCTCGCAATAAGCGGCAAAGCCTATGCCGGTAATATGTCCGTGCTGCTGCGGTCCCAGCAGATTGCCGGCACCGCGGATTTCCAAGTCACGCATAGCAATCTTAAAGCCTGCGCCCAGCTCCGTAAAATCACGGATAGCCTGCAGACGCTTTTCGGCAATTTCGCTGAGCGCCTTATTAGGCTGATAAACAAAGTAAGCATAAGCAAGACGCGAGCTGCGTCCTACACGTCCGCGCATCTGGTAAAGCTGCGAAAGGCCGAAGTTGTCGGCACCATCGATAATAATCGTATTCGCCAAAGGTACGTCCAGACCGTTTTCCACAATCGTCGTACACAAAAGCACGTCGCAGCCGCCCTCATAGAAGGTAATCATGGCATCTTCTAAGGCGTCCTCATTCATCTGCCCGTGGGCAATTTTGATGCTGATGCCCGGTACCAGACGGCGCAGCTTGGCAGCCAAAGGCTCCAAAGCACTCACGCGGTTGCTGATATAGTAAATTCTGCCGCCGCGGCGCAGCTCACGCTCCAGCGCCTCCTTAATCATGCCGTCGTTATATTCGCTGACATAGGTTTCAACTGGCAAGCGATCCTCCGGCGGCGATTCGATAACGCTCATATCACGGCCGTTGACCAATGCCATATGCAACGTACGCGGAATAGGCGTTGCCGAAAGCGACAAGACATCTATACCGAGATGCCATTTCTTGATTTTTTCCTTTTGGGCAACGCCAAAGCGCTGCTCCTCATCAATAATCAGCAGGCCGAGGCTGGTAAAATTCACATCCGGCTGCAGCAGACGGTGCGTACCGATAAGAATATCAACCTTACCGTCGGCAACCTCCTGCAGAACCGTGCGCTGCTCCTTCGGCGTACAAAAGCGGTTCAGCAAGCGAACCTCTACGCCGAAATTGCGCACGCGCTCCTTAAACGTAATATAATGCTGCTGTGCCAGCACTGTTGTAGGCGCCAGCACCGCCACCTGCTTGCCGTCAAGCACAGCCTTAAAGGCAGCACGCAAGGCTACCTCAGTTTTGCCGTAACCGACATCACCGCAGAGCAGACGTTCCATAGGCTGCGGCTTTTCCATATCAGCCTTGATTTCGGCAATCGCCTTCAGCTGATCAGGTGTTTCCTCATAAGGAAAGGCTGCTTCAAAGTCCTTTTGCAGCTGACAGTCCGGTGAAAAAGCATGTCCGGGCATAATCTGCCGCTGTGCATACAGACGCAGCAGCTCCTCCGCCAGCTCCGTAATCGCCTTAGCCGCCTTGGCCGTAGTGCGTTTCCAGTCATTGCCGCCCATTTTCGACAGACGCGGCACACTGCCCTCGCTGCCGACATATTTATGCAGCATGCCGACCTGCTCTACCGGAACATAGAGCTTATCATCGCCGGCATAGGCCAAAAGCAGATAATCACGGTGGATGCCGTCAACCTCGACGTTTTCTACCCCTATATAACGGCCGATGCCATGCACCTTATGAACAACGTAATCTCCGGCCTTGATATCCGAAAAATACTGCAGCTGTTGGCCCTGATTTTTAGTATGCAAGCGTTTGCGCTTCTGCATGCCGAAAACATCATTTTCTGTCAGCAGCAGCCATTCTTCATCCCAGAAGCGAAAGCCGTGATCCAAATCGCCGTAGGTTACATTGATGACTCCCGGCTCAAAGCTCTTTTGGGCAAAATGTCCCTTTAAGCCGTAGTTGCGCAGATTATCCGCAAAGCCACGGGCCTTAATGCTGCCGGAAAGCATAATCAGCGGCGTAATTCCCTCCGCCAGCCAGTTCTGCAAATCCTCCACCAGCAAATTAGTATTCTTATTATACGGCGCAACCGCGCGCACCGGTATATTCAGCGAAGGCAGCTGCTGCAGATAGCTGTGTCCCAACGCCGATACCAGCACAGCACCGTTAGCGGCAAGCTGCTCTATAAGCTCCTGCTTGCCGAAAAGCTCGGAAGCATGCTCCTTGTTTTCCTTGTCCAGCTTTTCCAGCATACTGAAAACATGCACCGGCTCATCAACAACTACCATAGTATCCGCAGCGCAATATTCAAAAATATCGGCATCATAGCTGAAGCTTTCATCCACCTTCAGCGGAGCAATTTTGATACTGGTGAGAGTCTGCAGACTGCGCTGGGTGTCAACATCAAAGCTGCGCATA
>OHLP01000832.1_pt1 | contig 13896 bp, 11 predicted proteins | sample 1569111 | NCBI WGS metagenome assembly OHLP01 (sample SAMEA3879504, study PRJEB24766) | human gut metagenome | biome: human-associated habitat; feature: feces | place: USA | collected 1985/1987 | reverse complement strand
GCACCGGCTGTCCCCCGGCCAAACGCCGTTCCGATTAAGCCTGCTGACGTCAGCCATTGAAATAACTCCGCAAACAATATTGATGCCTGACGAGGGGCTGATGTTTCGTTTTGGTTCCCGTGAGAACCTGCTTCTTCCTCAGGAAATTGCCGCCTTTCGCAAAAGCCTCGCTGCCCGGAACCGCCAACCGGTTCCGGCTTCTGCCGACAATGCCGAAATTTTCCGCTTTTTGCAATTGCGGTCAGGATTAAACCCGGATTATCATAACGATCAGATGAAATTTTACAAATTTAAAACAGTGGAGATAAATTTAAATGACAACATATAACGGATTCGCATTAAATTATTCAACTGACGAACTAAAAAAAATGACCACCGAAGAAATGACCGACATTACGCTGCTGTCAGAAACCTCTCCTGCATGGCAGGCTCTTTCCGAAGGAGACCGCAAAGCTCTGCAGCACCTGGTTCAGGCCGCCAAGATACTGAACAACGTCTGCCTGCAACAGGACAACCCGCACAATATTTCTTTGAAGCAGGCGCTTGAGCAAGCTGCAAAAAACGATGAACAAGCTGCATTGACTTTAAAAATGTTTAATTCCCTGAATGGCGTATCCGGCTTAAACGGAATTGACCCTGCCACAATCTGCTTGTTCAAAGGCCTGACAACATCAGCCGGAAAAAATTTTTATCCGCAAGACTTAACCGTCGACGAATTTCATCAAATCCTGTTAAACATGTTCGCTGGCGGAGAATCCGAAGAAATTGCCCGCATTTTGTCCGCCCGAACCATGGTTGTCCGCAACGGTTCAAAATTAAAGGCCGTTGATTACACCGAATACTTCAAAAAAGAATTCTCCGCTATGGCAAACGAACTGGAAGTCGCCGCCCACTACTGCTCTGACGATTTGTTCCGGGAATTTTTGTCATGGCAGGCACAAGCCTTACTGCAAAATAACGAAGATATGGATATGCTGGCCGATAAACACTGGGCCATGATGCAGGATTCGCCTCTTGAATTTACCATCAGCCGCGAAAACTATGATGATGAAATGACACCGACAGTCTTGGAAAATCAGCAGCTTGCCGCTTTGATTAAACAGCATAATATTGATGTTATCGCCAAAGATATGCTTGGCGCCCGGGTCGGCATCGTCAACAGAGAGGGAACCAAACTGCTGCTGCAATTCAGGGATATGATGCCCAAATTGAGCGCCCTTATGCCTTATGCCGGTAAATACGCACAAAGCATCAACGCCGATGCAGATTTAAAGCAAACCATGGTTGACGTTGACTTAATCAGCCTGACCGGAGATTACGCCCAATGCCGCGGCGGTATTACCGTTGCTCAAAATCTGCCCAACAACGACAAACTCGCCATCAAAACTGGAGGCGGACGGCGCAACGTCTATCATCGGCAGGTACGCCAGGGACACGACCCCGAACGGACGCAAAAGATGCTGGACGTTTTTCTTCACCCCGATTTTCACAAATATTACGACTTGGAAGCCGACCACCTGTTTGTTATCGGGCACGAAAACGGACATTCTTTAGGACCGAACAGCGAATATCAGAACTCCCCGGGTATTTGCAAATCCATTATTGAAGAAAATAAAGCCGACACGATTTCAATCGCTTTCATGCCGGAATACGTCAAGCAGGGCATTCTCAGCGAGGAAAGGTTAAAACAAATCTACACCACTTGGATTTTTCGCCTCCTGCTGCGCGCCAAACCGATATTCCCGACCGAAACCTACAAAATAGTCGACTTAATAGAATTTAACACTCTTTTGAAACACGGAGCCATAACATTCGACGCTAACATGCTGCTGCATATCGACTTTGCCAAAGTAAGCCCGGCTATGTATGAGCTGCTGGCTAAAGTTATTGACATTCAGCTCTCTAAATCCCCGCAAAAAGCGCGGCAATACATTGAAGAAAACACATCATGGGGCGAACTTCATAAATATATCGCCGCTGCCCACAAACAACTTGGATTAAAGAAATATAAGAATATTGTAAGTTTCTTCTAAAAAGCGGTTGCATGCCGCAAAGCGATACGATATAAATACGACAGATACTTTTTAAGGAGATTGATTGATGTTCGGACGTTTTTTTTACGGACAATGCTCTTTAGCCGAAGCATTTTGGAAATTTTCATTTCTGGGTCTTGCCGTTTCCGGTTTTGTTACCCGTCTTTTAATGATATTCCTGAAGCAGTCGGCAGGATACGAAACCCGTTATCTGCAGGTTCTATGGAACAACATTTCCCTTCTGAGCATGAATCCGGCTGCTTTTACCTGGCTGTGCTTTTATACCGCAGCATTTTTGGCCGTACTGACCTATTCCGTCGTTTGTATCGTCGGAATGTGGAACACGTACAAAGAATACGAAAAGAGCAAAGTCCTCGCTTTTATCTGTATGCTTCTGGTCTGGGTAATGGTTTATTTTGCCGTTAAATTCTCCATTTACTAATCTTTCAACCTGCTAATCGCTCCGTATGTTATTATCTGATAAAAGCTCCTGAAATCAGGAGTTTTTATTTTTCCGGTTTCTTTTCTCCGTTTTTCCACTTTCCATCAAAAAAGGGAGCCAGCTGCTCCCTCTTAACCGTACAATTCAAAATAAACCGGCTAAATATCCAGATTGACCACATTAAGGGCGTTTTCCTGAATAAAGTCTTTACGAGGCTCAACCACATCGCCCATCAAGGTAGAAAAGACCTCATCAGCCTCTTCCATCTGGTCGATTTTGACCTGCAACAGCGAACGAGCTTCCGGATCCAGTGTCGTTTCCCATAACTGCTCAGGATTCATTTCGCCCAAACCTTTATAGCGCTGCAAGGTAATTCCCTTCTTCCCGGCAGCCATAACCGCATCAACCAGCGTAACCGGCCCGGCAATTACCGTTTCGCCGCCGGTTTTAGACACCAGCTTTAACGGCTGGGAAAAATTTTCCGCCAAAAATTCTTTCATAGTATTCAGCATCTTTGCCTCACCGCTTTCCAAAATCGAAGCGCCGACAATATGTTCTTCCCGAACGCCGCGCAATGTGCGATAGAAAGAGATGCTGCCGTTTTCCAAAATATCCGCTTTCCAGCCGCGGTCATATTCCGCTTCCAAATTGTCCAACCGCGCCGTCAGGTTGTCCAGAGCTGGCTTCAGCCGATTTGCATCAGCCAAAATCTCCTTGTCAAACAACCCGCTGATAGCCATCTGCTCCACAATATGCTCAGGAGCTTTGACACTCAACATGGAAACAAGGTTCCGCGCTTTCTTTGTACTTTCAACATACGCCACCAAATCCTGTCCGAGGATTCGCTCACCATCGACTTTTTCCAAATAAGCGTCATCGCATCCGCCGTTAATCAGATAATCTTCCATCTCGCGGTCATCTTTCAGATAAATAATCGAATTCCCGCGTTTGGCCTTATACAGCGGCGGTTGGGCAATATACACGTACCCGCGTTCAATAAGCTCCGGCATCTGCCGATAGAAGAACGTCAGCAACAGCGTCCTGATGTGTGCGCCGTCGACATCCGCATCGGTCATAATTACAATCTTGTGATAGCGGCATTTGTCGGGATTAAAGTCATCACGGCCGATTCCCGTCCCGAGCGCCGTAATAATCGTTCCGATTTCTGCCGAATTCAGCATCTTGTCAAAACGTGCCCTTTCAACATTCAGGATTTTGCCGCGCAACGGCATAATCGCCTGATTCTTTCTGTCACGCCCCTGCTTCGCCGACCCGCCCGCAGAGTCTCCCTCAACAATAAACACTTCCGACAAAGCCGGATCTTTTTCCTGACAGTCTGCCAGTTTTCCCGGAAGGGACATTCCCTCAAGAGCTGACTTTCTTCTTGTAAGATCTCTTGCTTTTCTGGCTGCTTCACGGGCACGCTGTGCCATAACAGACTTTTCGATGATCATCTTTGCAACACTTGGATTCTGCTCCAGGAAGATCTCCAGCTGTGTTCTGACGATATTATCAACAGCTCCACGTGCTTCACTGTTTCCAAGTTTCTGCTTTGTCTGTCCTTCAAACTGAGGATCCTCAATCTTGACACTGACAATCGCAGTCAGTCCCTCACGGATATCCTCTCCTGAAAGCTGCTCATTCTCTTTCAGCAGCTTATTTTTCTTGCCATAATCGTTGAATACCTTAGTCAATGCACTTCTGAATCCCGCAATATGAGTACCACCCTCCGGCGTTGTAATATTATTTACAAAACCGTAAGTAGTCTCATTGTAGGAGTCATTATGCTGCATAGCAACCTCAACTGCAACATTATCTTTCATACCTTCACAGTAAATAATCTGCTCATAGAGCGCAGTTTTACTCTTGTTCAGGTATGTTACAAATTCTTTAATACCACCTTCATAGTGGAATATATGCTCATGGATCTCTTCCTCACGAAGATCTCTTAAGTGAATCTTCAATCCCTTTGTCAGGAATGCCATCTCACGGAAACGCTGTTTCAGTGTATTATAATCAAATACTGTTTCCTCAAAGATTTCCTTATCCGGAAGGAAAGTAACCTTTGTTCCTCTCAGCTCCGGCTCACATTCTCTGTCAACTCTGAGTTTATAGCATACTTTACCACGCTCATAACGCTGTTTATAAATCTTGCCTTCGTTGGCAATCTCTACTTCCAGCCACTCAGAAAGAGCATTAACAACAGATGCACCTACTCCGTGCAATCCTCCGGATACCTTGTACCCTCCACCGCCGAATTTACCACCGGCATGCAGGATTGTAAATACAACCTCAACTGCAGGAAGTCCTGCCTTATGGTTGATTCCTACAGGAATTCCACGCCCATTGTCTGTGACCGTTATCGAATTGTCTTTGTTAATGTCTACCTGAATTTTATCACAGTATCCGGCCAGAGCCTCATCCACCGCATTATCTACAATCTCATAAACCAGATGATGAAGTCCTCTGACGGAAGTGCTGCCAATGTACATACCCGGTCTTTTTCTTACGGCTTCCAATCCTTCCAAAATCTGAATCTGGTCCGCTCCGTATTCAGCGTCAAATTCTGTACCTGATGCACCCATTCTTAAACCTCCTAGTTTTCTTTTGCTACATGTCCACTTTTCACATGGAATATCTTGTTGATAGAAAATCTATGATTTACAAACTCATCCAGTCCCGTACAAGTAATCACCGTCTGTATATCATGAATACTATCCAGTAAATAGTTTTGCCTGTTTTTATCTAATTCAGACAAAACATCGTCTAATAACAGGATCGGCGTATCCCCAATGATCCGCTTCACCAGTTCAATCTCAGCTAATTTCAGCGACAGCGCAGCTGTTCTTTGCTGTCCCTGAGAACCAAATTTTCTAATATCCAAATCTCCTGACAGGAAACACAGATCATCTCTATGAGGACCTACAGACGTACTTTTCATCCGCAGATCCCTCTCCCTGTTTTTCTTCAGAGCCTGCTCCATTGACATCTCACCAATACTTGATTCATAAGTCAATGACAGCCGTTCTTTCCCGCCTGTCAGACGGAAATGAATCTCTGAAATAATCTCATTCACCTGTCGTACAAATTCTTTTCTTCTTTCCAAAACCTTTGTTCCATAAGCAGCCAGCTGCATATCCCAGATATCCAGTGTCTCCAGCAAATGCTGCTGGTTCGAGCCATAGATATCCTTCAAAAGTGAATTACGCTGGTTAATAATACGGTTATAGTTCGAAAGATTATTCAGATAGATCTTATCAAGCTGGGAAAGCTCAAGATCAATAAATCTTCTTCTTCCTGCCGGACCCTCTTTGATAATATTAAGATCCTCCGGAGAAAAGAAAACAAAATGGACAATACCGAATAACTCACTTGCACGGCGAATCGGTACCTTATCGATTGCAATTCCCTTCGGACTGTTTTTCTTCAGGTGCATATCGATCTGGAAAATGATTCCCTTTTTCTCAACTACTGTCTCCAGATGGGATTCATCATACCCAAACTGTATCATATCCCGATCCTTCGTTCCTCTGTGAGATTTCGTCGTTCCAGACAAATACAATGCTTCCAGTATGTTCGTCTTTCCTTGAGCATTGTCACCGTACAAAATATTTGTTTTCGGATCAAAGGTCAAATCTAATAAATCATAATTTCTGTAATTTTTCAGCTTTAAAGACTTGATTATCATAATTTCCCCGCCATCACGTTATAACACGAGCGAGAAAACCTCTCACATGTTATTCTACACGTTTTTTAATTATTTTTCAATTTTTATTTCATTTCCATCAAAAGAAGCTGTATCGCCCGGATAAAGCTTTCTTCCGCGTCTCGTATCAATTTCTCCGTTTACAAGAACAAGCCCGTTCTGAATTACGTCCTTAGCCTCAACACCACTTTCAACTAACCCGGCTGCCTTGAGCGCCTGACCGAGTTTAATGAATTCATCCTGAGGGCGCAGTTTGATTATTTCCATTTCTTATCACTCCTTAATTAATTTTTATCAGTGTTTTTGATCTTTATTTTTTATTTAAACTTTTAAACATTTTTAAACTTTTGATTTTCTAGATTTTGAAAAGTCAAAAAATTGCAGAGCAGGGCGTCTGCTCCGCATAATCTATTATTTTCTGAGTTTAGACAGCTGCATTAAAATTGACTGGAAGAATCAGATAAATGTAAGACTGATTCTCATCTTTGATAAAGCAAGGTGCTTTTGCATTCATAAAATACAAGTCTACTTCTTCATCTTCAATCACACGAAGTGCATCGATCAAAAACTTTGGATTAAATCCGATCATCAGATCTTTTCCGTCTTTTGTGCAGAAAATCAGTTCATCCATAGATCCAATCTGTGATTTGATCTTCAACTCCATTGATTCATTCTTGATGTCAATGATAATCGGCTTTTTGTCTCCCTCTTTGATAAGCAGAGTTGCACGATCAATACAATCTAACAGTTCTTTTTTATTCACATGTACTCTTGTCTCATAATCACTGGACAGCATCTGATCAATTCGGAAATATTCACCTTCAATCAGTCTGGAAACAACCAATGTTCTGTCAAATTCAAAGACAATATGATTTTTTGTAAACGAAATCTCAACTTCAGCATCCGCTTCACCGCCAATAATCTTGCTGATTTCCTGAAGAGTTTTTCCAGGAACAATTACTTTTCTCGGCTGATAAGCATCTTTCAGTTCGATTTTCCGGATTGAAATTCTGTGACCATCAAGAGAAACAACTCTGAGAACATCATTGTCAATCTCAAAAAGTTCTCCTGTCATCATCTTGTTCATATCATTGTCAGCAATTGAAAAAATAGTCTGGCGAACAACTTCTTTCAAAGTAAACTCGGAAATAGTAATAAAATCTTCACGCTCAATCGCCGGAAGATAAGAAAAATCATCTCCTGACTGTGCTGCGATATTAAATTTCGCTTTTTCACAAGTAATAATTGCCTGATTGTCAGATTCTGTTTCAATAACAACATCATTGTCTGGAAGTTTACGGACAATTTCTGAAAAAATCTTTGCATTTAATGCAATAATACCTCTGGAATCAATAATTCCATCAATTGTAGTTTCAATTCCAAGTTCCATATCATTGGCAGTCAGTTTGATTACATCTGTTGTTGCATCAATCAGAATACATTCAAGAATAGGCATTGTTGTTTTAGAGGGTACTGCCTTGGAAACAATACTGACTCCTTTTACGAGATTCGATTTTTTGCATATGATTCTCATGTTGATGATTACTCCTTTCAGGTTTCAAGGTTACGGTTGGTATGTGGATAACGTTTTTTTCTCGCGTAATTTATGTATATTTATATAAATCGATTCCGCCTTCTCCGCCTTAGGGGGTGTGGATAAGTGGATAAGTACCTGCAGCCCTTTAAAATCAAGGGTTTGCGGGTTTGGATAACTATGTAGATTACAGAAAAATAACGTGTTGAAACTGTGGGGAAAAAATTTGGCAAAAAATCCACATTTTTGTTATCCCAACGTTATTCACATAGAAATCTACAGGTTTTCTACAAAGTTATCCACAATTAACGCGAAAAACTGACAAGTTATTCACATTTTATAAAGTTATCTTCCTTATACAGGATTGATTTTCTTCTTAATTATATTCACAGTGTTGTTTAAAGCTTCATCTGTCTTCAGATCATTCTCAATTTTGCGTACACCATGGCTAATGGAAGCATGATCTTTACCACCGAGCAGGGCACCAATGGATTTTAGTGGTGTATCGGTCATATTTCTGCACAGATACATGACAATCTGGCGTGGAAGAACAATCTCAGCGTTTCGTTTTTTACCTTTTAGTTCAGCTACCGGTACATTAAAGTGTTCAGAAACCACATCCATGATCAGTTCTGGTGAAACTGCACGGGTATCATCCGGTGAGATCATATCCTTCAAGGCCTCAGCAGCCAAAGGAATGTCGATCGGTTTATTCTCCAGATTAGAAAGAGCGATCAGTTTATTCAAAGATCCTTCAAGCTCACGGATATTGGATTTAATATTATTGGCAATGTACTGCATAACCTCATCTGGAATATGATATTTCTCAAGTCCGTCGAGTTCTTCTTTCTTACGAAGAATTGCCATTCTTGTCTCATAGTCAGGAGAGGAGATGTCAGCAATCAGACCCCACTCAAAACGTGTGCGAAGTCTGGCTTCCAGTGTCTCAATGTCCTTCGGAGGCTTATCACTGGAGATGATAATTTGTTTTCCTGACACATGAAGGTGGTTAAATGTATGGAAAAATTCTTCCTGTGTACTTTCTTTTCCTATAATAAACTGAATATCGTCGATCAGAAGAACGTCATTATTACGATATTTCTCGCGGAATGTGGTCATTGCCAGTTCATTTCCGTTCTTACCTACTTTAAGAGCATCGATCAGTTCATTCGTAAAAGTTTCGCTTGTGACATACAGTACTTTTTTGGAGGGATCATGTTCCAAAATGTAATGTGCCACGGAGTGCATCAAATGGGTCTTTCCAAGTCCAACACCTCCATATAAGAAAAGAGGGTTGTAGATCTCTCCTGGAGATTCGGCAACTGCGAGGGAAGCAGCGTGGGCGAAATTGTTGTTGCTTCCAACGACAAATGTGTCGAAAGTATACTTTGGATTTAAGTTTGCCTTTTCATAAATCGCATTTACACGGGTCTTCTGGACGGAAGACTCTTTCTTTTCCTTAATCACTTTCGGGCTGTCGGTTACAAATTCCACTTCATATTCTGTACCGGTTACTTCGGCGATGCAGACCTTAAAAGGAAGCAGATATTTATCTTGAATATGTTCAAGACTCGCCTTCAGTTTGACGAGAATATATACGGTATTGTCTTTGACTTCATAAACAGTAAGTGGTGCAATCCATGTAGTATAAGAAATATTAGATGAGCAATATTCTAGCTTCATCTTGTTTAGTACCTGATCCCAGTTTTGTTCTACAATGTTCATCGATAGTAACTCCTAATTTTTTAAAAATATAATGGAAAGGTTGAAAATCCAGCGCAAATAATTCAGGACTTATCCACATTCAACTCCTGATTATGGCTTTTAGGGCAGACTTCCCCCTACCCAAATACAATGTTTTCAGCAACTGTTTGTTAAAAAAGTGAAAAACAGCTACTTTATATTAACTTCGTACTAAAATAATGTGGATAACTCTAAAAATGGTAGAGTCTCTCCATTACATTCTACATCAAAAAAGCTGTAGAATCAATGAAAAAACAATGTGTATAACTTTATCAACATCTTAAAACGTTGATAAATATGGTTTTTTATGAATAAAAAAATTTTTATCAACACGATATTTAGTGGTTTTCCACAGGTTATACAGAAGTTATCCACATATGTTGATAACTTTGTGGATAACTTCTGTATAACTATTGTATAATTATGTGAAAAAATAGTTATACTCCTTGATATATAAGGGTTTCGAGGAACTGTGAAATTATTCACAGAAAATGTGAAAAACTCTTTAAAATGAAAAAAGGCCAGAAATTAAGGGAAAGATTGTTGATAAAGCTTGACTTTATGCGGTTTTCCCTCTATAATTAAGAGCAGTGTCTTTTAATATTGAGGCGCAGTAACGAAGTTAATTTTGTGAATACTTTTATTATAAGGTATATCAGGCATAAGGGAGGTGTAAGAATATGAAGATGACATTTCAGCCGAAGAAGAGATCAAGATCTAAAGTTCACGGATTCAGAGCAAGAATGAGCACACCAGGCGGAAGAAAAGTTCTGGCAGCAAGAAGAGCAAAAGGAAGAAAACAGTTATCAGCATAGGCCGCATATATGTGGCCTTTTCTTCTATTTAATATTAAATGATAACAGGATTTTTGTTATCTGGAATGAAGAGGATATTGATGAAATTTTCTGAGTCTTTAAAAAAGAATAAAGATTTTCAGTCAGTCTACAGGAATGGAAAATCTTTCGCTAATAAATGTCTTGTAATGTATATAATCCCGAACGAACTGAATAAGAACCGACTGGGAATATCAGTTAGTAAGAAGGTTGGAAACAGTGTGGTAAGACATCATCTTACCCGATTGATCAGAGAAAGTTATAGATTATCAGAAGAACATTTCCGATGTGGGTATGATATAGTAGTAATCGCGAGAACAAGTGCAAAGGATAAGAATTATCATGATGTGGAAAGTGCACTGATCCATCTCGGAAAGCTTCATCACATATATGTCTGATAAGACAATGATAAGGAAGTGGCGCAGATGAAGTATGTCTTGTTATGGATGATTCGTTTTTACAGGAAATATCTGTCCGGAATGAAGGGCGGATGCACTTGTAAGTATTATCCAACCTGCTCACAGTATGGGTTGGAAGCAATCGAGAAGTACGGAGCACTCAAGGGAGGGGCTCTGGCGGTATGGAGAATCCTGCGCTGTAATCCATTTTCAAAAGGTGGATATGATCCGGTACCTTAAGGAGGATAAGTAATGGAAGTATACGGACTTTTGGCTTCAGGTTATGGAGACTGGCCGATTATCAAACAGATTGCCTGGCTTTTAGGTCAGGTAATGAATGGTATCTTCAATGTACTTAGCAAGATTGGTATTGAGAATATTGGTGTTTGTATCATTATTTTCACAATCATTATTTATACATTGATGATTCCGCTTACAATCAAGCAGCAGAAGTTTTCTAAGATGTCAGCTGTTATGCAGCCGGAGATCAAGAAAATTCAGAAAAAATACGAAGGAAAGAAAGATCAGGCTTCAATGATGAAGCAGCAGGAAGAGATCAATCTTGTTTATGAGAAGTATGGAACTTCCATGACAGGTGGATGCCTCCCGATGTTGATCCAGATGCCGATTCTGTTCGCGCTGTATCCGGTTATCCGTGATATTCCGACGTATGTAAAAGGTGTTAAAGATGTTTATATGCCTGTGACAGAAGCAATCATGAATACAAATGGCTTCCAGAAGATCATGGAGACGATTGGTGAAGCAAGCCCGGTTCTTATGAACCCAAAGGCTTATGATTATTCTCAGGCAGATACAATTGTAAATGTACTTTATAAATTCCAGGATTCTACATGGAATACGCTGATGGAAAAGATGCCGAGTATCACGGATCTTGCACAGCAGACAATGGATAAGGTTACTCATCTGAACAGTTTCCTTGGAATTAATATCGGAGAACAGCCGCTGACACAGTTGACAGCTGCATTCCACAACGGATCCGTTGTAGGGATCATCCTTGCAGTACTTATTCCGGTACTTGCAGGTCTGACACAGTTTATCAGTGTTAAGCTTCAGCCACAGCCGGCAGGAGATGACAAAGATAATCCGATGGCAAGCTCTATGAAGACAATGACATACACAATGCCGCTGATCTCAGTATTTATGGGATTCACACTTCCGGCAGGTCTTGGTCTCTACTGGGCAGCAAGTGCAGCAGTAAGATGTATTCAGCAGCTTGCAATCAACAAATATCTCAGCACAAAGTCTCTTGATGAGATGATCAAAGAGAACCAGAAGAAAGCACAGAAGAAACGTGAGAAACATGGAACTTCTGCAAAAGAGATCAATAAGATGGCAACAACAAGTACTCGTAATGTGGGTACTGTTACAAAGGGAAAATCTGGAATTTCTGAAGCAGAGAAAGAAGAAAAGATCCAGAAAGCACAGCAGAAGGCTCAGAATTCCAAGCCGGGAAGCCTTGCTTCTAAGGCAAATCTTGTAAGCCGTTATAACAGCGGACAGCAGACAAACCAGCCGAAGGCAGAAGATGAGAGCAGTTCTAAAGAAAAAAAGGGCAAGAAAAAATAAAGGAAGATTCGTAACTCCTAACCGTTCTCTTAAAAAGCAGGAGACGGGTCAGGATTTGAAGATGGAGGAATCGGGATGAACGGTAGTATCAGAGTATCGGCGAAAACAGTTGATGATGCGATCACAGAAGCATTAATCCAGCTTGGTGTAACAAGCGACAGACTGGAGTACGAAGTAATCGAGAAGGGAAGCGCAGGATTCCTGGGAATCGGAATGAAGCAGGCAGTTATTGAAGCAAGAAGAAAACCGGAACCGAAAGAGGAGAAGGTAGAAGAGCCTGTAGTAGAAGAACCTGTGAAAGCAGAGCCAAAGAAGGTTGAAGCAGTTCAGCCTCAGAAAGCAGCTGCAGAAAAGAAAGCGGATGAACCTCAGAAGGCTGCTTTTGAAAAAGCTGTAGAAAAAGAAGTAAAAGAGGAAGTTAAGAAAGAGACAAAACTTGTAGAAGTTCAGCCTCAGACAATCGAAGCAGTAGAAGATTTCCTCAAGAATACAATGAAAGCCATGGACATGGAAGTTGAGCTTAAGACTGAGATCGATCAGGATGGTGCACTTTGCGTAGATATGAGTGGAGAGCATATGGGAATTCTGATTGGTAAGAGAGGACAGACTCTGGATTCTCTGCAGTATCTTGCGAACCGTGTAGCGAACAAGCATCAGGAAGGTTATGTAAGAGTAAAGCTTGACACAGAGAACTATCGTGCAAGAAGAGAAGAGACTCTGAGACACCTTGCAAAGAACATTGCACATAAGGTAAAGAGAAACAGAAGACCGGTAGCACTTGAGCCGATGAATCCTTATGAGAGAAGAATCATCCACTCAGCACTGCAGTCAGATCCTTATGTGATGACACACAGTGAGGGAGAAGAGCCGTTCAGAAAAGTTGTTATTACTTTGAAGAAATAATACTGTTTATGAATCGGAAGCGAAAGGACGTTTACGCTTCACGGATACTTTCGTGAGGTGTGGAACGTCCTTTTTTCTATGGTAAAATATGATGATACCAGGATTGTGGGAGTGCATTGCACGAAACAATCCGTAGGTATCATAGTTGGGGGAGTTTGCCCCCAACATCATCAGAATATAGGAAGCAGGAAATCAGAAAGGAAATAAGGCATGAATCAGGATACGATTGCAGCGATTTCTACAGGTATGACTAATTCGGGAATCGGAATTGTAAGAATCAGCGGAAGTGAAGCGCTGGAGATAGCAGATCGTGTATATAAAGGGAAAGAAACGATTACAGAAGTGCCAACGCATACGATTCATTATGGACATATAATGGATGGAGATGAGACAGTTGACGAAGTACTTGTGATGGTGATGCGCGGACCTCGTACATTTACAGGAGAAGACACAGTTGAGATCAACTGCCACGGTGGAACTTATGTTGTAAGCAGAGTTTTGGAGACGGTCTTAAAGGCGGGAGCAAGACCAGCAGAGCCAGGAGAATTTACCAAGAGGGCATTCTTAAACGGCAAGATGGATCTGTCACAGGCAGAGGCGGTCATCGATGTGATCACATCAGAAAATGAGTATGCATTGCAGAGTTCGATCAGCCAGCTCAAGGGAAGTGTGAAAAACAAGATCAAAGAGATCCGTGAGAAGATTATTTATCATACA
>OHLP01000821.1_pt1 | contig 14042 bp, 15 predicted proteins | sample 1569111 | NCBI WGS metagenome assembly OHLP01 (sample SAMEA3879504, study PRJEB24766) | human gut metagenome | biome: human-associated habitat; feature: feces | place: USA | collected 1985/1987 | reverse complement strand
ACAGTCACAAATCCATCTGACCTGTACAGCAGCTTCAGAATTTTATATTGCCGTTCCTGCATCATGTTCCCTCCTGTTTCCTGTTCCATAGCACTGCCATCCCTTCGATAATCTTATATTAACAGCTTTCCCCTATTTGCTATTTCCAAAATATTGACAGAACGCTTTTGTTTTGTTCAATAGTTTTTCCAAAATCCTTTCAAAAATGCTGCTACCAATCAATCACCTCGTTCACTATCTTTTGTTGCTCGGTGCTTGTTCTTCGTAGATAAATCCTTGTTGTCTCAATACTTTCATGTCCCATAAGGTCTGCAAGTAATGAAATATCATTAAATTTACTTAAAAAGTTTTTAGCAAATCGATGCCGAAATGAATGTGGATAAACGACTTTTTTATCAATTCCGTATTTGTCTGCAATTATTTTTAATTGTCCAGCAATTCCTCTTGGTGTTATTCTTTCTCCAAATCGATTAAGAAATATAAAACCAGAGTTCAAATTTCTTTCTTCCAACCACTTTAATGCTTCTGTTTGCAGTTTTAGAGGTATGTATATTCTACGTAACTTACCTCCTTTGGAATATAAGTCTAAATATCCGATTTTAATGTGTTCTGCCTTAATTTGTACCAATTCACTTACACGAGCACCTGTTGCTGCCATAAACCGGATAACAAAATACCAAAACTTATTATATCTTTTTAATTTTCTTTTCAGATATTCATAGTCTGCTTCACTAATTACATTTTCAAGATAATTCTTGGTTTGAATTTTAACCGTTGATAAGCGAAATTGCTCCTTTTGGATACTTTCCAAATAACAGTTTACACCCCGTATTCGTAAATTAACGGTTTGTGGGCGATAATTTTCAATTAAATACATCTTATAATCCAACAATTTTTTCTTGGTTAGATAAGAGAGGTCATACATCTTATTTAACTGATTAAATGTAAAAAGGTATGAATTTATAGTATTCTTTGAAAGGTTTTGGTTTATTAAATATTGTTTGAATTCCTTTTTCATAAAAGTTCTCCTAATAAAGTTAATGGAGACTTTATTCTATTAGGGATGTAATTGACTTTTTATAGCAGTTAATCGCCATTATGAGAAGAACGGCACAGAAACTAAAGATATTACCGAAGAAATCCCCTTCGATATTCCAGAAAGTTGGGAATGGGTAAGATTGGATAATATTGGTAACATCGTTAGTGGTGGAACCCCAAAAACAGAAATAAAAGAAAACTGGGAAAATGGTACTGTTCCGTGGCTAACACCAGCCGATATGAAATACATAAAAGGTAGATATGTAGCACACGGAGAAAGGTTTATAACGGAGCAAGGATTAAATAGTTCATCTGCTACTTTGATGCCTGAAAATAGTATTGTGTATTCTTCAAGAGCACCTATTGGATATATAGCAATCACACAAAATCCATTATGCACTAATCAAGGTTTTAAGTCATTTGTATCATTTGATAATAAACTTGTAGATTATATATATTATGCACTAATTGCTTTGACAGATAATATAATCTCAAGGGCTTCAGGAACTACATTCAAAGAAATATCTGGTTCTGAATTTGCCAGAACGCTTGTACCACTGCCACCAATTAACGAACAAAACCGAATAGTCAAAAAGATAGCAAATCTTTTAGGGATTATAGTTGATTTGTAAATTCTAACATTTTTGAGAATGTTCGTATTATTCTACATTGTTCTTGTATCGGTGGCAGTGGAATTAGTCCTCTTTTCCCATCTTCCGTCCCTAATCTGGGCATTTTAACCCCATAAGTTAATTGATTTACATATTCGTAAAAATAGTGAGATTTAAGGCAACATTGAAGGTATTCAGGAACTATGCCGTAATATATTCTAAAAGGAAGTATTTCTGATGTGCAAACACCATCTTCGTCCGCCACTACAACCTTGTTCAGATATGGACGAAGTTTGCTGTATAAAACATCTCCTTTAATAAATGTCTTTTTTGTACTCTTAAAAGGTTTATCTTTAATTCTATTTTTACATAAAATGCGTGATGTATCTTTTTCAATATCTTCCAAATCTAATATCCACTGGTTTTTATCGCATTCTAAATATGTTACCGCCTTTGTTTCACCATAGTTAATAACATTCCCCAACCTACACCATTCCCAACTTTCTGGTATTTCAAAGGGAATTTCTTCGGTGATGTCCTTGGTTTCTGAACCTATCTTCTCATAATGGCGATTATCATCACCTTTGAAAATGTAACTTTCTTGCTTGTCTTTCTTGATTTTTCCTTGTTTTACCAGTTCTGCTTTTTCAGCTTTGATTTTCTCCAGTAATACAGATGCTGGCTCATCATTCGGGTCTTGCTCCACCAATTTGCCTTGAATAGCCAAATCCAGTATCTTGTTCTTTAACCCATCTTTGAGCCTTGCTAATTCCTCTTGATTGGACTTAACCTCGTCTATCCGCTTAAATATACTCTCTATCTCGCTAACAATCCGCTTCTGCTCCGATAACGGTGGAACAGAAATCAAAATCTTTTTTAATGTTTCTGAATTGATTGTGGGTAAAGCTGTTCCTTTATACATTTCACGAAAATCTATTAATTTAAATACCATAAAAATGTAATTAAAAAATATAGCTTCATATGGGGTAAAAACTCCTGTATTTAAATCTACCAATGCATCATTAAGTAAAATTCTTTTTTTGTTTGTAAATACTGCACCACCATTTTTAGGGAAAATAATAGAATTACGCGGAAAAATTGGATAATTAGATGGATTTATCAAATAACTATTAGCAATATTCATATACAATTCATTTCCAACTTGATTCATATCTGATACCTTATAATAAGGAATGACTCCTCTGTCAGAGATGTCTGATTGTTTTGGAGTTTTTCCTCCGTTTAATTTACCTAATTCAGATAGTCTACACCAAGTCCAACTTTCTGGTATTTCAAAAGGTATCTCTTCTGTTATATCTCTAACAATATCTCCTACCTTCTCATAATATTTGTTATCACCACCGCGAAAAATATAGCTTTCTTGCTTATCTTTCTTGATTTTTCCATGTTTTACAAGTTCTGCTTTCTCGGCTTTTATTTTCTTCAGTAATACAGATGCCGGCTCGTCATTTGGGTCTTGAGGTACTAATTTTCCTTGAATTGCAAGAGATAATACTTTTTGTTTTAATGCATCTATAGCTTCCATTATTCTTTAATCTCCGCAATAAGGTTTTCCAATTCTGATACTGCGGTTGCAATATTACCGCTCTTTTCTTTAACTAAATCAAACAACTGTTGTAATGAATAGTCTTTGAACTCATCTTCATCGTTTTTAATCCAAGTAATATCCAGTCCTGTATTTGTCCTTGAAATGAGTTCATCATAGGTAAATTTCTTCCAACGACCATTGGAATTTTCTTCTGACCAAGTTTCTTTTCTTGCTGCTATATTATCTGCATTATAACAAGTCACAAAATCATCTAAATCACTTCTTTTCAACGGATTTGTAGCAAGAGTATGTTTAATGCCTGTTCGGTAATCATAAATCCATAATTCTTTTGTTTTAGAACCTTTGGTAAAGAATAACACATTTGCCTTAACCCCATTAGCATAAAAGATACCTGTCGGCAGTCTTAATATCGTATGAAGATTAAAATCATTTAGAAGTTTTTTTCTAATAGTTTCTCCTGCTCCTGCTTCAAAAAGAACATTATCCGGCAACACTACGGCTGCTCGCCCACCATTTTTCAGCATCAACATAATGTGCTGCAAAAAATTTAATTGGTTGTTGCTCGTTGTTGCGTATAAATCGCTACGCATTGCAGAAATGTTAGAAGCTCCTTGAGGTCTTGTTCCAAATGGAGGATTTGCCAGAACGATATCTACCAGTTCTTCCGGTTCGTTTTCTAATGAATCATCACATTTTATCGGACTTCTATCTATGCCAATACCATGCAAATATAGATTCATTGAAGCTAAAGTTACCACCAATGCAGTGTTATCAATGCCATGCAAGGCTTTATTTTGTAGAAAATCTAACTTTTCTTTATTTGCAGATTGCTTTTTCATATATTCATAAGCAGAAAGCAAAAAACCACCTGTTCCACAAGCAGGGTCGCAAACTGTTTCACCAATATTCGGTTTAGTAACATCTACCATCGCGTTAATCAGGGCTCTTGGTGTAAAGTATTGCCCAGCACCACTTTTTTTATCTTGTCCGTTTTTCTCTAAAATTCCTTCGTAAATAGCCCCTTTGACATCTCCATCCATTGACAACCATTCCTCGGTATCAATCATAGAAATGATTTTCTTCAAATTTACAGGTTTGCTAATAGCATTCTTAGCCTTAACAAATATCGTACCTATTAAATTATTCATTTGAGAAAGGTTTTTTAATGTTTCTTCATATTGGGCAATAAGCTCTAAACCATCGTATTTTTTTAGTTTATCCCATCTATATTCTTCCGGAATACTGCTGTTATAACCTAATTCGGTCATTTCGTAATCCATTTTGAGAAATAACAAATAGGTTAATTGAATAATATAATCAGTAAATCCAACTCCATCAGCGGCTAAAACATTAGCAATTTTCCATACTTTTGATACCAATGTTTGTTCATTTTTGCTATCAGCCATTTAAAATCTCCTATGCTGCTAATATAAAGTTTGATAGAGTAGATAAAGTATTGCCTACATTTTCTAAAGAACCAAAAGCTTTTTTAGATTGGGCAAGTAATTGAATATTTGATTGTCTCATTTCTTCTACAGTTAATGAGCCATTAGATGCAATGTATTGAGCTATTTGTAATGCTATTTCTCTTTGTGCTTCTGTTAAAGGCTGTAATCTTTGTTTTTGACCGCACCATAGTTCAAAATTTTTCTGAACAAGTGCTACAAAACTATTAAGCTCTTTAACTGTCTTGAAAGCATATCTAACCAAACTGATTAGGTTTGTTAAAGCTTCCTTTTGCTCTTTCGTTGTTAATTTTGCCACATTCTTAGGTTCTAATATAGAATAAGAGTTCCATAATGTCGGAATCCTAAATTTAGGGCTACGCTCTATAAGCTTTACGGCTAAATCCTTTAATAAATCATAAGTAATTACTTCTTTTGTATCATTATAAATAATTCTCAGGGCTTCAATACTATCTTTATTTTCTCTAATGTATTCTTCAAAAGCTTTTGTTGTTTCTTTTGCTTCTTCATTTGAAAAACCCTGATAAATGATTTGGTCTTCGCCTTCTGTCAAAATAGTGATAAAACCAGCATTGAGTTCCATTAAATACTCACGAGCATCAGGATGCTCTGCTAAATTAGCAACCAAGCGTTTTCTTTCCAAATTAGCTTGATTAACATTTTCAAATGGAGGCAAAGTATTCTTTTCCAAAGCTTCATAAAAATTTATAGCTAATTGCTTCATTTCAATTTTAGCTAATCTTTCAAACTTTTCTTTTTGTTCAAGAGATGATTTCTTATTGATACGAGATATCTTACCCGCTAAATTCTTTATATATTCATCAGGAATGTTACCATGTGTTATTTCTTCTAAAAGTTCTTTTAAATGCTTTATTTTATTATTAGTTTCATCACCAGGAACAGGAATTACTTTTTCATGCTCTGTAACACCAACAGCATCTATTAAGTAAAATAAATCTTTGGTATCTGCATTTGGAGTTACATTTTTTAACTGTTCATCGCCGATTGTACGACAACCTCGGCCTTTCATTTGAATGTATAGAGGTTCAGAATTTACATCACGCATAAACATCACTACTTCTAGCGGTTTAACATCTGTTCCCGTGGCTACAAGTGTTACCGTAACAGCAATTCTAAAATCTTTCTCATTTCTAAACTGGCGAATAAGTTCATTACTATTGCCTGCTGTACAGGTTATTTTCTTAATAAAATTTGGCGATTGATTAGGAAAAACTTCTTTAGCCACTTCAATAATACTATCCGCATGCTTATCCCTTTGAGCGAAAATCAATGTCTTGGGAATATATTTGAAATCTGGCTCTCTATTGGGGTAAAGTTCTGTATAAACGACCTTTTTGTAAGTTTCCAATACTAATTTAATTTGAGCTTGGTCTATAACAGCCCTGTTTAATTCTTCTTTTTTATAGTTACTATCTTCTTTAACTACTTTTGTCTTATCTGTATTGGTGTAATTAGTATGTTCTATATATTCCTCACCAATATGAAGCGTTCCACCTTCCTCACTAACCTTTGTTTTTATTCTATATGTGCGATAATCGACATTAATACCATCAGCGATAGACTTCTCTAATGTATAATTTACAACTCTGTTATTGTCAAAAAAGGCTAAAGTTTCTGGTGCGGGAGTTGCTGTTAAACCAATAATTCGTGCTGTCGAAAAGTAATTTAATACCTTTTTCCACTTACCATAAATTGACCGATGACATTCATCAACAATGATTAAATCAAAGAAATCCTCAGGAAGTTTCAAATTATTACCCAACTCTATTTCTTCTTGATTATCCTCTGTATTATCAAATTCTATATCTTCATCATCATCGCTATCTTTTATTTCTTGTCCTGTTATTGCTGAAAATAATCGCTGAATAGTAGAAATAATTACATTGGCATCTGTTGGAATATTTTGAGACCTCAAACGCTCGGTTACATATATGGAACTAAAAGTATCACCCGTTTCAGTTAGTTTATAGGAACTAAATTCACCTTCGGCTTGCAAACCTAAATTATTTCTATCAACCAAAAACAAGACTCTTTTGGTCGGAGTATATGATAAAAAACGATATGCAGCAGTACAAGCTGCGTAAGTTTTGCCAGAACCGGTTGCTAAAACCATTAAGGCCTTTTTATACCCTTGTCTGAAACTTTTTTCTAGTTCTGTAATAGCCTCATACTGACAATCTCTTAATCCTTTTCTCTGTAATACTGGTAATCCTGTAAAGTACGAAGGTAGCTTGAGCATTTTAGTAATTTCATATGGCGTATGTATCCGCTGAATTTCAGTATATTCATTGTTGGAGTTAGTACATTTATAAAGCAATTCCTTGCCATTTGATAGATAAATCAAGGGTAAAGGCTTTTGCCAAGTTTGATACCAATCCAGTAGTTTGTGAGTATAGTTTTCAGCTTGCTCTGCTACAACATCAGATAATGCCTTTTCTTCTCTTTTGGCTTCTAACACCCCAACGGCTTTACCCTCAAGAAAAAGCAAATAATCAGCCTCGTGGTTACCCTTTAGTAGTCCTTCTTCTATGGCAACAGCTGATACAGTTGGGTTATAATGTTTTCTATCAACAATTTCCCAACCTGCTTCTTTTAGCATCTTATCTATTTTAAGCCGAGCTCTTTGTTCTGGTGTCATATCAAACTTCCACATAATTTTAATTATGAGAAGTATGTTAGCGATACAAATGCTAAATTTCAATTAAAAAATCCAACATTTTATTGGATAACAAGAGATTATGCTATAATTTCACATAAGTTATTTTTACTAAGCCTAAAATCTTTGTTATTTTGCCATATTGAAAGAAACTTATTGATTTTTAATATTTGTGTGCTGTATTATGGCTAGTGGGAGTAAATCCTTACGAATGGGGTTCTGAATGTTCTTCGTAAATAGTTCGTAAGGTTTCCTCGTTTTTTATTTCAAACTGTTATGTGCCGGATTTTGTGCTGGTTTAATAGTTTTGGGCTTTTTAGGTGATGATGTTCTTTTTTCTGAATTTATAGCTTCCTCTATTTCCTCAACAAACTTTTCCCATTCTTCCTTGGGCATATCCATAAATTCTTTTATCCAGTCCTCAACTTCTTCTGTCTCTTTTTTGCACATTTTTTGCTCCTTTGACTATGGTTATACTTTGGGACTATCGGACCGCCAGCCTAAAGTCAAGTCTCAATCCGACAAAAGTATGATTTTCCTACTTTATACACGATTTAATGGCGGTTTGGACATCAATCATTTTACCGGCAGCGGCCAAGAGGTTATTATAGTCATTGTGCTTATTAGCGAGATTAAAGAACACATGGGCAATATAGTTATAGAGCTGTTCTGATTGTTTTATTAAATCTTGCAGCCATTCATTGATGTCTTCTTTTTGTTGGTCGGTGATGGCATATTTCTTGATTTTACGACTATTTTCATACATAAACTGGTCAAAATCCTTAAAAGTCTCAAAATTCTTAAATCCCCGTCTTCCGGTTATTGTTTCCATTAAAATTCTCATTTTTTCTCCTTTTTATAAAAATATTGTTGTGGCAAAACTCTAATTTGTCGATTTTTCAAAAATCAAAGTAGGAATTACGGATTGATTTCAGACATTCGTAAATCCGCGATAGTCAGCATAATCCGTGTTTCTCTAGTTGCTTTATGGCATAATTTCCAAAGCTTTTGGAGCTGCACTTCGGGACCGTTACAAATCTGCTCAATTTGCTCTAATTGCTCACGATAGCTTGAAATATCAAATCTGCTTGCAAGTTCCATCAAGGTAAAACGATAGGACGAGGCCATATTTTGCAACAACAACTGCTGTGTCGGAAGGATGACTTCCTCTTCCAGATAATTTAACAACCCTACCAACTCTAATTTCAGGTCGTAAAATTGTTGGATAATGTTTTTAAAGCAAGCATTTGCCTGCAAATCCAAGAGGTTGCTATTAACGGTTTGTAACACACCTTTGGCAACGGCGATTGTGTCCATAAGTTTCAAATCAAGCTGTTGTTCGGGGATTGGACTATTTGTTATATCAGTATTCATCTTGTGCTCCTTGTTGTAGGTTAAATCTTTTCACAATGTTGGCGATGACCGGACTTATGGTGTCGTCATCGGTTTGTGGAATGTTTGGCGTATATTCAGGCTGAGGGGTTGTTTTTTGAATGGCAGACTTAGCGGTTTTTTGATTTTGCAGTTCAAAAATTTGTTGGTTTAAGTGGGCTATCTCTGCTTCCAAAGTCTTAATTCGTGCTTTATAGGCCTCATTTTCTTTTTGCAGATATTTTGCCCAGTCCTCTTGGTTTTGGGCATCTTGTTTCAGGATATGTTTCTCGACATTATTCATATACACCCCGTCCAATGGCTGAAATTCTTTGCCCGAAAGCGATAAATTTCGGCGCTTTTTATCGTCCAAGGTTTTGAGGATATAGCCTTCGCGGATGAGTGTGTTGATAATAACTTTGGTAGAAGCTTCCGTGCAGCCGATGACTTTCGCTATGGTGTCATTACCGGCAAAAAACGGACGATTATTATTGGTCTTAAATCTGATGTATGTGAGCAAATATCTTGCGGTCAGTGATAATTTTGTAGTCATGTTTATTCCTTATAAATCTCATTTGCATAATTATTTATCGGAAAATTTCGTGGAAATTGATTTGAACAAAATTGATGCCGAAAATGGCTATTTCCACTAAATGCGACTTTGGAAATGGTTGTTTCCCCAACCGGAAATGACAGTTTCCACTTGCGGAAATGAATATTTCCAGTATCGGAAACGGCTATTCCCGCCGCATTTTGTTAAAAGCCTTGCAGAATAAGGGATTGAGGACTATTTTTTACCCATATAATAGAATTAAAATAGAAAGAAAATACTATTATAATAGGTCTTTCCTTTTTCTGTAAAATAGATGTGCCGAAAGGCAAACTCAGATTTCCTACCTCAAATTGGTGCTTTGATTTAACTTAAGAAACCTAAATAAAAATCAAGGAAACGGGCGATGTTGGCAAGGGCTTGCAGGGGAAATGTAGATTTCCGGTAGGAAGTTGAAGTAATTAAAAAGGCGCACTTTCGCGCACCTCCAAATGAAATTTATTAGAAAACTTGTAGTTTCAGGACTACATTGGTATTTATCAGCAGATTTAAGAGAAATTGCTTTGGGTCAATATTTTTTATGAAACTAACCCGCTGAATTTAAAATAAATCCGGAAGAATCAAACAGTTAAACCGTAAAAATGTTAAAAAAAGGCTTTGACTTTAGCATTTTGGTCCGATAGTCCCTCTGTATAGAGATGATAAAATCATGGAGATTCAAATGGATAACAATAAAACGGAAGAAATTGCAAGGCTTAATGACGACTTTCGGCACCACCTTTCCAAAGGAACCTTGGTTCTGACCACAGGTATTCGCTGCAACACCAAAGAAGATATTGCTGAAATCATTGCTCGTGTGAGGAATTTCAATGACTTTGACGAAGATAATGACCCGTACGGCGAGCACGATTTTGGTAGTTTTGAATATAAAAAGAAGAAAATCTTTTGGAAAATTGATTATTATGACCAAGAGTTTTTGTATCTCTCGCCCAATGTTTCCAGCCCTCGTTTAACCAATCGTGTTATGACCGTGATGTATGCGGAGGAATATTGATGTTTAAGTATGATATTCTTTGCGATGAAAGTGTTGATGGACTGATTAGCGCAGTTAATAAGAAACTCAAACGTGGCTGGAAATGCCAAGGCGGTATCGGAATTTTAGCACAGGGTGAGCATTATAAAGTATTTTATCAGGCGATGATTAAGGAGTGTAAAAATGGTTAATGAAGTTTTTGTGGACGACAAGAAAATCAAGGACATTCTGATTTATATCAACGGAATGAAACACGCCGAACAAATCCGAATGATGTTTTTATGCTCGCACAACGGCATGCGGTCTATCAATTTCTGCTATTTGCAGGTTAAGGACATTTACACGGAAAACCTTAATGTTAAAGATGTGATTTGTCTGGATTATGATAAAAATAAGGGCAAGAACAAATGTTCGTATTACCTCAACGGGCAGATGAAGAAGGAATTTGGCGAGTATTTGAAATATCTGCAACAAAAGTGGGGGACGAGATTAACACCGGAAACTTACATTTTTACCTCACAAAAACAGAACAAGCCGTTTGCCCGGTCAAGTATCAGCCGGCTTTTTGCCTCCATTTACCGCAAGTTCAGCATTCACGGGGCAAGCCATTTGGGACGACATATTTTTGTATCTAAACTTGTGAATGCCGGTGTTAATATCTGCCTTGTGCAAAAACTGGCTAATCATAAGAACATCAGCACCACGCAACACTATTTTAACGCTAACGAACAAATGCTCGCTAATGCCGTAGAGAATGTGAAGATTTAAGGAGAAAATTTTAAATCTTCTTGACTTTTGCGGAGAATAGAAGTTATAATATCCGCATAATTTGCGGAGATTGGTAATGTATATTCATGAACAAAATAACTGGCCACATTTTACTTGGAACAACGATGAGCTTTTAGAGATGTTATCTAAAGTTTCGTTTGCCGAAGGTTCTCTTTTGGGAAAAATGGAGAGTTTAGGATTTGACTGTAGGCAAGAAGCTTTTTTAGATAACTTGACCGAAGAAATTACTAAATCAAGTGAGATTGAAGGTGAGTTATTAAATAAAGACGAAGTTCGTTCCTCTATTGCAAGAAGATTAAATATACACAATGAAAAATCTGTCAGCAGCAGCCATCATATTGATGGTGTTGTTGAAATTATGATTGATGCGACACATAATTTTGACAAACCATTAACCGATGAGAGATTATGTGGCTGGCATGCCGCATTGTTTCCGACAGGATACAGCGGAATGTACAAAATAAAAACAGCTTGTTACAGAGATGATAAAGACGGACCAATGCAAGTTGTTTCTAATAACAAAGGACGGGAAATCGTATATTATGAAGCCCCGAATGCTATTCTTATCAATGACTATATGAATGACTTTTTTAAATGGATAAACTTAAAAGATAATATAAACCCGCTTATTAAAGTAGCCATAAGTCATTTGTGGTTTATAACCATTCATCCTTTTGAAGACGGAAATGGTCGTATTGCCAGAGCCGTTACGGAATATATGTTAGCCAAAGCGGAAAATTCGTCTTATCGTTTTTATAGTATGTCCGCACAAATCCAAAAGGAAAAGAACGAATATTACAAAATATTTGAAAATACGCAAAAAGGAACTCTTGATGTTACAGCGTGGATAAAGTGGTTTTTAGAGATGATGCTCAAATCAATAGATGCTGCAGAAGTTACGGTTTGCAAGATTATGGTTAAAGCTGAACGGTGGAGAGAATTTAATAAATTTCCATTAGATGAGAATCAGAAAAAAATGATTAATATGTTGTTTGATGGATTTGAAGGGAATTTGACTTCAAGCAAATGGGCTAAAATTTGCAAATGTTCGCAAGATACGGCAAGCCGTTCTATTAAACAACTGGTGGAATTTGGAATATTGAAGCAACAAGGAAGTGGGCGCAGTACGCATTATGTTTTAATTTGCGGAGAATAGCTTTTGCAATCTCCGCATATTTTGCGGATTTTAAGCGTGTTTGTAAGTGCTCGTACTGCGGAGAATATAAGGTTTTAAGATGAATGAACATTTGCAATGGTTTTTAGAACATTTTGATGAGATTTGGGAAAAACGGCACAAATTCCAATTAGGGACGCCTTATGCTTCTGTTATTGTTGAGGGCTTTATTATTACGGGCTTTACCTGTCCGTATTATGCTTATAAGGTTGATAAAATCAGTATCGGAAATCTGGTCAATCTTTGGGATAACGGTTTTATGTTCCGCAATTATCCGTTAATTCATTACTACAGACATTATAATAGCGATTACAGCAGCATTTCTTATATTAAAGACCGTAAAATTATCAGCTACGACTATTCTTGCTTTCAGCCGATTGAAGAACAATACATTCCGACACAACCGGTTTTACAAATACTCAAAACCCTCCGCCACCAACACCCCGATGATTTGGATAATTATCGAACAATAGAAGACTTAGCTGACATATTATAGATAAACATATCCGAACTTTCCTTTGAAAAATGTGATTCGAAGACAATTTTGCATTTTGCTCGACTTATATTTTACAAAACGCGGAATGTTTATTTTATAAAATGCGGATTTACTTGCGGTACCGATTGCAGGTTTGTGGTATAAGTAAATGTTAAACTTTGTACTAAATCCTAACAAAGTTTGACATTTTGAGATTGAGGTATTTTTAAGCCAAATGGGAACTCTATATTTTCCAAGGATTTCAGAGAAAATGTCAAAGAATGTGCCTTTTTTGACATTTTCTATTTCAATAGATTTTCAAGTGCTTTGAGTATTTCTTCATTTGGATTTAATTTTTTAAAAAATTGAGGCGGAAAGAAAGGAGGAATTTTTTTTCTTAACTCTTTTAAAGTAATTTTTTTATTTGTTTTTTTTGCATTCTTAACTTTTAGCAAACAAATTTCTTTTTTACCTTTCACATATGAATTATATGCTGTTTTAGAAATACACATTTCTGAAGAATATTGCTTCCATGCTAATTTCGGGGAAATCAATAAAATTTCGTCAAGTTCAACATAAGAATCTATACATGCTTCTGGCATAGTTTTGTAAATCCAAATCCTCGCACCTTTTTCTAAATTTACCTTTCTTGTTCTAATTTCATAAATTTTAACCCCTTCTTCTATTTGAAGTGCATATTTGGGACGAATAGATAAGATTACATTAGTTACCATAAATCCCTCCATATTCACAGATCTTAAGAAAATCATTTCTAGTTATATCAAATTTAGTAATAAACCTATTTTTTCCGACCCCTAATGACCTTAATAAATCTATTCCTACAATTTTTGGATATTGGTGAAAATTGTCAAAAGTAAAGACATCAATTTTTCCATCTTTTGAATTTTCTAACATTTTCTCTTTTTCTAATACTCCCTGTAATGTTAAAATATCTATAGCTTTATCGACTTGAATCGTATCTGAATATGTTACTCTTGCTATTCCTATCACACTTTTTATTGGTTTCGATACATAAAACATTATTAAAGCTCCCTTTGGAATTATTCCTTTTCCTGGTTTACTAAAATATGCTTTTTCTGTTTTCAAAAGTGCAGGTTTTTGGTTCAATAAACAAAGACTTCGTTGTACATCAAAATCATCACCTATTAGTTCTTTTGCGTATTCAGGACGTATTGGAATAACATAAATATTTCTATTTTTAGGAATAATTAATGACGGAGAAAATTTAGTTTCAAACTCAAAAAAATTATAATAGGCACAAGATCGG
>OHLP01000766.1_pt1 | contig 15040 bp, 11 predicted proteins | sample 1569111 | NCBI WGS metagenome assembly OHLP01 (sample SAMEA3879504, study PRJEB24766) | human gut metagenome | biome: human-associated habitat; feature: feces | place: USA | collected 1985/1987 | reverse complement strand
ACACACCAAATTTTTGGCGAAGAAATTTTGGAGAAATTTTCGGGAATTTCTCTTGAAACGGACGTAACTCGCTGAATGCCAGCGCGTTGCGGCGTGCAAAAAAAATCGCGCAATTTTGCGCTCTCGGGCGGCGGACATGACCGGTTGCGCCCGCTGGTGGGCAAAAGTGCTGATTTGCCGGTGGGCAGACGGGCGGGAAAATTTGCTCGTTTTGTGCCCGCTGATGTACAGATGCGCAGATGTGCAGGTATGCAAATAAGCAGACGCTGAGGAACACGGAGAATGTTTATATATACGTATACGCGCGCACGCACACGCGCGAACGTCCTGCATTTTGAGGCGATATTGTGTGCATTCTACACTAACGAAGTGTTTCTATCTGATAATCAACGCATTTAGGTGTGTAGGCAGATGAAATTTTTATCTACACGGAAACTACACGCGGCAGGTGCGGAGTTGCAAGCACAACTACGGGAGGGCGGATTTCCGGTATAGGGAGAGAAAATGTTTGGCACCTCCGACAGAATTTTCTGCCTGGCATGATAGATTTTTCCATCGGCCGTTACAGAAAATACATACTCATGCGTGCTGACAATGCAGGTTGTGAAACCGATGGCAAAAGCGCAGGCAGATACGGTGTAGACAGTGCAGACAAAGTGCATACACTGTCTACACACTTTTTGTGCTGATATTCAGCATATTACGAACAATAGTGCAGAGTGCAGACGAAGTAATAGTGCAAATAGTGCAGACAGGGTGTAGACAGTGCAGGCAGTGTAGGTAGCGTGCTGATACCACCTACACACTTTTTTGCGCTGATATTCAATATATTACGAACGAAAGTGTAGGGTGTAGACAAAATGCTCTTTTACCTTACACAAGCTACGTTTATGTGAAAAGGCCTGGATTATCTGTGTTAGTTCTCAACTTAATAAAGAATTTGTGCATACAATATATACCTTGCGCACTATCGCGTTAATATTTGTATAAAATGGGGGGTGTTTCTTAAATACCTATATTTGCATAAATTTAATTGAACTTACATCGCGTGCAAATAATCTATGGTTTTAGCGCCATCTTTGCGCCCTGACAGTCATTTCGCAGAATTACTGTAGATGTTTTAACAAATTGAGGAATATCGGAGCCGGAACAGAGTTACTAACCCGCAACCTACAAGGTTAAAACTCTACACTAATGCGCCACCACACTAAATATGAAATAACCTTTGCTACATGTTTCTGAATAAACTAACAACTTATACGAGTTTAATATCCCTTCTACTTACTCTAAATTCATGTTCGTTCTTCAAAAAAGACTTTTGCAAAGACGAAGCAGTGGAACAACCAGACAAAGCATGCCCCAATGTTTCGCTAAACGCATACATTGAAAACTCTGGAAGCATTGATGGTTACGTAAGTAGTGGCACTTCATTCAAGACTGGCATTTACACACTACTCACAAATGAGCACGTAAAAGCGCCCAAACTAAGCTATGTGAACGACAGCATATACAGGCAATCCTGCGATGCCCGTAACTTTATATTAAAGCTTACACCGTCTACATTTAAGCAACAAGGTGGCAACAGAGCTTTCTCCGACATCTCAGAAGTGATTGAGCGCGTGCTGGGCGACAGTCCGAAAGAAGTTGCATTGCTGGCATCTGATTTTATCTTTTCACCGCCAACTGATGCTCAGAGTGTGAAGGAATACCTTAGTATGCAGCAGCAAGACATCAGCAATACCATGGGCAGCAGGTTCAAACAAGACAGTCACTTTTGTGTCGTAATACTACAAGGTATTTCGGACTACGCTGGCTACTACTGGAATGTAAGCAACACTAAATCAACCTATCATGGCAAACGCCCTTATTATGTGATGCTGGCAGGCAATCGCTCAGCTGTAGCGCTGTTGTTACACTCAGCCATGAAGGGCGATACACATTTTATAAATTCATTTACAGAGGCTGGGCTGTCGCCCGTGAGGTACGAAGTTGTGAAAAATACAAGTGCCAAGTATGGCACCTTCAAACTGTGCAAGAAAAGCAAGAATGGCCTAAGACACCATCTGAAAGACTGCCATGCTAACAAGCGCAGCGGCAACTTTACATTTAAGGTATACGTAGATTATTCATGTCTGCCATTAACCGACCAATATTTATGTGACGCCAGCAATTATGCCACCAGCACAAGTAGCTACAAGGTAACAAGCGTAGCGCCACTGAATGCCTCAGCAGATGGCTACACACACTGCATCACACTGACAGCGAACGACAGCAAACACCTGTGCGCCTCATCATGCGATATTTTGTTGAAAAAGTTGTTTCCGGCATGGATCGAACAGTGCAATGACGCTGAGGGCACAGCACCATTACCGGGAAAAACGTTCGGACTGTTGCCATTGATGCGAGGTGTGCAAAAAGCCTTTTCAAGCACTGATGCGTGCTATGCCCGAATGAGGCTCTGCATTGAATAACCCTTTTGAACGCTTACTTTAGGGTGGTTCTAAAAAATTCTGTTTTTAGAGTTCTGCTATTCTGAAATGTGGCTTGCACGCTATCACAAGTTTTTTTGAAAGTTTGTCCGGTCACATAGCCCGCTATGTTCCCTCACAAGCTTTCAAAAAGACACTTTCGATAGTGCACAAATCCCTATTTCAGAATTATTAAAACCACCCTTAACACAAACACATTTATATCATGAACGATTTCTTTTCGACTATTTACGGTTATGTAAACTGTTATGGAGATTCCTGGGACAGCTATCTGTACGACTGCAACGGCTATACTATGCTGGGTTGCACTACTGTTGGCATCACGCTGTTCATAGCACTGTTATTTTATTTATTGCCCACAGTGAGGTGTAGCGGCCGCAAATGGTGGTTGATATTTGGCGGCATCAATTTTGTAGTTGTAGCATTGACCACAGTTGTCGAATGCTGCACACTGTTTAACGAAGCTGGCAGCGACGAAGTAAGCGACTGCAGCTACGCCGATCTGTTTGGCACAGGAGTGTCCAGCGGCCTCATTAGCTTATTGCTGTTCGTGCTTTGCTCATTTGTTTTGTGCTTTTTCAGCACACACAATTACAAAGTTCCATTTAAGATGTGACGACAACCAAAGTTGCGGCTCATTCAAGAAATGATATTCTATTTTGAACACCTACTTACATTAGCATTATGGCAAAGCTTTACATATTTGGCATAGGCGGCACAGGTTCGCGTGTGCTACGTTCATTAACGTTTTTGCTTGGCGCAGGCGTCAAGCTACCCAGTTTTTCAGAGGTTGTACCAATTGTGGTTGATGCCGACAGCACATCAGGCGACAAAACCGAGACCGTACAATTGATGGAAAACTACCAACGTCTTTACCAATTTACCGACCATACATCAGCTGCCGACCCAGACGGTTTTTTTGCCACCAGCATGTCAAGTTGTTGCCACGATGGTTTTACGCTCAACATACCCGGCGGCACGGCACAAAAGTTCAAGGACTACATGCACTTCAGCAGCCTTGACAATGCCAACCGCGACCTTGTCAAGATGCTATTCAGCGAGAAAAATCTCGAAGCTGATATGTCGGTAGGCTTCAAGGGCAACCCCAACATTGGCAGTGTGGTGCTGAACCAATTTATTGGCAGCGATGACTTTGCAGCGTTTGCCAACTCTTTTGCTGAAGGTGATGCTATATTCATTATCAGTTCGATATTTGGCGGCACAGGTGCGAGCGGTTTTCCTATTTTGCTTAAGAACCTGCGCGCCAATGACACGGCCAACGTGCCAAACGCCAATCTTATAGCCCAAGCTCCAATCGGTGCCATCAGCGTATTACCTTACTTCATTCTTGACAATGTTGACCCCAACCGCGACGACCAAATAGACAGCGGCACCTTTATACAAAAGACGCGTGCCGCGCTTAAATATTACGAGCGCAATTTGGCCGAATTGGATCATATGTACTACATAGGCGATGATGCACGTCCCACCTACGACAACCACGACGGCGGTGCGCAGCAAAAGAACAAGCCCAACTTTGTGGAATTTGTTGCTGCGCTCTCGATATTTGATTTTGCCAACCAAGCTTGTGACGGCATGACACACAATGCCAATAGCCGTACGGTATATCATGAATACGGCATTAAGGAGGACAAGCAGGAATTCAACTTCAGCAACCTTTCCGAACAAAGCGTTGCGCTCGTGCGCAAGCCTATGGCCAAAATGCTGCTGGCGCACAACTACTTTACACAGGCTCTCGACCAATCATGGAAACTGGCTTGGGCCAGTACGCACGAACCCATTTTTTCGCGCACTGTGCTTGAAGAGAAAGGCTTTTGGGAACATTTGACGAGCTTTACCACCGCCTACAAACAATGGCTGAACGACATGGCAAACAACAAGCGTCAGTTCGGCCCGTTCAAACTGACTACGGGCGAGAAAGACGTATTTGCCATTGTAAGCGACAAAGAACCTAAAAAGATCAAGGTACTGTCATACATCATGGACGACAACTTCAAATTGTTCAACAACAAGCTTGACAGTTTTAAGAAAAAGAAGGACTTCGGCAAATTGCCAGAGTCACTAAAGACACCTGCAGCATATTGGCTCAATCTGTTCTCGTTAGTGACCAGCAACCTTATTGAAGAAAAACTCAAAATCTGACACAACCTGCTATGAAAGTACTCAGACTTCATGATGGCACTGCATCGGGTGCCACAAACAATATAAATGGTTGGGGACAAAGCACAGTGATTTCGCAAAAAGCTGTTGAAACCATCACCGACCCCCAAGGCAACTGCGCACAATCAGAGATAACCTCCATACCAAGTCCATTTGCGCGTCTTGACCTTGTGAAGCAAAGCTTCAAATATGTCAATGACACACACGACTTTGACGGTAAAACCATATATCACCGCATGGTGTCGGACGCGCTCGATGTGGGCGAAATATTTTTCAATATCAACAAGTACGGCAATCTGGTAAAGATTACCGAGTGGAACGTGGGCGAGATACAAAATCTCAAAGCCTCGACAGACAAGCAATTGCGCTTGTTGGGCAAGACACTGGAGCTTTACATACAATCAGATGCGGCCAATGGCAATGTGTACAATCTGCACAACATGAAGAGCATCTTCATACTGCAATACACCGGACCTGGTGCACCGGGTACGAGTGCGTTACCCGGCCACGTGATTGGCGCTACCAGCCCGTGTACACTATTCTTCACACCGGCCAATGACCTGGGATACGTGACAAACCAAATACTGTTTGATGGCAATAACGACCGTCCCTTTGACGGGGATTACAACCCGCTTTACAAACGCGATGCGGACTTTGTGCGCTACCTTGTGTGGCTGAGCAAGCAACCTGGCTTTTCCGAGGGGTACCCCGAGGTCAGCACCTACATCAGCGACACCATTACCAAGCTCAACAGCATAGACAATGCTTTTGGGCAGGAGTTGGCCAACATGACCGCAGCATCACACACCGACACTGCCCCCGTTACAACAGACAATGGAAAACCTGTGACACTGGCCGGTGGTTACCCCGTGATGTACAAGCGCTTTGATGCAGCACAAGTAAGCCAACACAGCCAGTTGGTTATTAACGCCACGAAAGCCATTGAAGGCGACTTGCCCCTTGTGCTGCCCAACGACCACAGTTGCGACGGAATGTCCTATACCACGTCAGAGTGGGACGGCAGCCTGGTCAAACTTGTACCATTCAAAGAAAAGGCAGAACTCGCCCAACGTATTCTGCCAGGTATAAATGTACAGTACCCTTATCTGACCGCAGGCGACTTTCTGTGTGCCAACATATTGCGCACAAGCTATGCACTAAAACCTTTTGACGGGGGCAACGACGACTATTTGCCCCTTGGCACAGACGAAGAGCTGAGGCATTACCTCATTCCTATAAAGAAAGAGTTTTTCCGCTATTTCAGCCTTGCCGACTTGAAACGCTGCCTGCGTGCCGAGAAAGGCGGTATGGGGCAAATAAAAGTTGAACTGTCTATTCCAATCAGGGGTGACGGCAGCAGAGACAAGGTGGTGTTTAAGCGCAGCTATATGGAAACGCAGACCGATTCGATGTTAAACAGCCAATTTGGGCGCATCATAGACATGAGAAGCACCGGACTTACTATATTGCCACACATACGATTTCCTGAGGGCGTTGCCCCCGACTATCGTGTTACGCTCTCTATTGACAACAAGATATCGGATACGGAGGCTCAAAACGACTTGCCCACACTGTCATTCGTTGACGAATGCAAATTCATTGACCATACACCTGAAATGTGCCGCAATTTTGACACCCTGGGCAACCGTATTGACGATATTACTTGTGTAACCAAACAATGGGACATTGCACATAACTTTACAGCCATAGCTATCAACTACAAAGGCACCGACAATCTGCTCATACCACTGATGAATGAAGGCGGCGGCAGCAAAAAGTTTGTGTTTGCAGTTGACTTCGGCACGACCAACACACACATTGAATACTCTGTTGACGGTTCATCGCCCAGACCGCTCGACACCACAGCTGACGATGCGCAACTGCGTCCGTCTAACGACATGATGAGCGACGCGTCGTGGACCAGAATGATGCGCGGCGACATGTTTCCACCCATCATAGGACAGTGCCGCTCTGACAATCTGTCGGCCTCATTCCCGATCCGCACAGCATTGACCTCGTGCAAAAAAGTGGACTGGCTGCGGGCCAAGCCACTTGTCGATGCCAACATTCCATTCTTTTACGAACGCAATACAATGCCCACTTACGACGAGCAACCTACGACCAACCTAAAATGGAATGATGCGGACACTGCACAAGCACAGATAGAGTGTTTCCTGTCGGAACTGGCGCTCATCATGCGCAACAAGGTGCTGATGAACAATGGTGACCTAAGTGCTACAAAAGTGGTATGGTTCTACCCTACCAGCATGGTTTCACAAATGGTTGGCGAGTTCTCAAAAACATGGGACAATGTGTTCAGCCGCTACTTCGATGGAGCCACACACGATCAAATCAAGTACATGCCCGAGGCAATTGCCCCGCTCCCCGCTTTCAAAACAGGTTCTTCGTCTGCCATCACCATCGACATTGGCGGCGGCACCTCCGACTTTCTGTTTGCCGACGGCAAAGATGTTGTGTGCATCTCATCGGCACGCTTTGCCTCGAACAGTCTGTTTGGTTCAAACTCTGCATTTGACAGTGCCGACAATGGCTTTATCAAATATTTCAAGCCACAGTACGAGGCCGTGCAAGCTACGGGCGCCTATTATGCTGTACTTGATGAAATCAGCCGTGGCGCAAATGCGTCGGCCAACTTGGCATCGTTCTTTTTCTCCATTGCCGAAAGCACCATCATCAGCGATGAAAGCATACGCCGGCAGAATGACTTTAAGGAGAAGCTTTCCAAATCGGAAGAATGCAACATGGTTATACTAATCTACTACATGGCCATTGCATACTATGCAGCACAGGTAACACGAATGCACCACCTGAAAGAACCACGCTACATAGGCTTCAGCGGCAACGGCTCGAAAATATTCGACATATTCCTTGACAACCCTGTATCGAGAAAACGACTCGTGAATATTACGCAAAAGATATTTGAACACGTGTTGGGACACGAATATGACGCAGACGGTCTGGATTTGCTGATGCCTCCGGGCAACTCGCCCAAAGCAGCAACAGCCAAGGGAGGTATTGTGCTTGCTTCAGGAAATTATGACAATGATAGCATTGACATTGATTATGTCAGCCAACACGCCACTACATGGATAGGCACAGACGATGCCGTGAAGAAATATGCCGACGTGGGTGACAAACAAGAACAAGAGGTTGCCAATCATGTGGAAGAGTTTGTGACACTTTGCCGTAAAATTCTCACCGAGGGCGAAGCTAACAAATACATCAAACTGCCTGCCGATATGGAAAAGGTGTTTGACATGACAGCCTTCAAGCGCGACATCAAAAAGTATGTGAAAGATGGCTGCGCGCAAGTAGCAAACCCAAACTACGAGGTGGCATCATCGCTCTTTTTCTTGCCAATTGAGGGCATTTTGCACAAACTGACCAACGAATTGCTAAAGGTATGACAAAGAAGAAGTTATCTGCTATTTTGGTGCTATGGCTTGCCTGCTCCTGGGGAGCCATGGCACACACAAGCGATGAGTGTCTGCAAGTGGGTGTAGCCAGCTTTACATACCTTGAAGTAGGACTCTCGGTTGCAGTGGCGATATGCATCGTGCTGATTGGCATGCTGTGGCGCTTTGGTGCGAAGATGGAACGCCGCGCGAAAAAAGCGGAGCGTGATAGGGATGTGTGCCAACAATGGTATCAAGCACTAAAGCATAAGCCGCAGGAAGCACCCAAGGCAGAGATGCAGAAGTCGAAAAATACAGACGTGCATGATGCGCCACAGGACGATGAGCATTCTGCAAATGATGCTCCACAAGACCCTCAACGCTCACCGACCATCGAACTTGACGTTACCCCGGCCCCACCGCGCAAACTTTACGCCAGACAAGATGCACAAGATGCCAACAGGCTAATAAACCTCAGCCAGGAATTCGACCCCTACGAACACATCGTTGTCATCACACTTGACAATGGATCGGATACTGAAGGCTGTTTTGAACTTGTGAAAGAGAATGCCGCAAAATGCCTGGGCAACTCTGACAACATTAAATGTTGCTACGTTGATGCCGGAGTTAATGCAACTAACTTCAAACAGGAGGCCGGCAGAGTGCGTATTAACGGACAAACGGCCGAAGTGCTAAAGCCTATAACCATTACTAATAAAAGTGCCACATCGAACGGGCATTAGACGCTGACTAAAAACACGTAAAAATAAAATGGAAACGATTTTCATCATAGTTGTTATTTTGTTTGCTATCTACTGGCAATTCTATTTCCTGAAGGATAGCATCAAGATGATAAACCAGCTAAAAAACATATTCTCAGAAAAGCAAAGCTACCATTCCACAGACTATTATATACCTGCTAACGAATTTGGCAATACAAGCTATGAAGAGATACTGAGCAAGGAAGATTTTTATACCTACCCAAGTTATAGCAATGGCATTGACTGGGCAGCCCGAGGAAAGAAAGATAAAATAAGCCTTGTAAACATCTCATCAGACAACCCTATTGGCTTAAGAATAGAGTCATCTATCAACAACTACCTTATTCGCAACAAGGGACTTGCAAGCGACTTTAGCACAATCAAAGACACAGTGGAGCGCAACTGCACCATGCTTGAGGACGAGATTGATACGCAGACGCCTTTCCCACTCTATATCGGATTGATGTGCACTATGCTCGGCATCATCATAGGTATTGGATGCATCGCTTTAGGCGACGGTGGTTTTGCAGCATTTGTAGACAAGCCGGAGCAGCATATTGGGTCGTTAATGGGCGATGTAGCATTAGCCATGGCCGCCTCGTTTTGTGGCATTGGCTTTACCTCGACCATTTCGTTCATGGCCAAGAAAAGCAAAAAGTGTCTTGAAGAACGCAAGAACACGTTCTACTCCTGGTTCCAAGCCGAACTCATGCCTATCATTTCGCGAGAGAATGCCAGTGAAGGGGTGCGCCGGCTTGAGGAGAACCTCAACAGGTTCAACCAAACTTTTACCCGTAATGTCAGCGGACTTAACAAATCGGTTGGCGACATTGCCCAAACTGCTGCCGACCAAAGCAAATTGATTGAAACTGTCAACAAGTTGGACCTTAAACAAATGGCCACAGCTAACGTGGAGGTGCTCACGGCATTTAAGGAGTCGATTGGCGAACTTGACAAATTCCACGAATATCTGACCTATGCGAACAAACAGCTCGAAGCGTTGAAAAAGCGCAACGATGCAGTAGAAGTTGCTACAATCGCAGTGGACGACGGCATTAAAAGCATACTCAATAAAATGAAGCAATCTGTGAATGAACAGATGCAAGCTCTGAAAGAATCACTGGCCATGTCGTCAGACGAAATGAGTCGCCTGGTTGAAAACGAAAAGCGACTCGTGGCGGGACAAGCGGGCAAAATTGATGCTTTTTATGACACACTGCGCGACCTTAAACCTGTGATCGATGGGCTCAAGGACTGGCGAAAGGAGTTGCAAGTGCAAAACAGAGAATTGAACAGATTGGTGCAAACCATCGATGCCATGCCCCGCCCCGATGGCAAGGGCGGCAGCCAGGTAGTTGTGCGTAGCAAAGCGAACATTTGGCAAATGGTGATTGCCGCAGCACTTGTGTTGCTGCTCGCGGTGAATGGATTTAACGCATGGATAACCTATCATAATGCACCATCTGAAAGCCAAACCAAGTCTACCGAGCAAACTGACAAATCAGAAGATGCCAAGCAGCCTGCCGCTATCACCAACACGAAACTTCCCAATCAAGGCAATACACTGAAAGTGACCAACAATCCACAAACACCGCAAGAAACAGCAGCTGCGAACTGATTGAACCAAACTACACACATGAAATTATGAAGAACAAATCGTTTTTCTGGACCAGCTACTCAGACCTCATGACCAGCCTGTTCTTTGTGATGTTGCTGCTATTTGTTACCACAGTCATCATGATGTACGCCCATGGCAAGGCAAACGAGGAGGAGCTGAACAAAATACACCAACTGGAACACTCGGTTCAGGCTATTGACTCGCGTTATTTTGAATATAACTCGCAGTTTAAGAAGCATGTGCTAAAAATTGATGTGCAATTCCCCATTTACGACTCAAACATTGAGAGCATTGACCCTGCAGCCAAGCACAAACTTTTGGCTGCTGGCTCGCGCATCGTGCAGTTTATTGACAGCATCTATGCTGTGTATGAATCGCCTTTTCTTGTCGTGGTGGAGGGACAATCATCAAAAGGCCCCTACTGGCGCAATGTGCACGAAAACAACGATGTGCTGAGCTATGAACGCGCTCTGGCCTTGGTAAACTTTTGGGAAGCGCATGATGTCAGTCTGCGCGATGCCAACCATGCTCAAAAGTGCGAATTGCTTGTTTGCGGAAGCGGCGACAAGGGGGTAATGCGCATGATGCCCGATGTGCCGACCAATGCGAAGAACCAACGATTTTTAATTCATGTCATACCTAAGCCCGGTATGATTGAACATAAAACTTCTAACAATTATTCTTCCACTACTTTATCAACCAACAATACTGACATTCCATGAGGACACACATTCTATTTATAATCATTGCTATTTGCTCATTGTCGTTAACCACGTCGTGTACCAGCCGTGAACAAAAAGTTGTAAAACGCCTTGAAAAGCTGAGCAAAAAGCTTGAGCGTCAAGGCAATGATTACTCTATTACGCAATGGCAGCGCGCTGCCAAAGAATTCAAACAAATAGACGAGGAGATTGCCAAAAATTACCAAGACTTCACCCCAAAACAACTCCACGAAATCGGACGTCTCAAGGGCATTTGCGTAGGAGCATTCAGCCGATATCTTGAGCATATTGCAAAAAAATCGTCGAATGAAGCTGATGGATTTGTACAAGGGCTTGAAGAAATATGCGGAAAACAGGACGTATATCCATCTGACAATGCTGAAGAAAGCCCGTCCGAAGATTACTCTAAAAGTGATTCTGTCTACATCGAAACGGATTCGGTTTGTTAGCGATGGTTACAAAATGTATTATACAAATTGCTATGGGGCTGCTGCTATGGTTATTCGTGCCTGGCTGGATCACCCAAGGCAGTCGTAAAACGCGACAATGGATAAAGCTGGCTTGTAATATTGCAGGCATCGTCATGGTCATTAGCGGAGGTTTTAGACTGTTGAGTGCAGTTGGCTCTGTTATGTTTTAGCCCTTACTGGTCGGTTTTAGAATCAACTAATTTCAGACACCTAACTATAGGGGGGGAGGCAAGTACTACATACACAAAAAGTACTTACCTCCCCCCTACCCGCATGATGCAGCCAGTCAATTTGCGATTGTCTGAAAAACCAACTATCTTTGCACTGATACTATTCTTGCATAAATAACAACGTACTCAACACGATGATAAAGGCTCATTACCACCCCTATGCTATTACCCGACTGCTGATAGTCGTAACCCTGCTTATGTCTGCCACATTTGCGGCCGACGCTGAACAAGTTGACTACCAAAGGGCTGCAAAAATTGCCCAAAAGTATATTACGCTGCGTAAAAACAAAAGCATTAAAGCACAAGCGGAACAACAAGAACATAACACCGACAATGCACCTTATTATATATTTAATGATGCACACGGACACGGCTTTGTAATTGTTGCAGGCAATGACGCCATGGGCGAAATATTGGCTTACGATACCGAGAACACGCTTGACACGCTGAACGCTAACCCTTGTGTAAAATGGCTATTAGAGGGGTACAGACAAGCATACTATGACATTGAGAGTGAAAAGGTGGCTACGCAAGCCAGCCCTCGCGCAGCAACTTTCAGCCAGACAGTGCAGCCTCTGCTCAAAACCAAGTGGGGACAATCGCACCCCTTCAATGCTCAAACGGGGTATCCATACAGCGGTTGCGTGGCCACTGCCGTGGCACAAATGATGTATTACTACCAATGGCCCGCACACGGCTTTGGCAAGCATGAATATACCGTTACCTACGACCAAACTACCAAAAGTGCCGACTTTAGCCAATCTTATTACGATTGGGCTGATATGCTGCCCGATTACCGCTATCCCGTGCGCGCCACCGCCACACAGGAGCATGCCGTGGCACAACTCATGAGCGATGTGGGCATAGCCTCATCTATGCAGTACACTCCCAGTTCGAGCGGCACACAGGGGCTTTTTGCATACCAAGCCCTGCAAAAGCACTTTGACTATACTGCGGCATACGTGACGAGGGCTGTGGAGGGCCCAAGTCGCTTTGCCAGCATATTGCGGCAGGAGTTGCTGAATGGCTGTCCCGTTTACCTTGAGGGGCGCCCCGCCAATACTGCTTCGGGACACGCCTGGGTGGCCGATGGCTTTGACGAGAATGGCCTTTTCCACATGAATTTTGGCTGGGAGGGGCAAGGCGATGCTTATTATTCGCTCACCAATCTCAGTTTGTCACAAACCGGTGGTGAGTTTCAGGGTAAGCCCCTGGCCTTTAACCGTGCCGTAACGGCCATTCTTGCACACCCCAACAATGGTAAATATCCCGATATTGACCGCGGGCTTTTGGAGGGTTCGCCCCAGCTCATGTTTAATGAGGGAGGCTCTGTCACGCTCAAGGGTGCTGACGACAAGAGTTTCAGCGCCTCACAACCCCAAACCATAGTGGTTAACTCATTTGTAAACAGAGACACCCCCTTTAAGGGCGACATTGGCATAGCCGTTTGCAACGACAGTGGCAAGTTTGTGCGCGTGGCCTATTCAGACGACCATGACAACGGCGGATTTACGGAGCGCATTTATGGGGCAGACCATGATGGCTTTATGGGGACTGACTATTTGGTAAATCAGCCACAGCACGTGCAGATGAGTTTGGCTGGTCTTGCCAACGGATATTATAGCCTTACCCCCGTGTGTGTGGCACGTAACGATGATGGCACATGGGGCGACCTGTTCAGAATGAAAAAGGCCCCCATCATTGAGGTGGAACTGACCGACAAGGCAGGTCGCGTGTCTGAGGTGTGCTCCGACGAGGCTCACTTTCAGCTCATGGCACAGCCACGCCTCAGCGGTGCGGCCGAACAGGGTGGCAGGGTGCAGGCATTTTTTACTGTTAAAAACCTTAATGGTGTGCCGCGCGACTGCTACATGAGGGTGCAGTTGCTTGATGAGCACCAGGCGGTAGTGTTAGATACCCGGGTGGACGAATGTACTGAAATAGAAGGATTTTCTGAAACTGAAATTCCCATCACGCTTTCACTCCCCGCCAGTCTTGTGCCGGGGCGTTACGAAGCGAGGTTGCTGCTTTCGGCCGACGCAGAGGAGTCTCTGTTTTACCCCATCAATAATATACACGACAAGGAGGTGCCTTACATTGATGTAGCTGAAGCAGAGGACAAACCGCTCATGGCCAAGGTTGAAGTGTTCTTGGCCGACGACTCTAACGACAAGATTGAGAATGACAGTGTTGACCTCTCGCAAACGTCTCTTTTCAAACTTGCCGTGTCGTTGCGCACATCAGAAGACAAGTGTTACAGCGGACATATTACGATGCTGGCCGAAGACACTCAGACAAAAGAAAGGACTTATGTGAAAGGCATTGATGACGAGGTTGACGTGTCGTCATCTTACGACGTACCATTATTTAGCTATTGGCTGCGCAAGGATAATTTGCCATGGTACGATGGCCACACCTATCGCCTTATAGTTATGGGCAAGCTTGACGGGCAAGACGTTGAGCTGAACAATCCCGAGGCGGCCCCCTATTACCTGAAACGCGAGGGCGATGTGCTCACACTCTTTCAGCAAGATGTGGTGACAGGGGCATCGTCAACCTCAACTTGTTTGTCCACTACTAAGCCATTCAGTGTGAGGCGCAAGGGTGACGATTTTATTATTTCGGCCCACAATTTGTTCGGTGTGAGCATGTACAACGTAAGCGGCAGATTGGTTAAGCGTGCTTTGTCTGCTAACGGACGACAGGGTGTGCTATCACTCCGAAAGTTGGAGCGGGGTATTTATTTGCTGCACATTGAGTGTGACGGAGGGCGCCATACTTACAATGATATCGTTTTGGTGAAATAAAGGTGTGGCTTTTAGGAAGAGGTTTGTTATACATGAAGTAAACAAGTATGCGCCTCGGCCATAAAAACGTAAGTCTTTAAGCCTTTCGTTTTGTATTGCGCTCGGTTTGCACTATCTTTGCATAAGATAGGCTGCACCTCAGCATAACACCCAAACAAGTTTGGTGTTCTGCGCTCGGTTTGCACTATCTTTGCATCATATAATATACGTATATTACTAACTCAAGTTTCGGATTTAGTAAGGGCGGGCTGAAAGCCCAATGGAGCACATAGCCCAGGGCAAGCGAAGCGGCACCCTGGGTATCGCGTGTTGGAGCAGTCGCGCCCTGTAAGGGCAAAAGCTTTAA
>OHLP01000765.1_pt1 | contig 15080 bp, 9 predicted proteins | sample 1569111 | NCBI WGS metagenome assembly OHLP01 (sample SAMEA3879504, study PRJEB24766) | human gut metagenome | biome: human-associated habitat; feature: feces | place: USA | collected 1985/1987 | reverse complement strand
TGCCTGTCATTTCGTCTACTGCAGACCCTGCCTGCACCATGAGAAATACGACTTTCGGAGTCTTCAGTGCATCTACAAATTCCTCCAAAGTCTGCGTACCGACAATGCTTTTGCCTTGCGCACGCTTAGCTATGAAATTATCAACTATATGTTCTTCTTTGCCGGGAACTGTGCGATTCCACACAGCTACTTTCCATCCTTTACCTGCCAGGTTCAGGGCCAGATTCTGCCCCATCACTCCCAGTCCGATCAATCCGATATCTGCCTTTTCCATAATTTAATCTTTTTATATTTAACAAACGGCAGATTTATTTGTTCAATAATTCTATCTTTGTGAATATATCAATCTTACATTATGATGAAAAAGATTAAAATAGGGTTATTACCCCGTATTATCCTTGCCATTGCATTAGGTATCGCATTCGGCAACATCCTCCCCGGAGGATTGGTAAGAATCTTTGTGACCTTCAACGGAATCTTCAGTGAATTCCTCGGTTTTATCATCCCGCTGATTATCCTCGGGTTAGTAACACCCGCCATTGCCGACATCGGGAAAGAAGCGGGAAAAATGCTGGTAGTCACCACACTCATAGCGTATGGAGCAACCTTGTTTTCGGGATTCCTTTCCTACTTTACAGGCATCACATTTTTTCCGTCGATGATTACTCCCGGCGCTTCTATCGAACAGATAAGCGAAGCCCATGATATCGTGCCTTTTTTCACGGTAGCCATTCCACCTGTCATGAATGTGATGACCTCACTCATTCTTGCTTTTACACTGGGACTGGGCATCGCCCACTTGAACACCACAGCACTCAAAGATGTATGTAATGACTTTAAGGATATTATCATTAAAACCATTCAAGTCATCATCCTGCCATTACTACCAATCTATATCTTCGGCATTTTCTTGAATATGACGCATTCGGGACAGGTTATGAATGTATTATCGGTCTTCATCAAGATTATCGGAGTTATCTTCCTGCTGCATATTTTCCTGCTCATTTTCCAATACTCCATTGCGGCTCTGTTTGTCCGCCGCAATCCGTTTCGTTTGTTGGGGAGAATGCTTCCGGCTTATTTCACTGCGTTGGGCACACAGTCGTCGGCAGCCACCATTCCTGTCACCCTGCGACAAAGCATCAAGAACGGAGTGAGTGAAGACATTGCCGGCTTTGTAATCCCGCTGTGCGCCACTATTCATTTATCGGGTAGTACACTGAAAATAGTGGCATGCGCACTGGCACTGATGATGATGCAGGGAATGCCCTTCGACTTCCCGATGTTTGCCGGGTTCATCTTCATGCTGGGCATCACAATGGTAGCTGCACCGGGTGTTCCGGGTGGCGCAATCATGGCTGCACTGGGCATCCTTTCCTCCATGCTGGGCTTCGGCGAAAGTGAACAAGCCCTGATGATAGCACTCTACATTGCAATGGATAGCTTCGGAACTGCATGTAATGTAACAGGCGATGGAGCGATAGCCCTGATCATCGATAAGTTTTTCGGAAAGAAATAACTATGATTTAAAACACCGGCATCTGCCAAATAAAGCCCACAGACACTCGATTAGTCGAATAATTATCTTCTCCCAGTGCTTTAGCCCGGTCGGTAAATCGATAAGAACGACCGGTATAAGCCAGGAAGAAATGCAAATTGGTCTCCATCGGATAATACTCAATACCGCCTACATACCCCCATGCCGTACGGTATTTCCCTTTTTCCACCTCATCACTGCTTTTATAAACGGAAGCTGTTTCATACATACCTTTGGCAAACAGATTCCATTTCGGAGCAAATCGATAGTTGACATGAAGCACGTATGACATATATTCGGCGTTAAATACATTATGATTCAGGTCACCACCTATCATTCTTGTTATGATTCCCTTGCGGTCTACTCCTTCACGAGAATACATCCAGTCAAAATAAGCATGCCACTGAGGATTGAAATTGAACTCATTACCCAAAGCATAATAATACATTTTCTCGCCTTTTGTTTCGTTCATAACAGAGGCAGACCACCGGGTCTTGAATACATCCAGGAAGTTACCATTCCAGTTCAAGGTGTAAACCAACGGAAGCTTTGTCCGTTCCAAGTCGCCATACATCTCTTTGGAAGGTCCATTCAGGCTGTTCAATACTTGAAACTGAATTTGCTGGTAAGGATTATAATTATAGGCCACATTCAATCCGGTCATGAAGTTGTTCATGTTCTCTATCATGTCGCTGTATTCGTAAATGTCAATCGGGTTGACATCAAACTCAATTCCTCCGTAAGCAGTGCATTGCTTGCCGGCAAAGAACGAAAACTTATCAAGTTTGACACCTATACCTGCATAGTCAATACTGGTAGGAACATTGTCAATATTACCCGATCCATCATTACCACGATTAAGACGCTGCCGATAACGATAGCTCAGCCAATCGTTGATATTACCCTTCATTTCGATGCGGAGCTGTTTCATCTCGAATGCCCCTTGATCGAAACCGGACTCATTCCATTTCATATTGAAGTCACCATGCATGTTGAGATAGAGATTGAACTTATCGGTTTTCTTTTTTATACCGGTCACCTCTTCAAAGAGGCTTTTATCGTCCGACATGAAATCACTTTTTGAAGATTGTGCATATAGCGAGTGTGAGCCTGACATGGCAATGGCCGTCAGGCATAATAACATTATCCTTTTCATAATTAAGTATGGTTTAGGTTATTGGAAATAAATGAAAACGGGAGTGTTTCAAAACTAAAATGGCCTATCCAACCGTCAGCTGTAAGGGCAGGGTTTGCCTGCCCGAAGACACAAAGCAAACTGTTTTCGGGCAAGCGAATCTTGCCCCTACGAACTAAACGACAGCATTATCCGCGTTCTGACACAACCCCAAACACCGGGCACCTGCCCTATGTAAGTCAATTAATACTCGTTGAAGTATTGCTGAATCTTCTTCCAGTCATTTGTCTTTGTCAACGCAAGCATCAACAATACACGTGCTTTCTGCGGATTCAGTTCTTGAGAAGCAACAAACTGATATTTATTGTCATCCACTTCTGCATCAAGAGTGGTAGGACCTGTCGGAACACGGCTGGAGCGAACGACCAGAATCCCCTGTTTACGCGCTTTTTCCAACATGGGGAACAGGTTCTGATGAATGTTGCCGTTTCCCACACCGGCATGCACAATACCCTGATACCCCCCGTTGAGGAACGGAGTCATCACATCGGCATCTACATTGGAATAGCTATAGACAATACCCACTTTAGGCAATTTATCTAGATTTGTCACATCAAACTCTGACTTGGTAGTATGACGTTTCAAAGACTCCATATTATACGACACTTTTCCATTAAGAACATATCCCAGCGCACCCGAATTAGGAGACTGGAAAGTCTGCACATCTACCGTATTCATCTTGGTTGCTCCCTGAGCGCCCAAGATCAATCCGTTCATTGCAATCACCACTCCTTTTCCTTTCGATTCTTTGGCGGCAGCAGTAACTACTGCATTATAAAGGTTCAAAGGACCATCGGCACTCATTGCCGTAGAAGGACGCATCGCCCCGACCAATACCACCGGTTTATCACTCTTCACGGTGAGATTCAGGAAAAATGCCGTTTCTTCCATCGTATCTGTCCCATGAGTTACCACGATACCATCTACATCATCACGCTTGAGCAGTTCATTGATACGTTTTGCCAATGTCAGCCAAACGGCATCATTCATATCCTGAGAACCAATCTTTACAATCTGTTCACCGGTCACATTGGCAATCTTATTCACTTCGGGCACTGCATCCAGCAATGTGCCGATAGCCACTTGTCCGGCTGTATAATTCGTATTGGTAGCCGAAGCACCGGTTCCGGCAATTGTTCCTCCTGTTGCCAAAATATGAATATTAGGCTTTTGGGCAACTGCTGCAAAGGCGCCGAATAACAACGTCACAGCCAGCAAACTGAGTTTTCTTAATCCATTCATAATTTTTTCTAGTTTAGGTAGTTAATATATTGAGACTATAATATTTGTATGAGCAACAGTCCGATAACAATCGATACAATTGTGGCTACAAGACCGGGCATCATAAAAGAATGGTTCAACACCCATTTCCCGATACCGGTAGTTCCTGTACGGTCAAAGTTTATGGCAGCAATCACAGTCGGATAGTTGGGAATAAAGAAATAACCGTTTACGGCCGGGAACAAGGCTATCAGCATCATTGGCGAAATGCCCAAAGCAATGCCCAGAGGCACAATAGCGCGCACAGTCGCCGCCTGACTGTAAAGCAGAATAGACATTACAAACAATGCCACACCGAAAAGCCACGGCATCTGACGGACAATTCCTTCAATAGAACCTGTCAATTCTGTTATATTACCATTAATGAAGGTATCCCCCATCCATGCGATACCGAAAATAGCAATCACTGCCTGCATCCCTGCCGGAAATACACTTCCCTGAGTTGCCTTGATACCGTCAGTACGCGAGATAATCAAAATGAGTGCGGCAGCCGATAACATCAGAATTTCAATCAGTGAAGGCATGTCCATTACTTTTCCGTCAAACGAAGGACGAAGACCGGGAATAGAACCGAACAGCACAATCAGCAGAGTGGCCACAATGAAGATAATCACAGAAAGACGTGCCTGAAACATATTCTTGACGTCATTCAGCTCCACGTGCTTATCCTCCAACAGACCTTCTTCCATACGACGCAGATACTCAGGGTCTTCCATCAGTTCCTTACCTACTCTCATCGAAGCGAAAGCGCCTACCAGCACACCTATCAAGGTAGCAGGAATAGTTATTTTCAATATATCAAACAGGGTAATGTCAAAACCGGTAAGCAACCCGAGAAGTGCCACGGTAGCAGCAGAAATAGGGCTTGCCGTAATAGCCTGTTGAGATGCGATTACCGCAATACCCAAAGGACGTTCGGGACGGATTTTTGTTTCAGCGGCAACTTCGGCAATCACGGGAAGTACAGAATAAGCTACGTGTCCTGTTCCGGCAACAAAAGTAAACAAATAAGTCACCAACGGACTCAGAATAGTAACATGTGCCGGATTACGGCGCAGCAAACGTTCTGCCAGCTTGACCATAAAGTCCAATCCGCCTGCCGCTTGCATACAGGATGCGGCAGATATAACGGCAGCAATCATCAACATCACATCAATGGGAGGCGCAGTAGGCTGAAGTCCGAAGACAAAAGTCAAAATAGCGAGGCCCACACCTCCCATCACTCCAAGTCCGATACCTCCTAAACGGGCACCTACAATAATAGCGGCAAGTACAAATAGTAGTTGTAATAACATGATTCGTTTTTATCGTTATAAAAATACATTTTTAATTCTCATAACAAAGATAGACCAATTCTGTTCTATAAACCGTAAAAAAGCGGAGATTTTTCTTTTTTTTCACTACCATAAGAAGAAAAGGCGTAGTTTTGCAAGTAGTCAGCCAAACATTTTTCCGGCTTAATTGTTTAACATAAAATAGTTATATAATAATAAACTAAACTGTTCAATATAAAATACCCGATTATTCAAGGGGGTATGGTATGGTGTAGCGGATGGCGGCTGGCCTCCGCCGTGAGCAATGCAGGAGGACTCGGTCTGATTGGCGCCGGCTCCATGCACCCCGAAACACTCCGCGAACATATTCGGAAATGTAAAGCAGCCACAGAAAAACCTTTCGGAGTGAATATCCCGCTGATGTACCCCGAGATAGATACAATCATCCAAATCGTAATCGACGAAGGAGTAAAGATTGTCTTTACTTCTGCCGGAAATCCGAAAACATGGACAGAACATCTCCATCAGCATGGTATAACAGTAGCCCATGTCGTGGCAAGCAGTAAGTTTGCTGCCAAATGTGAAGAAGCAGGTGTAGATGCCATTGTTGCCGAAGGCTTTGAAGCAGGCGGTCACAACGGTCGTGAAGAAACCACTACCCTATGTCTGCTACCTGCCATAAAAAAAATTACAACCGTTCCGGTTATGGCAGCAGGAGGCATCGGCTCCGGTGAAAGTATCTTGGCCGCCATGACACTGGGGGCCGATGGAGTCCAAATAGGTACACGTTTTGCATTGACCGAAGAAAGTTCGGCACATTTCACATTCAAGGATCGTTGTCTGCGGCTGAATGAAGGCGATACCCAACTCACATTAAAACAGCTTTCGCCTGTCAGACTCGTAAAAAATGAATTCTTCAAGCAAGTGGAAGAAGCAGAGACACGCGGTGCATCTGTAGAAGAATTAAGAGAATTATTGGGCAAGGGACGTGCCAAGAAAGGTATTTTTGAAGGAGACATTTACGAAGGTGAAGTGGAAATAGGACAAATAGCGTCTTCTGTACATAGTCTCAAAACAGCAGAGGAAGTAATCAAGGAATTGATAAACGATTTTAATGCAGCATTAAAACGTACAAAAGAAATACCTTCTTTTATCCTATAATTAATAACTTGCATCGATTTATATTTATATCCGGGCAGACTTATCTATATGCCCGGATATATCCATGAAAACGCGATGTGTTTTTTCAATAGCTATTCATTTCTTTTCAGGTGCAATGAGCCGGTAATACACATCGGCAATTCATCTTTATAATGTGTCACCATTATCATTGTTTTATCCCTGCGCCGGCAGAAAGTCTCAATAATATCTTTCACCAAACGGCGGTTTATCAAATCGAGTCCATGCAACGGTTCATCCAATATCAGTAATTCCGGGTCTTTAACAAAGGCACGTGCCAACAAAACCAAACGTTGTTCTCCGCTGGAAAGCTGTAAGAAACTACGCTCCTTCAAGTCTGCAATACCAAAAATATCCATCCACCACTCACAAGTTTCCATCTGTTCGGGACGCGGACGTTTATAAAGCCCCACCGAATCATGCAATCCGCTTGCCACAATATCAATGGCCGGTAAATTCTTTAAATAGGCACGATGCATCTCCGGGCTGACATACCCGATATGCTTCTTTATTTCCCAAATGCTCTCTCCTGATCCGCGCTTACGCCCGAACAAGGTTATATCACAGGCATAGCTCTGCGGATTATCAGCACAAACCAAACTCAGCAATGTAGATTTTCCGGAACCATTATCTCCGCTAAGAGCCCACTTCTCACCACATTTCACACTCCAATCCAACTCTTTCAGGATAGTCCTTTCACCGTAACGGATACTCACTTTATTCAAATCTACCACATGGTCGGTATGATAAAAGCCATCACCATAAGGAAGAGCCAAGATACGTTCTTCTTTCTCCTTTGAGAGCACACGTTCGGGGACAGGCTTGCAACCGGCAAGATAAGCTTTCAACGTAATTTTATCACCGCACATACGATTTTCTACAGGAATTACGTGCGTAATCAACGAAGGTATATCATCTGTCTTTGAAAGTACCAGAATTACTTGCAGACAAGTCATCCGTATAAGTTCGCAAAGCAATGCATGAAGTTGGTCACGTGTCTTGGCGTCAAGTCCGATAAAAGGATTATCCATTATCAGCACACGAGGGTTACTCAACAAAGTCTTGGTCAACTGAAATTTACGTAACTCTCCACTCGATAGCAGAATAATATGTTTATCCAGCATCGTTTCTATGTCGAACAAGTCATACAACGTTTTTTTCAGTTCGGGATTCGTAGCTTTCGGCAAAAGGTCACGAACGACAGGCATTTCATCCAAATCATGGGTATTCCAGCGCTGTTGATAATAATAATTACCGTCTGCATCCCCATAAGAGTCCCTGAAAGCAATATATTTTATATTATCATACACCATCTTTGAGGGAGAAGGCGAGAAATCATACTTCACTTCGTTCATTAATAGCGGCCAACGCCCGATAATAGTATCCACCAATATGCTTTTTCCTGCTCCGTTCGGACCTACAATAGCAATATGTTCACCTTCGGCAAGCGTCATGTTTATCGGCTTTTTCATCCGATAAAGCGGATGACGGACAACCCCGTTCTCAATAGCAATAATATTCTGCATTTCAATATCTCATTTTAGTCTTAAACAGAATACAAAGGTAGATAAAATTTAATAGAGCGCTTACCCCATCCCTATATTTTTCTTGCCCGGAAAACATTCGTCAGAGCATAGAAAAATATGGGTTTTAGCATAAAAAGTTAGGTTTTTTCATCCTTTTGTCATAACTTCGTGCACTTTTTTGGAGAAAACTTATGTATATATTCCGTTCTATTTACGAAATCATAAATACCATATCCACGGCAAAAACATTGCTGACGGAAATGTTCGAAAAGAGAAAAACCATCAGTTTCAGATACATCGATGCCTTAGAATTATTAAAAGACGATGAAAATCGCCTTAAAATATTAATTGAAAAAGAAGTGATTCACCAAAATGGCAACTTCTTGGAGCTGGACGTGCGTTTTCTCGATTTCTTTGAAACGCTACTTGAAGCCAACGAAGAAATCGACACAGCCACAATTGACGAAAACATCGAATACCTGCACGAGCTGATGGATTATTATCTGAAAGAAAAGATACAATCACGCAAAGAGAGCTATGTGAGGAACATCAAACTGACGTTCCAGAAAATAGCTCGCGTAACAATACGCAATATCATGAATTTGCAAAACAGTATCGACAACACTTTCAAACATGAACCAACATACCAAATCAAAATAGCCAAGCTGAAGAATCTGGACAAGAAGCGCATCAATATACAGAATCTCATTGACTCCACCGAGCACCTGATTCTACATGAAGAGCGACTTTTTTTCCAACAAGCCACCGATGAGGAATTAGGACGCATCTTGCTGGAACTGCGTCAGGAGTTGCAATTGTCTGCTCACAGCCTCATACGGGCGCAACAGGATATAATCAACTATCTGAACCAAATAAAGAATCAAGTAATATTGGTAGAGAAAATCCGAAAAGTAAAGTATCTGCAAGACCAGTTTGAACTGCGTGCCCGAAGCAACCTGGCAGAAGTAATGGAGAATGAACATTCCGTCTTGTTGGAAGGCTGTACACAGACTTCATTCAAACTATCACCCGAATATCTGGCAAGTGACGAAGCACGCCCCATTATCCTTAGAATCCTGAGCAACCGGAAAACCCGGGAGCATATCCGCAAGAATGAAGCGGGTGCTTTTAGTGAGGAAGACATGAAAGCGCAAGCCATGTATGAGGAAGTGGTAAACTTGGAAGAAGTGGTTAAAAGTTTTCTACAATCGGGTGCAGAAGCACAATGGAAAAACGAGCAACCCAAAGACTTGTTTACCTTTCTGCTCCATTATTCTTTTCAACGTGAAGTAAACGAGGAAGAATGCACCACACTGTTTTGCCAAATAGTGTCGCTCTACGAAGACAAATTAGAAATAAGCGATGATTTCGGACGATACAAACAATATGAATATGCCAAAATATACCCTTTATAAACTATGAATTTGAATATACAAATACCGGACAATACAGCATTAATCTTCGAATATATGCAAAAAGGGCAATTTATCTGTTCCAACAGCACAGATATCGACTTGCGCGACATGTATAATATGATTGATGAGAACTACGAATCTTTATACCAATACTTTTCACAAATAAACTATACATTAGAAAGGGGAAACGAGTTTTTCTACTTCTCGCGCACGGAATCAAAAACCACATTGGAACAAAAGATACTCCGTGCCTATTATTGGATAGATGTACTTGATTTCTTCAAAACTTACGATGAAACATTCGGTGCAGGCTTCCGCTTCCAGCCGGAACAAATTTTGGTAGAGGCCAATATCAATGTTTTGCTGCAAAATAAATTAGACGGTATCCGCAAACATTTCTCGGACAAGGATATCCGCAAAGACGTGCTCGACAATATGATACGTTTGCTGGCCAAAGAATCGTTTATCGAATTGGAAAATGAGAAGACTAATACTTATAAGGTACTGACTTCATGGCATTATCTGGAAAAATTAGTCGATAGTATCAACATTTTTGAAGACATTGAAGATGAGAAACCTGAGTAGAATAATTTTTATCAATAGTGCGAATATTCCTTATTCGGACAATATATATCTGGATGGAAATATCCACTTTATCGGCACACAAGGAGTAGGAAAAAGTACCATTCTGCGTGCTATCTTATTTTTCTATAATGCGGACACGCAGAAACTGGGCATTCCCGTTGAAAAACAAAATTACACGGACTACTATTTTCCTTTTGCCAACTCATATATCATTTACGAAGTAACAACGGAGCATGGAGCATTCTGTATCCTGAGCTTTAAAGCCATGAACCGGGTATGTTATCGTTTCATAGATTCACCTTATCGCAAAGAATTCTTTATTGACGAGAATCGCACCGCCTACAGCGGCACAGACCGTATCCGTGCCATGCTCGACCAACATGAAGTGGAGTATTCGCGCATCATTTATACCTACGACGAGTATCGTAATATCCTATATGGCAATGCAACGAGTACTGAATTCCGACGTTATTCCTTGATGGAAAGCAAACAATATCAAAACATTCCGCGTACCATCCAGAATGTATTGCTGAACTCAAAACTTGATGCCGAATTTATCAAAAGGACTATTATCTCTTCTTTAAATGAAGAAGAAATATCCATCGATCTGAATAGTTACAAAGAGCATTTGAAAGATTTTGAAACGCGCCTGAGAGACATTAGTGAATTTCAAAAGAAAGAGACACAGAAGCAGACAACGGAGATTACCCAACTATCACAGCAAACAACCCGTCTGCAAAGTGATATCATGCAAAATTGCCGCGAACTGGTGATTGCCGGTCGAAAAGCATCCGAACTGCTGCCCGAATGGAAAGAAAAACGCGACAAGGCTGGCAATGACATACAAATACAGGAAAAGCTGAAGGCAGAATTACAAAATGAATCACGGCAGCGTTGCGAAAAAATACAGGAAGAACTGACCATCGTCAGCAATGATTTGAAGAAAGCCGTTCTGAAGGAAAAGGAATATGAAGAACATCATATACAGGAAGTGATGGAACGTTCTGCCAAAGAAATGGAATGGAAAAACAAACGTCTCGGTTTGCAGGAAGAACAACGCATATTGACTTCGCAATACACGGAAATCTCTTCTAAATACAAATTGCTTATCCAGAACCTGGATAACCAGTGGAATAAAATACACGAAGAGAAAATTCATCAATTGGATACATTAAATACTGTTTACAATGCCCGTTTGGAAGAAGCTCGTAAAGAAAACCAAAACCAAACAGAAGCTTTGTATCAGGAGTATGAGAACCTGTCACAAAAACTGCATCCGCTAAAAGCCGAAAAACAGACAAAGCTGAGCGAAATGGATTATCGTATTCGTTCATGCCGCAAAGAAATCTTCTTCGAAAAGGAACAAGAGGAATTAAAGGTGCGCATTCAGTCGTACACCTCTACTCACTTGGAACGAAAAACACGTATCAATGAGGCTCAAATCATTATCAAAGACTTGATGATGAAATGGGAGCATGAAGTTCAAAAATTGGAAAAAGGGATAGATGATGAACTGTCGAAGTCACAGATGGAACTGCAACAGTTACATGTCCGCATACAGGAATTGCAACAGTTTCTTACCCATAGTAAGAGTACCTTACAAGGCTGGCTGAAAGAAAACCATAAAGGATGGGAAGAAACAATCGGTAAACTATGCGATGAAGCTATATTGTGGCAAACCAACCTCTCACCGCAAAAAGCAGAAGGCAATTCTTTTTATGGAATCCAAATTGATTTGAATGTCATAGAGCGTCACATCAAATCTATTGATGATTATAATAAAGAAAAAGAGGAGAAGGAACAACGTTCGGCAGAAATCTCTATGCGCATGCAACGTTTGCAAGCCGAAAAAGCAGAGGGACAAGAGCAAATAAAGCGAAAATACCAGCCGTTGATAAAAGAACAGAAAAGCCGTATCAACCAGTTAGAATATGAATTGGAAAAACTGGAACGCCAATACCAGCAAGACATGCTCGACCTTGAAGACTGGAAGAAAAAAGCAGAAGCTGCCCGTAATGAAAAGTTAACCCGGCTGGATGAGGAAAAAAGCAAAATTGCTTTAGAACTGGCTTCCGTCAATGAAAAGCTGGATAACTTGGGACAAGAGAAAGCAAACAAGCTCAATGCCTTGAAAGAAGCATGGGCACACTTGCAAAACCAACTCTTTGAAGAAAAGAACATCCAACAAGAAAATATACGCAAAGAAGAAAAAGAGGAACAAAAGCGTATCAATGCCGGCAAAGCACAGCATGAGGCAGAGATGCAAAAAGAGTTGCATTCCCAAGGTGCCGATACCGAACGATTGCAAAATATCGCCAACCAACTGGGACAAATTGAGCAGGAGTTGTCTTTCATCAAAAAACACGCAACACTGATTATCGAATATCAAAAAGACAAACGAGACCTGATTGAACATATCCCTACATGGAAATATCAGGAAGAAGACCTGAGAAAGCAATTAAAGAAAGAACGGGATACCCTGAGAGCAGAAGTTGATACCTTGCAGAAAGAGATAGACAGAATAAAGATAATTTTACAAGAAGCCGAAGGTAATATTCGTCATTTACAACAGAATCTGGATGCTTACGCCAATATAGAAAGCTTTGATTGGTATAAATCTCATCAGGATATTTTCAAGAATGGCCCTTCTATGACAACTATTACACAAAAAAGTTGCATGGAGTTAATTGACCTGTTGAATCAATATTACATGCAATTCATGCAGATGCAAACCAAACTGCGTAAAGCTGTAAACCTCTTCACAGGACACTTTGACGAAAACAATACTTTCAAGTTTAAAACCAAATTTAATGAAGACTGGGAATACATACGCTTTGCTGATGAGTTGCACGATTTTATAGAGGAAGATAGAATTGACGAATATGTACGCCGTATCAATAATGAACATTGGGATACATTTAAACGTATCAGCATGGATGTCACTTCACTTTCTTCTTCCGAAAAAGATATACAAACAATTATTGGCAAGATAAATAAAGGATTCGCTACCTGCAATTTTGTAGGTGTCATTCAGCGCATCGAGATGAAAATGGAAGAAAGCAGTAACCGAGTGGTAAATGTACTGCATGATATTCAAAAATATTACAAAGAATATGGTTATGACCTTACCCCCGAAACAAACTTGTTCTCTTCCGAAAAAGAGCCTTTGATAAAAGAAGAAGCCATCAAGCTGCTGCGCGACTTTATCAAAGAAATTCATGCCTACCGTTATGACAATATCCGGCTGTATGACTCCTTCGAACTACGTTTCCGCATTGTAGAAAATGGTAATGACACAGGATTTGTAGAGAAAATTTCAAGTGTAGGTTCGGAAGGTACGGATATTCTGGTAAAAGCTATGATTAATATCATGCTAATCAATGTATTTAAAGAAGCCGCTTCACGAAAGTTCAAAGATTTCAAGTTGCACTGCATGATGGATGAAATTGGAAAACTCCATCCGAACAATGTGGCAGGTATCTTGAAATTTGCCAACGACCGGAATATTATCCTTATCAACGGCTCTCCTACCGAGCTCAACCGAGAAGCATACAAGCATGTGTATTTATTAACAAAAGATTCACAGAGTAAAACACGTATTGCACGGTTAATTTCAGACACCAACATATAATGATAAATATTACATTAAACCAAGTGCGATTGTTGAAATCTCTCTCTTTAGGGGAGAGATTTCCTTTAAGCAATTTAAAAGGAAAAATCTTTCAACAGTTATTGGATGAGCATGTCTTATCAAAGTTTCCACAAGGAAATGGTTTTATAATCTATGCTCACTCTCCCATTGCCTTACTAAACCATTTAAGTAATAAATATATAAAATGTTCCCTAGATGATTACATCGAAAAGATGGAAATAAATGAGCTAAGGAAAGTAGACAATATATTGATGAGAGGGAACTCAAAGAGCAATGAAACGCATCCCATGAATGGTTTTCTGGTGAAAAGCATTGAACCGATTGAAGTTTCTCTCTCCAAAAGAAAACTGGTGCTTTCTCCCGAAGTGTGGCCTGTCTGTTTCGTTTCAAATCATGAAGAGTTCACAATTCCCTCGGATGTCACCATTGTTATGGTAGAAAATCCTGAAAACTTTATCTTTATAGAAGAACAAAAGGAGTTCTTTGAAGGAATGCGACCTTTATTTACAACTTATTATCCCAGAGATACACATCGAAGTTTAGTGAATTGGTTAGAAACATTGCCTAATGCATACATTCATTATGGTGACTTTGATATTGCCGGAGTTTATATTTATCAGGATATTTATAAAAAACATATCAAAGGTCCTAAAAAATTCTTTGTTCCTAAATTTATTGATAAGTTAATGCATCGATTCGGTGATGCAGAACTTTACGATAAACAATTGAGTTACAGAAATTCCATCATTTCAGATGAACCAGGCATTCAAGAACTAATGAAAATTATCGATAAAGAACATAAGGGATTAGAACAAGAAATCTTTAATTCAAAAGAATATAAACTTAAAGAAGGAAGACTTTTAAACAAGAATGATGAGAATACATCCAATGCAGTTATATCCTACGCATTAGCTAAAAATAATAATCTTAGTATAGGAGACAGTATTCAGTTTAATACTGAAAAAGGAGATGTCTCATTATCTATTGTAGGTATCTATAAGAATAAGGTGGGTCTATTAAGTCGTTTAAAGCCCTATAATACAATCTTTATCTCTTTATCAAAAGCACAGTCATTAAGTCATACAGAACAGATGCTATCCTCTGTCACTTACTACTTAACTAAAGAAGATACATCAGAAGGTTTTATGAAGAGAGCACAAAAAACACCATTAGACTGGAATCAATTACAGCTTACTTCCAATGATGCACAATATAATGCATGTGTCTCTATCTTTGAAAATATATGTGATAAGTTAAAGATGATTCCTTTGATTATATTAATTATTAGTTCGCTCTTTTTAATACTTATATGCCATAAACTATTTAAAACACATAATCTTAGTAAGATACTTATTATCTTTATGATTTCATTTACTATTTCATGTTTCACAAGTCCATCTCTTTCTAAATATACAATTAATACTTATTTATCTCAG
>OHLP01000757.1_pt1 | contig 15255 bp, 8 predicted proteins | sample 1569111 | NCBI WGS metagenome assembly OHLP01 (sample SAMEA3879504, study PRJEB24766) | human gut metagenome | biome: human-associated habitat; feature: feces | place: USA | collected 1985/1987 | reverse complement strand
AATATTTTATATTTGCCAATACTTAATTAGATGAAAAGGACTTTGACGATTAAATTTGTAAAATATGAAAAACGCAGTTCTTACTCTGTTATTTTTATTAATAACCTTATCTTTTTCTGCTGCCAACCCTAATCTGACTAAAATTGATGTAACCAATTTGAATGTTAATTCCGGCTTGGCAAGTAATGAGGTGACCTGTGTACTACAAGACAATATGGGTTTTATGTGGTTCGGTACAACAAATGGGTTGTGTCGTTATGATGGATACCAGTTTAAAACCTACCGTTCCGATTATTTATCTCCTTCTCTTTTTGTATCTAATCATATTTTACTGATTGAGAAGGATCATGATGGAAAAATGTGGGTAGTGACTGCTAAAGAAGTGGTTATTTTTAATCCTGTGACAGGGCAAACGGTTTCGGTAAATACAGATCCCCAAATTTTGAATAAAATAAAGGGCATATTGATAACCCAAAAAGGAGATGTTCTTTTAGGAACAACAACAGGTCTTTTTATATATGATAAATCCACATCAAATTTTGAATTACTAAGAAAAGGTTATGTGCGTTCTTTGTATGAGGATTCGAGAGGATATATTTGGGTAGGAACATGGGGTAGTGGCTTTTTTACGCTAAATATAAAAACGATGGAGGTGGCTACTTATGATGCGATATGCCAGGATAAAGGATTGAAAGTGACGGATTTTGTGGAAGATGGAAATCATCGTATATGGGTCTCCACATGGGATAATGAGGGGATGATTCGTTTGGAAAATCCTTTTGACCCTCATTCCTCTTTATATAAATTTTATCCGTCGTCCGGGCAAAGCGGTGCATTGCCGAGTGCTGTGTTGTACAAATTGAGTTATGATCTTCACAATAATGAAATATGGGTTGCTACAGCTAAAGGACTGGCTGTGCTTACTGATTTGGACGCAACAAATTCTTTTACTGTGTATGATGCAGAGGAATTGGGCGGAGATGAAATTTGGACAATTTATAGCGATGGTAAAAATATATTATGGGCTTCTGCTTTGGGAGGAGGAGTCAATAAAGTAGTGAAGCGAAAAGTAGCTTTTAGGCATGATATTTTGTCTGCGGGTACAGCTGGGAATGGGATAATAACAGCTTTGTATGAGGATGAATCGTCGATGGTGTGGGTAGGTGCGCGTTCTGATATATTATTGCTATGGGATAAAAAAACAGGAAAACAGTATTCATATAAAGAACTGGAAGTTTTAAAGGATATTAGTAGAGAGGGAAATGCGGTTCAAGCTATAATAAAACATCGGAGAACTGGCAGTATATGGTTAGGAACCCGTTACGATGGAGTATATGTAGTTGAATGCGACCAAGCAAAACCTGTGGCATTGATGAGGTTGAGAGAAGAGTATCCTTCATTAAGGAACATTAATGCGCTGTCACAAGATACGGTTGGGCGAGTATGGATCGCAACAGAACAAGGGCTTTTTATTGGAAATACAGTGAATAGCCGGAAGTTTCTGGTGCAACCGGTAGAAATACTAAATGATACTATCAATCATGAATGTGTGCAAACAGTGCTTTGCGATAAAAAAGGTATTTGGATCGGTACAAAAAACTATGGCGCTTTTCATTTATCTGTAGACGGTGAATTAACTGGCTATAATTTGGCAAATGGTAAATTGAATTATGATAATGTGCTTTGTTTCTATCAGGATTCCAATGGTCAGTTATGGATTGGTACACAAGGAGGAGGATTAAGCCGATATGATGAGAAGGCTGATCGTTTTGAAATGCTGGAAACTATTCATATGTTTTCAGACAATGCCATCTATTCAATAGTGGAGGATAACCATTGTAATTTGTGGCTGGCTACAGGGAAAGGCTTAGTTTGCATGAGTCTGGATCAGGAAGATTATGCCAAGCTCTACACACAAAGCGAAGGGTTGGGCAATACCCAATTTATGAAGTCGTCATCTTTGAGATTATCTGATTCAGAAATATTATTTGGCGGATACAATGGCATTGATTGTTATATCCCCAGTCAGAATGTGATAGATTCTATTGTTCCTCATACGGCTATTGTAGATGTTTCTATTATGAATGTGCCCTTGCAGGAGTTAATTGATAAAGGGGAGATAGAGAAGTGCCTTTTGCCGCCATATACGAAAGAGCTCTTATTAGCATACAATCAGAATAATGTTCAATTAAGTTTTAGCAGCCTTTCTTATACAAACCCACAAGCGAATCGTTATGCGTATCGTTTGAAAGGAGTGGATAAAGACTGGATCTATGTAGATGCTAATAACCGGCATATATCATATAATAACTTGAATACGGGAGAGTATGTATTTCAGGTCAGATCGTGCAATGAGAATAGTGTCTGGTCAGAACCGGTAGAGATGATGTTAACGATTCTGCCTCCTCCTTGGCTCACTTGGTGGGCTTACGTGATTTATATTTTTGTGATGGGGGGAATTGCTTATACGGCTTTTCGTATTATAAGAAAACGTATTCTGTTGCAGAATGCGTTGAAGATAGAACAAATCGAACATAAGAAGTCCGAAGAAGTGAACCAGGCCAAATTGAAGTTCTTTACAAATATATCGCATGAATTGTTTACTCCGCTTAGTGTGATGCAGTGCTCGATTGAAAGCTTAAAGCAGGACGGACAGGCAGACGGGCAAACTTTAAATATTATGAAATTAAACCTGAAACGTCTCCAACGGCTTCTACAACAAATAATGGAGTTTCGTAAAGTGGAGAGTGGCAATTTGAAGTTGAAGGTAAGTTATAATAATATTGTGACATTTGTAAAAGAACTGTGCGAGGAGAACTTTTATCCTTTACTGCAATCAAAGAACATTACTTTGAATTTCCAAACGGAACAGGACGTTATAATGGCCTATTTTGATGTTGATAAGTTGGATAAGATAATTTATAATCTGTTATCCAATGCCCTGAAATATAACTATCAGGATGGAATGGTTTCTATATCCTTGTCAGAGGTGGTTCAGGATGATCGAAGATATTTTATGCTCAAGGTAGAAAATACGGGAGATGGAATTCCGGAGAGTAAATTACCGTTATTATTCAAACGTTTTTATGAAGGAGATTATCGTAAATTTAAAACGAAAGGGACAGGAATCGGGCTTTCGCTGACAAAAGATCTGGTAGAGTTACATCATGGAATGATTTCTGTACAGAGTGTATTAAATGAGACAACTGTATTTACGGTCATGATTCCTTCAGATAAGGATAATTATACTGATGATCAGATTGACGAGGAGATGGGAAGAGTGGAGAGTGAGAACTTAAAAGAAGAAGTGGTATCGTTTTCTGAACTTGAAGTAAAAACGGAAGAAATGGATGAGGAACGGACACATTTGCTTTTGGTGGAAGATGATGTAGATTTACTGACCGTCATGACTAAAGTGCTGGGTAAATTATTTAAAGTGAGTACAGCTGCTAATGGAAAAGAAGCACTTGAGTTGTTAAAGGAAAATGAGAATATTGAAATTGTAATAACTGACTACGTAATGCCTGAAATGAATGGAATCGAACTATGTCGGGCAATAAGAAATGATATTACTTTGAATCACCTGCCTATTGTGATGCTTACTGCCAAAACACAGGCTGAATATCATTTGGAAGGATATGCTGCAGGAGCAGATGCTTATATCACTAAGCCGGTGGAAATGGTATTGCTCACTGCACAGATTAAGGCTCTAATTGCAAACCGGAAATTGTTGGTTCAAAAATTCCGGCAGCAAGATACATTGGATGTTCAGGAACTGGGTTTGTCTATACTTGACCGGGAATTTTTGGATAGAGCTATTTCAGTAGTCGAGCAACAAATGGAGGATAGCGAATTTTCGAATGATGTATTTTGTGACATGATGAACATGACACAGTCCACCCTTTACCGGAAATTAAAATCATTGACGGGAATGTCGCCTAATGAATTTATTCGTGATATCCGAATCAAAAAAGCTTGTGTGCTTTTGCTGCAACGACCGGATTTACAGGTGGCGGATGTGGCATATATGGTTGGTTTTACTGATCCGAAATATTTTAGTTTAATATTTAAAAAAGAGAAAGGAATGTCTCCTACAAAGTACCTGGAAGCACAAAGAACTGGAGTTTGACAGATTTTTGCCCTCTCTTTGACTAAATTTTATCCGGTGTGTGATTGATGGAAGGTCTACTTTTGTAGCAGATAACTATTAATCATATACATCATGGAAAAACATAGCCATAAATTGCAGAACTTATTCTCGCTTATTAGCCTGATTGCTTTAAGTATGTTAGTGCTTTCTTGTACAGATGATGATAAAGAAGCCCCAAGCGGACTAATCACTTCTTTTAAAGTAAAGGTAAATAATGAAATTATTGAAGGGAATATAGATGAAGATGCTTGTCAAATTTCTTTCCAGGGCATTAAAAATCTTAATGCTATAACTGATGTTGAATATCACTTGAAAGAGGGAGCCAACATTTATCCTGACCCTAAAATCCGCTTTGCTCAATGGCAGACAGAGGAGCGTTTTATAGTGACTGTAGGTGGGGCGAAGCAGATCTATACTGTAATCATCCATCTACTATCCGAGCCCGATCCTGATCCCGAACCGGAAATAGATGCAATTATTTATCCTGAACAGTATTATGGAAAGGTGATAAAAGATTTCTTTCTTGATTTGAAAGGTAATTTAGGAGGAGTAGGTTCTGATAAGGCTGCAAATGATTTTTTTGTCTTGGATGGGATGAATGGTGTCAGAATACCGGTTTTGGGAAGTTCGGACAGACCGACTCATCCATCTGCCGGTGTTGTGGATGATTCGGAAGGTTATTATGCCAAACTGATTAATTCTATAAACCGTGCGAAAAAGGCTCGTGGAAATAATGAATTTATCATTTTTGCAAGCAAGAAATTGAATGCAAAAGAGTCTTTTCCAGATTGGGTGAAGGATAGCAATGGGGTAATCCCGGAACAATATGCCATTATGCTGGCTGACTTTATTTCTTATATGAAGGAGAAAAATATTATTATAGATGTATTAGGCATAGATAATGAAGAAAATTTCAATGAGGGAAAGATTACTCCTAAAAAACATATACAGATAGTAGATAAATTAAAAACTTTAGCGATAGAGAAAGGTTTTAAGATGCCGTTAATAGCAGGTCCGGATCGTTATCAGCCTATGGGAGATGTGGATAACTGCTGGATGAAACAGTTTGTTGCGGAGAATAGAGGAGACTGCCTTGACATCTATGGTATGCATTATTATCCAAAACATCGTGAAATATTTGATGCTTTGAAGTTCGAGATATCTTTGACTGGCGACCGTCCATTTTGGGCTACAGAGCCACATTGGGATGCAAAAGACGGTGAAGATGATATGTTGGATTATGCGGAGACTGCTATTTGTACCTTATGGGATCAGACAGACTTGGGTATGGATGGATTTATGTGGTGGAACTATAAGCGTACGGGGGATTTACGGGGGAATTTGATGAGAATTATTTCTGTTCCTATTAAGGATGCTCGTCCAATTGTAATGGACGATCACGACGGACGTGATACAAAGGAAAAATATAAGTTGCAGACACGTGCTTTCAGAAAAGGGAATACAATAAGTGTCTATGTCATTAATATGTGTAATAAAGATAATATTGCTACGGTAAAAGCTTATCAGGATTATGTATTTGGTCTGAAGACCGGAATGATTGATGGCGATGTGGAATATATGCAGTGGACAGATGATACTCCTGTAGAAGGTGCACAAGGAAATGCACAGAAAATAGATGACAGTAATTTTTCATTGACATTACCGGTTCGTTCGATTACTTATTTCCGGTTTAATTTGCAATAAAGGGATGAATACTCAAAAAAAGGAATGATGAAGAACACAATATATTCAATAGCCATAGTCTTGGGAATATATTCTCAAGAGATGGGAGCAGAAGAAAAACAGCCTAATATTGTTTTTATAATGGCGGATGATTTGGGATGGACTGATTTAGGAGTGATGGGAAGTGATTATTATGAGACTCCTAATATTGATCGTCTCGCTTCGCAGGGAATGCTTTTTACGAATGCGTATGCTTCGGCTGCAAACTCTGCACCTAGCCGGGCTTGTCTGATGACAGGAATGTACACGCCGCGTCATGGTATTTTTACGGTAAGTCCTTCTGCCCGCGGAGACAAAACAAAGCGTAAATTGATTCCGATTCCGAACACGGAAGATGTTCGCGCAGATTTTATCACTATGGCGGAGGCACTTCAAAAGTGCGGATACCAATGTGGACATGTAGGTAAATGGCATTTAGGGGATGATAAAGAAGGTACCGGACCTTTATCACAAGGCTTTGTTTTTAATATTGCCGGTGAAAGGGCAGGAACTCCTTATTCTTATTTCTATCCTTATTGTAATTCGGCAAAAAATAAATGTCATTTGGGATTGGAGGAAGGAATACCGGGTGAATACCTGACAGACAGATTGACAAGTGAGGCTATCGGTTTCATGGGAGAATATAAAGAAGGATCGTTCTTTTTGTATTTGGCCCATCACGCTGTACATACTCCTCTAAAGGCTCCTCAACATTTGATTGAGAAGTATGAGAAAAAAACAAGAGGTAAATATCATACGAATCCAGTATATGCGGCTATGATAGAAAGTTTGGATCAAAATGTCGGCCGGGTATGTCATGCTATTGATTCGTTAGGGATTGCCAATAATACAATTGTTGTTTTCTTTTCGGACAATGGTGGCTCAGAACCGGTAACAGATAATTATCCGTTAAGAGGGGGCGCCGTATGAAGGGGGAACGCGGGTTCCTCTAATTATCAGATGGCCTGATAAAGTAACTTCCGGAACCACTTCTTCTATTCCGGTGACAGGAGTTGATTTCTATCCTACTTTTGTAAATATTGCTAATGGAAAACCTGCTTCTGACTTGGATGGAAAAGATTTATTTTCTCTTTTACAGAAAAATGAATATGACCGTGATTTATATTGGCATTTCCCCGCTTATTTACAATCTTATAAAAAAAGCGGGAAAGATTGGAGAGCTACTCCTTATTCCAGCATTCGTTCGGGCGACTGGAAATTAATTTATTATTATGAGGATAAATCGGTTGAATTGTTTAATCTGAAAAATGATTTAAGTGAAGAACATGATTTGTCACAGACTCACTCTGATAAGAAAAAAGAACTATATATAAAGTTGATGGATTGGCTTCGACAGACTCGGGCACCGATACCTACCGAACCGAATCCTGATTATGTAGCTGAAAAATAATAAATGATATATAAATAAAATTAGTTGATATGATAAAACTTAGAATAACCGTTCTTTTCCTGGCTTTATGGGGAGTTTTGAATAGCTGGGGGCAGGGATTTGGAAATCGTGAATTGATAAATGCGGATTGGTATTTCAACTTAGGAGATCACTACTGTCCCGTAAAAGTGGATAAATAGTTCTTTGAAATTATTGAAATATAGTCAATTACACGGTTTTTTGAAATGAAACGGACTTGATTTTGCAACTTTGCAGTCTAATACAAATGGCTGCTATGTTCCAAGACAAATACGTATTCTCTCAATTAACCGCTTTTCTGAACAGGACTCAGTTTAACAACTATGTTCGCAAGTATGGTGGCAACCGATATGTGAAACATTTCACTTGCTGGAATCAGATGCTCGCGATGATGTTTGGACAACTGAGTAACCGTGAGAGCCTGCGAGACTTAATCGTTGCTTTCGAGGCGCATAGGGCCAAGCAATATCATCTTGGGTTAGGTCGTGAACCGATAGCCAAGACAACTCTTGCGACAGCCAACCGGAACCGTGATTATAGAATTTTTGAAGAATTTGCATTCTATATGATGAAAGAAGCCTGCGAGAAGCGGACGACCAACATCCTTGACATTTCCGGAAAGAAATATGCGTTTGATTCAACAACGATTCCGTTATGTCTTGCAACATTCCCATGGGCAAAGTTCCGAAACAAGAAAGGAGGAGTTAAGGCTCATGTCTTATATGACATTGAAGCACAAGTTCCTGCCTTCTATACCGTAACCACTGCATCAAAGCATGATTCTACATTACTGTCTTCAATCCATTATGAACCAAATGCTTATTATATCTTCGACAGGGCTTATGATTCCTTTAAAGAACTCTATAAGATACATCTTACAGACTCTTTCTTTGTTGTCAGAGCCAAGACGAATTTAAAGTATAAGACAGTCCAATGGAAGCGAAGAATGCCAAAGAATATAATGACAGATGCGGAAGTGAAACTGACCGGCTATCTCTCCGAGAAGAAATATCCTGAGTCATTCAGACTCGTCCGATATTACGATGAAGAAGATGACCGTGAGTTCACTTTTTTGACAAATGCAAAACAACTTTCTGCACTGGATATCGCCAATCTTTATAAGAAAAGATGGTTAATCGAGCTGTTCTTCAAATGGCTCAAGCAGCATCTCAAGATAAAGAAATTTTGGGGCACAACAGAGAACGCTGTTCGCATACAAATCAGTGTGGCTATTATCACATACTGCCTTGTGGCTATTGTCCAACATGATATGAAGTTGAAACGCTCAACCTATGAAGTTTTGCAAATTCTCAGCATATCATTGACTGACAAAACCCACTTGCGTGACCTGTTCGATAAGACTAATTTCAATGATGTCAAAGATCTAAATAATCCCCTTATTCCGGGGCTATTTGATTAATTGTTTAACTCGTCCCATTTTAACGGGACACTAATGTTAGGAGATATTAAATATGGCGGAGCCGAGTTTTTCGATCATTCTGAATGGAGGAAACTTGAATTACCTCATGACTGGAGCGTGGAATCGGTGGCAAGCCCAAGTTTGGCTAGCTGTACCGGGTATTTACCGGGTGGAATAGGGTGGTATAGAAAAGATTTAGATATTCCCCAAAATAAGGAAGGGAATAAGGTATATGTTTATTTTGAAGGAGTTTATAACAATAGTGAAGTTTTTATTAATGGTAAATGGATTGGAAAACGTCCCAACGGGTATGTTTCTTTTATGTATGACCTGACTCCTTATCTGAATTTCGGTGGGAGGAATGTGCTGGCAGTGAGAGTAGACCATTCACAGGATGCCGATTCAAGGTGGTATACCGGATCAGGCATCTATCGGGACGTTTATTTGGTTTATGCAAATCCGGTACATATCGGATTGTGGGGAGTGAGTTATTCGGCAAAGGTGAATCAGAAGAATGCTGTTTTATCTGTTCAGGCGGAAGTGGAGAATACGGATAAAATGCCGGTAACGGTTAAAGTGTTACATGAAGTATTTGACCGTGATGGAAAAAAAGTAGGAGCCGGAAGCCGGGACTATTCATTGAAGGCTGATGAAATGGTTAAGAAAGAGCTGACTATTTCTGTGGCGCAACCTAAGCTGTGGAGTCTGGAAAATCCATATCTTTATACCATCAAGACGACATTGTCCAAAGGGGGAAAGGTAATTGACCAGACGGAGACACAGGCGGGAATACGTTCGCTGACATTTGATCCGAATAAGGGATTTGCACTGAATGGCAAGTTGATGAAAGTGAAAGGTGTCTGTATTCATCATGATGCCGGATGTTTGGGAGTAGCAGTTCCAAAAGAGGTTTGGCGCCGCCGTTTGTTACAGTTGAAAGAGATTGGATGTAATGCTGTCCGGATGAGTCACAATCCCCAGGCAACTTGTGTGTACGAGCTTTGTGATGAATTAGGAATATTGGTCAAGGATGAAGCTTTTGACGAATGGGAATATGCTAAAAAGAAATGGATTACCGGATGGAATAAAGGTAAACCCGGTTTCCAGGGATCGGCTTCTTATTTCCGGGAATGGAGTAAAAAGGATTTAGCGGATATGATTCGCAGAGATCGGAATCATCCGTCAATTATCATGTGGAGCATAGGCAATGAGGTTGATTATCCGAATGATCCATACTCTCACCCGGTACTGGATCAGGCGGAGATTGGACAACAACACGTGAGAGGCTATCGGAAAGAGCAGCCTCTGGCGGAGCGTTTAGGAGATATTGCCAAAGAGCTTGTGGAAGAAGCCAAGAAACATGATTTGTCACGTCCGGTTACTGCTGCTTTAGCGGGTGCTGTAATGTCTAATGAAACAGATTATCCGGCAGCACTGGATGTGGTAGGCTATAATTATACGGAAAACCGGTATCAGATCGATCATGAGAAGTATCCTAACCGGATATTGTATGGCAGTGAGACAAGGCACGACCTGAATGCCTGGAAAGCTGTGCGTGACAATGATTTTATTTTTGGACAGTTTATCTGGACAGGTTTCGACTATTTAGGAGAAGCAGGACCGTGGCCTTCCAGGGGATTCACTACCGGAATGATTGATTTGGCTGGGAATATAAAACCGAATGGATATTTTCGCCGTGCCTTGTGGTTGGAATCACCTACGGTTTATGTAGGAACGCATAAGATAGAGAGTGCAAAGAAGAAACCCTCTGCCAATGCTTCAGCTGTCTGGAATTATGAGCCAGGAGATATTATTCGTGTAGTAGCATACACAAATTGCGAAGAAGCAGAACTATTGTTGAATGGCAAAAAGGTAGGAGAACGCAAACCGTATGATGATAGTACTGCCATTATTTATTGGGATATTCCTTACACTCCCGGCACCTTGGAAGTAGTTGCTTATAACCAAGGGAATATGGTTGCGAAAGATAAAATCCAGTCGAGTGGATTGCCTTATGCTATTCGGACGTCAATGGATAAAACACAGGATATAAAGGTGGGAGAGGTGCTGCATCTGATGATTCAGGTTGTGGATGAAAATAATATACCGGTAGTATTGGCTGACAATCAGATTACATGTAAGATTGAGGGAGAGGCCGATTTATTAGGATTGGAAAGTGGTGACCATAATGTGGCTGACAATTATCGTGATAATAAACAACGGTGCAAGAATGGTAAGTTGTTAGGATATGTAAAAGTGACCGGGCAGGGTAAGGTGAAGATACGATTGACCTCTCCTTTATTACAACCGGCTATTTGGGAGTTGAATGTGGAATAGTATAACTTATTCAGAAAGTATGTTCAATAATAGAAGAATAAAAAGGGTGGGCTTTATTTATGCTGCATGTTGTGTGACATCGTCTATGTCATACGCAAAAGAAGCTCCCCACGAACGTCCGAACTTTGTCTGGTTCATGGCAGAGGATATTTCCAAACATTATTTGAGTTTGTATAATGATGGGAAAGAGGGGGTTGCTACTCCTAATGTAGAAAAGTTGGCTGCAGAAGGAATAGTGTTTAATAATGCTTATTGTAATGCTCCGGTGAGTTCTGCTGCCCGTTCTACCTTAATTACAGGATGTTATGCTCCTCGTTTGGGAGTCAGCTTTCATCGGAAACTTCAAAAGATGCCCATGCCGGAGGGACTGAATATGTTTCCTTCTTATTTGCGAAAAGCCGGTTATCATACTTCAAATGCGACAAAAACGGATTATAACTGTTTTTTAGATAAAACGGCATGGGATGTAGTGGAAGGGAAAATAGGCGAATGGAGAAACCGGCCGGACAAAAGGAAGCCCTTTTTCCATGTTTATACAAATGCAGTTACACATGAAGGGAAATTGCAGTTTAAAAAGAATGCTGTGAAAGAAGTGCCCGTACATAATAATCCAGCTTCTGTAACTATTCATCCTTATCATCCGGATACTGAATTATTTCGATATACTTATGCAACTTTTTATGATCGGATTCAGGATTCAGATACTGCCTTGGGTGAACTGATAGAAATGTTGAAAACAGATGGTGAGCTGGATAATACATTTGTCTTTTACTTTGGAGATAATGGAGGATCTTTGCCCGGAACGAAAGGATATACAACAGAGGGAGGGTTACAAGTTCCTTTAGTGGTATATGTTCCCCGGAAATGGAGGGAATTTCTTCCGGTGAAAGTGGGGCAGCGTGTCGATGGCTTTGTTAGTTTTATGGATTTGGGACCAACATTGCTTCATTTAGCTGGTATAACTGTTCCTGAAGGAATAGACGGTACACCGTTTCTGGGAGAAGATATTTCACTGAAACAGTTGAATGACCGTGATGAAGTATATGGATACGGAGATCGTTTTGATGAACTGTATGCATTCAATAGAACTGTGCGTAAAGGGAGATTTAAATACTCGCGCAATTTTCAACCTTATCATTCCAAGTCGTTGTATGCCTTTTATCGGTATAAGCAGGCTGCTTTCAGAGAATGGAAGGAATTGTATGCAAAAGGTATGTTGAATGAGATTCAAAAAAGATTTTTTGAGCCGCAAGGAGCGGAGGAGCTGTATGACTTGTCAGTAGATCCGTATGAGACAAAAAACTTGGCAACTGTTCCTGTGTATCGCTCAACCTTGGAGAATTTGAGAATATTACTAAAAGGAAAATTACTGGAAGAGAATGATCTCGGATTTTATCCAGAGTGTGTATGGCTCGAACAGGGAAGTCAAAATCCGACAGGCTTCGGTAAAAAGAAGAAAGATAAGATAAAAATCTATTCTGACATTGCTGATTTGGAAATGGCTTCTTTTAAAGATGCTAAACCTGCTATTAGCAAAGCACTGAACTCTTCTGATCCGGTAGAACGTTATTGGGGTGCTACAGTGTGTGCGTCTTTTGGTGGAGAAGCGGTATCCTTGTATCAGGAATTGGAACAGTTGACTGTGGATACACAAGCCTTTGTGAGAAGTCGGGCGATTGTAGCCTTAAGTAGAATGGGAAAAGTGAATCCTGTCCCCTTGATGAAAGAGGCTTTACAGATCGCTGGAAGTGGTGCTGAATCTCTTTTGATTTTGAATGATATTACCTATTTGCAAGAGTCGAACTTAGGAGTTCATTTTAATTTGCAAGAGTCGGATATTCTACAAAAATGTAGTGTTACTGACTGGCGTTTGAAATATTTAAGTGCGAAGTAATTTTCTTTTTCCAAAGAAAAGGTAAAAAAAGAACGGAATACGTGTTAAAAGCCATTCTTGACTGTTTTTTACCCGGCAAATGACTTAATTTTCTCCCTTGTTTATGTATGTATTGCTCTATTTTTGCCTTAGAAAAAGCAAGTGTTTAACTTTAATTTTACAGAAAGAATGAAATCACAAATGGATATTATGAACAAACTATTATTGGCATCCGGTACACTGATGCTTCCTTTAATTTCCGGACAAGCCCAAAAGCAGGATTCTCCATCTAAAACTCCCAATGTTGTATTTATTATGGCTGACGATTTGGGAATCGGCGATTTGGGCTGCTACGGTCAGAACCGGATTAAAACTCCGGCTATTGATGCCTTGGCTGCACAAGGGATGAAGTTTACTCAACACTATTCAGGATCTACGGTCAGCGCACCTTCCCGATGTGTGCTTTTGACTGGTAAACATACCGGGCACTCTTATATAAGGGGTAATAAAGGATATAAGGCGGAAGACGGCCGTTCGTATGACTTGAATCTGGCAGATGAAGAGATTACTATAGGAGAAATGTTTAAAACAAAGAATTATGTGACTGCCTGTGTAGGCAAGTGGGGACTGGGAGGTCCTTCTGCTGAAGGGCATCCTAATAAACAGGGATTTGATTATTTCTTCGGATATTTAGGGCAGGGAAATGCACATAATTATTATCCGGTACAATTATTTGAGAATAACACTCCGGTTATGCTGAATCATAAGGTATATTCGCATGATATGATTATGGATAAAGCTTTAGAGTTTATAGATAAGAATGCGGACAAACCTTTCTTTGTGTATCTAACTCCTACCATTCCTCATGCGGATATTATTGTCCCGAATAATGAGCTTTTTGATTATGATGGTAAGTTTGAAGAAGTACCTTATCCAGGGAAAGGATATCGTCCGCAGGAAAAACCTAGAGCAACTTTTGCAGCCATGGTGACACGGTTGGACCGTGATGTGCAGCGGGTCATTGATTTGTTGGCTGACAAGGGAGTACTTGACAATACGATTATCATCTTTACTTCTGATAATGGAACACATAAAGAAGGAGGGCATGATCCGAGGTATTTTGATAGTAATGGCCCATTCCGGGGGATGAAACGCGATTTGTATGAGGGGGGCATACGTACGCCTTTTATTGTGAAATGGCCGGGAGTGATTCCTGCAGGAAGTGTTTCTTTCCAGGTTTCTGCTTTTTGGGATTTTATGCCGACAATGTGTGAATTGATAGGCGCTCCTGCTCCTGCCAATATAGATGGTCTTTCATATTTGCCGACACTGACAGGTAAAGGGAAACAGAAACAACACGATTATTTGTATTTTGAATTCCATGAACAGGGAGGCAAACAAGCTGTAATAAAAGATGGCTGGAAGTTATTGCACTTACAGGTTAATAATCCGCAGAAAGAACATTATGAACTGTATAATCTGAATGCTGATCCGGGAGAGAATGCTAATGTCTTGAATCAGTATCCACAGAAAGTACAGGAACTTGAGAAAATAATGAAAAAAGCGAGAACAACCAATGAAAATTGGAAGTTCGCCTTTGAGAAATAATACTTTAATTTATCTTATATGAAAAACATGAAAGTCAAGTATCTACTTGCTTTGCTGCTAATTGTATGTTCGGTTGCCACCGGATATGCCCAGCAAATTACCGTGAAAGGGCAAGTGTGGGATGAGGTTCTGAATGAGCCGTTGATTGGCGTGAATGTTTCTGTAAAAGGAACAACTAATGGGGTTATAACTGATGTGGATGGTAATTTTACTATTAATGTCCAGAAGAATCAGGTATTGATATTCTCGTTTATCGGTTATAAAGATGTAGAAATCGTAGTAAAACCTAATCTGAATTTATCCAGAGTGATTATGTCTGAAAGCCTGCAGCAGATAGAAGAAGTTGTAGTTGTAGGTTATGGACAACAAAAGAAGGCATCCAGTGTGGGAGCCATCGCGACAACTAAAGGAGAAGATCTATTGAGAGTGGGTAGCGTGACTTCCGTATCTGAAGCTTTACAGGGACAGATGCCCGGTGTGACGGCTATCAACACCTCTTCAAAACCGGGTGCGGATGCAGCTGATTTGTTTATTCGTGGTAAGGCGACTTGGGGAAATGCTTCTCCGTTAGTGCTGGTAGATGGAATGGAGCGTGACTTTAATGATGTAGATGTGAATGAAATTCAGTCTATATCGGTGTTGAAAGATGCTTCTGCGACTGCTGTTTATGGTGTAAAGGGAGCAAATGGAGTCATTCTTCTGACTACCAAACGTGG
>OHLP01000750.1_pt1 | contig 15337 bp, 15 predicted proteins | sample 1569111 | NCBI WGS metagenome assembly OHLP01 (sample SAMEA3879504, study PRJEB24766) | human gut metagenome | biome: human-associated habitat; feature: feces | place: USA | collected 1985/1987 | reverse complement strand
CTTCTAACATCGGTGAGGTATGTCAGTTCGCAGCAGCTGGTAAAGAAATCAGCAAGAAGAGCCTTGCAGAGATCGCTATGAGCTATGGCTATGTATATGTTGCACAGGTTGCTATGGGCGCCGACAAGAACCAGACTCTGAAGGCTATTGCCGAAGCAGAGGCTTATGATGGTCCGTCCCTGATTATTGCTTACGCACCTTGCATCAACCATGGCCTGAAGGTTGGCATGGGCTGCAGCCAGCTCGAAGAAAAACGTGCTGTTGACTGCGGTTACTGGGCAACCTACCGCTTCAATCCGGAACTGAAGGAGCAAGGCAAGAATCCGTTCATTCTTGACAGCAAAGAGCCTACCGCAAACTTCCGTGATTTCCTCATGGGCGAAGTTCGTTTCAGCTCCCTGCAGAAGATGTTCCCGGATACTGCGGAAGCTTTGTTCGAAAAGACCGAGAAGGACGCAATGACTCGTCTGGACGGCTACAAAAAGCTGGCAGGCAAGGAATAAAATTTTTGCTTAATAAAAGAATAAGCCGTGCTGCGTAAGCGGCACGGCAAAAAGAAAAATAAAGAACTCTCTACGTGCTCTGCTCATGCAGTGCTTCGTAGGGAGTTCTTTTTATGCTTAAAAACAAAGAAAATCCCGGCATGGTTTCTTCAAAAACCATAACCGGGATTCTTTTCGTCAAGAAATTAAGCAGCGGCTTATTTTACTAGTGCTGCTAACGCTTCCTTATCGTGCAGGCCGACTGCGGATTTCACCAGCTTGCCGCCTTTGAAAACCAGCAGGCTGGGAATGCTCATGATAGCAAATTTTTCTGCCAGCTCCGGATTATCATCAACGTTGCATTTGGTAATCTTGATATCGCTGTGCTCCTGAGCAAAGGCTTCCAAAATCGGAGCTTGCATACGGCAGGGGCCGCACCAGGATGCCCAAAAATCAACGAGAACTGTTTGGGTAGAATTGGTAACCTCCTGCTCAAAGTTTGCTGTAGTAATTTCTAATGCCATAATTATCACTCCTTAGGTGTTTTGGTAAAAATTTTAGTTATTTTTCTTCTGTCTTATGTTGGCGCAAAAACTTTAACGCTGTCAGGCCGGCACGTGCGCCCTCGTGTACTGCCTTAGCCACCTGCATCAAGCCTCCCGTGCAGTCGCCGGAAGCGAAAAGTCCGGGGATGTTAGTCGCTCCATCGCCGTCGATACGGATGAAGCGTCCGTTCAGCTCTGCGCCGAGTTTGCGCGCCATATCGGTGCTGTCTGCAGTACCTAAGGCAATGAACAAGCCGTCGACGGCCAGCGTGCTGCCGTCGGTAAAGCGGATGTTGCTGAGCCTGCCGCTGCCTTCTACTGCCTGCAGCAGAGGTGTTTACCTCAAAGCCTGCAGCCTTGGCTGCGTCGCCGCTTTGTCCGTTGGTCAGGATGGTGACGCTGCCTGCCAGCTGTTTAAGATAGGCTGCCTCGTGCAGAGCATAGGCACCATTGCCTAAAACTGCAACATTCTTCTTACGGAAGAAGAAGCCGTCGCATACGGCGCAGTAGCTTATGCCCTTGCCCTCCAGCTCAATAAGTCCGGGAAGGTTAAGCGTAATATTCTTGCTGCCGGTAGCCAGAATAAGAGCTTCCGTCTGCAGCTGCTCGGCTGTGTTTTTTAAGCTGAGCGTGAAGCAGTCGGTGTATTCAACGCCGAGAACCTCATCCTGCAAAATTTCTACGCCCAAAGAACGCGCCTGCTCCAGTCCTGCCGCGTAAAGCTTGGCGCCGGAAGCGGCAATGCCGTAATAGTTGTCGATTTTATGTGCCTTGGCCAGTGCGCCGGGGCCGTTTTCAATGATGCATACCTTTTGACCGGCGCGCGCCAGATAAAGAGCAGCGCTTACTCCGGCGGGACCGCCGCCGATAATAATCGCCTGCTTAATGTTGTTAGTCATAGGCTGCCTCCTGCAAATATAAACTAAAATAAAATGGAAAATTATTCTTTATTTTATTATAACTCAGTTTGCAAAATTTTTCTGCAAAATAATAGTGAATTAGCAGCTGGCAGAGTTGTTGTTATCTTTTGGCTTATCAGCTTCGGTGTGTGCTTTGGCAGGCTGCCCGGTAACATTTTCCTGCAGCGGAGTTTCAAAATAAAGACTGGTGCTGGGGAAGGCGCAGCTTACGCCCACCTCTTCAAGCAGCTCCAAGGTATGCAGATTGATTTCCTGCATAATGTTGAGGTATTCGAGGTGCTTGCCTGTTTTGGCGTAGCAGACAACACGTATATCAAGGCTGCTGCTGTTATATGTGAGGAAATGAACGCGTACATCATTTTCATCAATAAGCGTGAGATTCTCCAGATAATTTTTCAGCTTAAAGATAAATTCCTCGATTTGGGCAGCCGTTGTGCCGTAGGTCAGGCCGAGCGTAAAGTCGATGCGGCGGCGTTCGCGCAGCGTATAGTTGGTAATCGGCGTGTTGCTGAGGAGGGAGTTCGGAATATAAACAAGCTCCTGCGGAAAGGTGCGGATACAGGTGCTGCGGAAGGAAACGCTTTCTACGATACCTTCGATGCCGTTGGCTTTAATCCAGTCGCCGATTTTAAAGGGCTTGTCGAGCAGGATAATCATACTGCCGAAAACGTTGGCCAACGCATCCTTGGCTGCAAATGCAACAGCCAAAGAGCCGATACTTAGGGAGGCGATGAAGGCGCTGATATCGTAATTCCATTCGCGGGCTACGGTTACAAAGCCCAGCATGATGATAATCATACGGAAAACAGTCGCGAGAATGTTGGCGATGGCTTCATCGGTCTGGATACCGAATCTTTCCAGCAAATCGAAGAAAACGCCGTGCGTTGTATCAATCAGGTTATAAAGGCCCCAAAAAAAGTTGGTGACAATGATTGTGCGCAGAATGCGGTCGGTAAAGCTGAAATCGTGTACTGATGCCAACGGCGACAGGTTGATTGCCGCATAGAACGCAATAATAAAGAGCGCAATGTTGATAGGTGTTTCGAAGGCGTTCAGAAAATCCTCACCGTAGCTGAAGGATACCTTGTTATTCAGACGGCGCAAAAGGCGGATGAAAAAGTTTTTGTAAATATAGCGGACAACGGTAAAGAAAAGAAAGGCACTTATGGAAGGGTACCAGGGTTTAAGAGTAAGCAATATATCGTTCACGAGGGAACCTCCTTGGTTAAGAATTATTCAGCTTAACTAATTTTAGCATTTTCTGCGATACCGCACAACGATTTTACATTTATTTCTAATTCTCGTGACACTTTAGTAAACTTGTATGTTTATGGATGTGGTATAATTAATACAATATAAATAGACGGAGGCATGTTATGGAACTGCTGGTTGAGCGTACATTTGCAATCTTCATAGCTATATCGGGACCGATACTGACTATATTCGACCTTCCGGGGAATACTTTGCTTTTACTGACATCGTTGATGTTTGCTTTTTTTGATGAGGTGCTGTATTTTAACGGCAGACTGCTGTCTGCTATGGTACTAATTTATGCTTTGGGTGAATTTTGGGAGTTCTGCGTTGGCCTTTTCGGTATTAAGCGTAGAAAGGTTTCTTGGTTCGCGGTTATTTTCATTGCCTTGGGAAGCTTTGCCGGCACTCTGCTCGGTACATTGATTTTTCCGATATTAGGCTCATTGCTGGGCGGTATGGCCGGTGCTTTTGCGGCTGCATTTGCTTATGAGCTGGCGCATACGGGTGTTTCGGCGGCTGCTATGCAGTTGGCGTGGACGGCAGCGAAGATGCGCTTTTTTGCAATGGTCGGCAAGCTGGCAGCAGGTATTGCTTTGGCTGCTCTGCTCTTGAAGCAGGTAGTATTTTTTTAAATATGTAATATAATTTAATGAGAGGTGTACAATATGGAATTTACTTTCGCACATAATAACTTTAACGTATTGGATTTGGAAAAAAGCCTGAAGTTTTACGAGGAGGCCTTGGGCCTGAAGGAGGATCATCGCAAGGTGGCTGCGGACGGCAGCTTTATTCTGGTATATCTGACGGACGGCAAAACTCCGCATCTGTTGGAGCTTACCTGGTTGCGTGACCGCAAGGAAGCTTATAATCTGGGCGAAAATGAATTCCATCTGGCATTTTTGGCAGATGATTACGAAGCAGCGCATGCTAAGCATAAGAAAATGGGCTGCATCTGCTACGAAAATCCTGCTATGGGAATTTACTTTATTACCGACCCTGATAATTATTGGCTGGAAATTGTACCGAAGAACAAATAAGTGCATAAAAAAAGCGTCAAGGTCCGGGAGGTAGATGTCATGAAACACAAGCTGTGTCTGCATGGACTGGAAGTAAAAAACCAGGCGCAGCTGCTTAATCTTGCGAAAAGGCTGCTGCCTGGCAGTACCGTCAAGGTAAAAATCAAAGAAAAATATTTTAACGATAATGATATGTACAAATATCGCCTGACGCGCTTTACACCGGAAAATACGGACGGCATTCGATTGTATTGTGCCTGGGGCACTTTGCTTGTGAGCGATAAGCTGTTGGCGATAGCGGATATCATTCTTGAATTTGAATATCATAATGCGGAAGCTGCAGAAGCTGTTGACAGTCTGCTGCAGAAGCTGCTGGCCTCCAAAACAAAATTTGTGCTGGAGGAGCCGGATTTTTCGCAGCGACTGGATCAGCTGCGCGGTTGCTTTGACCAAAAGCAGCTGGCGGCCTACGATGCCGACAGCGCTATGAGCCTGCTGTATTGTCATCTTCCCTGGCAGGTTTATTATGTAAGCAAGTTGTGGCAGGAGGTTTTGAGCCGTGGCCCGGAACGCAGCCTGATGCGTCAGCTGCGCGTCAAGCTCAGGCGCTTGCGCTCACTGCTGACTCTATGCAAGCCGCTGCTGCCTGAGCAGGAGGCGGTGCATTGGCAGGGAGTGCTGAAGGCGAGCACCAATCGTTTGGGTGATGTGCGGGAGTACGATGTGGCGCTGCAAATCTGCTCGCGTCTGCAGCGCAGCCGGGAGCAGGCGGAAGCTGCGCTGCCGCAGCTTACGGAGCTTTTGACACAGCTGCGCGGTGCAGCCGCAGCTAAGGCGCTGCGCGGACTGAGGCTGAACCGCTTGACGTTGGAGCTGGCCCGTTTGCTTTTGTGGCTGTACAGCGTGCCTGCGCCTGAAAAGGAGCCTACATTGGCAGAATTTTTGTCACGGCGCTTCGGCAACTGGTATGACAAGCTGATGGAGCTGCCGGAAAAATATCCCGATTTGCATAATATGGAGCAGCTGCACCGCATCCGCATCAAGCTCAAACGCTTCCGCTATGCGTTGCAGAGTGTGCCGGAGCTGGCTCCGGAAGCAAGCCTTTTGCGCAGCTTGAAGTATCTGCAGGATATGTTGGGCCTTTTGCATGACGATTATATCAACAGCCTGATGGTGGAGCGTCTGGTGGCGTCGCATCCCAAAATCAAGGAGCTGCGCTATGAAGCGGCCCTGTTCAGCGGCTGGGAGCAGGCCAAGGCTGATGCGGCGCTGGAAGCATTGCCGCAGCAGTGGGAAGCCTTCAGCAGCCAGCTGACGGAATGGAAAAACAAAAATCTTTAGTTTTGTGCTTGAATTTATCGTTAGTGGAAAAGATTTGTAAAGTTTTTATGGTAACGCTTGCACTTGTTGGCACGAAAGACTATAATTAAACACATATTAAGCCTATAGGGAGGAGAATTTTCCATGAAAAAAATATTAATGCTGGTTACAATGATTATGATGCTGGCTGTCAGCGCAGTTTGCAGCGCATCCAACGGCAAGGTTTTGGACGCCGAGGAAGCTATTGTTGACAAATTTATCAACGGCGGCAACTACAAGGCAGTTACCTCTATGATGACCGAGGATATGCAAAAGAACTGGGATGAAAAGGCTTACAATAATCTGCATGCACAGCTTGCTAAGGATTTCGGTAAGCTGACCACCAATCAACTGATTGTTGTTGAAAAACATAATGGCGCAGACGTGCTGCTGTATCAGGTTGTTGCAGAGAAAAAACCGGCTGCCCGCTTCGTATATCTTTTCAAGCTGAACGGCGAGAAGCCTTTGCTGAATGATTTCAGTGTAATGCTGCCGCAGCAAAAAGAAGCAGCTAAGGAAGAAGCTAAAAAATAAATTTTATATTAAAAAACTGACGACAGAGCTATACTATGGCAGTATACTCTGTCGTTTTTGCTTGATTTTTTTAGCTTGCTGTTATTGTAAATCCTGCACTTCCTTATGCAATTTCTTGACTGTGCTTTATAGCTGTTATATAATATTGAAGAATATAAGAGGTCTTTTAGTGCAGAAAAGTTTAATGGCATTAGATTGACAAAAATCTTGTAGGGCTTGCGACCTTTCGATCATAATGGTGTGGCGAAACGGTGCAGGCTCTATCTTGTTTATGGAGGCACGTACTATGCAGCCGGTAAAAATTCGTATTTTGAGTACAACGAAGGATGAGGGTAGTGAGGCTCAGGCTTCTGAACAAAAGTATACGGGTATGATGACGGAAAAAGGCGGCAAATACTACGTAATCTATAAGGAGGATGAACAGTCAGGTCTGGATAATACCAAGACAACGCTGAAATGGGACGATGAGCACGTTATAGTCATGCGTAGCGGCAGCGTAGATCACAGACAGGAATTCCGCCGTGGATATGTAGATAAAAGCCTTTATCAGACACCTTATATGAAAATTCCTCTGACGACGGAAACAAGCTATGTATATACCCATTTCCGCAACGGCATGTGGCAGCTGGAAATGGAATATACCTTGTATCATGATGAGAAGCCTTACGGCGAGATGAAGATTTTAATTGAGGTTGAGGAAATTTAATATGAAAATAGGTTTTGATAATCAAAAATATTTGACCATGCAATCTGAGCATATCAGAGAGCGCATCAGTAAATTCGGCGATAAGCTTTATCTGGAATTCGGCGGCAAGCTGTTCGATGATTACCATGCTTCCCGCGTACTGCCGGGCTTTGCTCCGGACAGTAAGCTGCAGATGCTCCTGCAGCTGGCGGATCAGGCAGAGATGATTATTTCCATCAATGCCGATGATATCGAAAATAACAAGGTGCGTCACGATTTAGGCCTGACCTACGATTTGGACGTACTGCGTCTGGTAAAGGTTTACCGTTCTAAGGGACTTTATGTCAGCAGCGTTGTTATTACGCAATATAAGGGGCAGAAATCCATCGAAAGCTTCAAGAATAAGCTGGAGGCTTTGGATATCAAGGTTTATTACCATTATCCGATTGAAGGCTATCCGCATAATGTGGAGCACATTGTCAGCGATGCGGGCTATGGCCAGAACGACTATGTAGAAACTACACGTCCGCTGGTAGTTGTTACTGCTCCCGGTCCCGGCAGCGGCAAGATGGCTACCTGTCTGTCACAGCTGTATCATGAAAACAAACGCGGCATTAAGGCCGGTTATGCTAAATTCGAAACCTTCCCCATCTGGAATCTGCCTTTGAAGCATCCTGTAAACATGGCTTATGAGGCTGCTACGGCAGATCTGCAGGACGTTAATATGATTGACCCCTTCCATTTGGAGGCTTATGGCGTAACCACGGTAAATTATAACCGTGACGTTGAAATTTATCCTGTATTGGCAGCAATTTTTGAAGGCATTTACGGCTATTGCCCGTACAAATCGCCTACCGATATGGGCGTTAATATGGCAGGCAACTGCATCTGTGATGATGAGGTCTGCTGCGAGGCTTCCCGTCAGGAAATTATCCGTCGCTATTATCAGTCCCTGAACCGTTTGGCATTGGATGAGGCCAGCAAGCAGGAGGTTTATACGCTGGAGCTGCTGATGAAGCAGGCTAAGGTCAGCGTAAATGACCGCCGCGTTGTTACCGTAGCCAAGCAGGTTGCGGAAGAACGCAAGTGCGCTGTTATTGCGCTGGAGCTTGCCGATGGCAGAATTGTTACCGGCAAAACTACGGATTTGCTGGGACCTGCCAGTGCCGTGCTGTTGAACGCTATTAAGGAACTGGGCGGTATTGCGGATGAAATGCACCTGATTTCGCCGACCTACATCAACCCGATTCAGAATCTGAAAACACGCTACCTTGGCAGCAGCAATCCGCGTCTGCATATGGATGAGGTGCTGATAGCGCTTTCTATGTGTGCTGCAACGGACAGTCTGGCTAAGCTGGCGCTGGAAAAGCTGCCGGAGCTGAAAGGTTGTCAGGCACATTCCACCGTTATGCTGACAGAGGGAGATTTCAAGGTATTCAAAAAGCTGGGCGTTGAACTGACTAATGACCCTATTTACGAAACAAAATAAGCAATAAATAAAGAGAAGGAGAGATTTTGCTTTGGATATAAAGGATTTATTAGCCGCTGCCATTAAAGATGCAGCGCAAAAAGCTATCGATAATGGCACTTTGAAACCGGGTACTTTGCCCGAAGTTATGCTGGAGGTTCCGCCGCAAAAGGAATTCGGCGATTTTGCAACCAACTTTGCTATGCAGTCTGCCCGCAGCCTGCATTGTGCACCGCGTCAGATTGCACAGGCTGTTGTAGATAATCTGGACTGTGCTTCCGTAGATAAAATGGAAATTGCCGGCCCCGGTTTCATCAATTTCTATCTGAAACAAAACTGGACCGCTGATTTGCTGGCAGGCATTCTGGCTGCCGGTGAAAACTACGGCAATCTGCCTGCTAACGGCTTGGGCCGCGTGCAGGTTGAATATGTAAGCGCTAACCCCACCGGCCCGCTGCATGTAGGCCATGCCCGCGGTGCCGCAGTCGGCAGTGCTATGGTTAACCTGCTGCGTGCTGCAGGCTATGATGTTGAAAGTGAATATTATATCAATGATGCCGGCAATCAGATGAACAATCTGGCAGCTTCTGTCAATGCACGTTATCTGCAGCTGTTGAAGCTGGAGGAAATGGGCGGCGTTCCTGCCGACCTGACCGTTAAACAGCTGGATGAAATGCCGACCGGCATTCCTTTCCCGGAAAACGGCTACCATGGCTATGACATCATTGAAACCGCTCAGCGCATTATCCGTATCTATGGCAAGGAATTTGTTGCTTTAGAGGAAAAAGAGCGTCTGGCTAAATTCCTGGAGATTGCTTATAAAGAAAAGCTGGCAGGCCTGAAAGAGGACTTGGAAGCTTTCGGCGTAACCTTCGATGTATGGTTCAGCGAGCAATCCCTGCATGATGCCGACAAAATCCGCGAGGCTTGCAAATTCCTTGAGGAAAAAGGCTGCGTTTATGAAAAGGATGGCGCAAAATGGTTTAATTCCACCGCTTACGGTGATGACAAGGACCGCGTTGTTATCCGTGACAACGGCGTTTCCACCTACTTTGCTGCCGATATTGCATATCACCGCAACAAATTCGAGCGCGGCTTCGACCGCATCATCAACCTGTGGGGCGCTGACCACCACGGTTATATTGCCCGCGTGAAGGCTGCTGTAAGTGCTTTGGGCTTTGATGCCGATAAGCTGGAGGTGCTGCTGCTGCAAATGGTACGCCTGTACCGCAACGGCGATATCGTTAAGCTGTCCAAGCGTACCGGCGAAACCATCACTCTGCGCGAGCTGATGGATGAGGTTGGCGTTGATGCGGCACGTTACTTCTTCTGCATGCGCTCCTTAGACAGCCAGCTGGATTTTGATATGACTCTGGCTACCGAAAAATCTAATGAGAACCCGGTTTATTATATCCAATATGCGCATGCGCGTATCTGCAGCATTGCCCGTCAGCTTGCCGAAGCAGGCATTGAGGCAGTTGCTCTGGACGAGCTGAAGCTGGATACTCTGCAGGGTCCCGAAGAGCTGGCGCTTGTTAAAAAGCTGGGCGAATATCCGGAACTGCTTGCCCGTGCAGCCCGCGAACGCGCTGTACATCATGTGGCAACCTATACCTACGAGCTGGCAACCCTGTTCCACTCCTTCTATAACCAATGCCGTATTCTGGGCGTAGATACAGACTTGCAACAAGCCCGCATTGCTTTGGTGAAGGCAGTTGGTCACACCATCCGTCATGCTTTGGGTATTCTGGGCGTTTCTGCTCCGGAAAGAATGTAATTTAAGAAATTCTTTTGCAGGTGGCAGAGTCCTTGGGCTTTGCCGCCTGCAGTGAGTTTAGATACAATTTAATATTTTTGTAGCATTTTATGAAATCTGAGGGGGTTAAAAATCATGACTACTAATACCAAGTACATTTTTGTGACAGGCGGCGTTGTTTCTTCTTTGGGCAAGGGCATCACTGCTGCGTCTTTAGGCCGTTTGCTGAAAAGCCGCGGCTATAGGGTTACTATCCAGAAGTTCGACCCGTATATTAATATTGACCCGGGCACAATGAGCCCGTATCAGCATGGCGAGGTTTTTGTAACCGACGACGGTGCGGAAACTGACCTTGACTTGGGACATTACGAACGCTTTATTGATATCAACCTGTCCAAAAACTCCAATACGACCACAGGCAAGATTTACCAGAGTGTAATAAATAAAGAACGCCGTGGCGATTATCTTGGCGGTACCGTACAGGTTATTCCTCATATCACAAATGAAATCAAAGAGCGCGTTTTCCGCGTAGGCCAACAAGATAATGCCGACTTCGTTATTACGGAAATCGGCGGTACTGTAGGTGATATTGAAAGCCTGCCGTTTTTGGAAGCCATCCGTCAGGTAAAAAAGGATGTCGGCAAGAACGATGTGCTTTATATTCATGTTACGCTGGTACCGTATATTTCCGCAGCCGGTGAGCTGAAAACCAAACCGACTCAGCATAGCGTCAAAGAGCTGCGCAGCATCGGTATTTCTCCGGATATTATCGTTTGCCGCAGCGAAAAGCCTATCTCTAAGGAAATGCGCGAAAAAATGGCTATGTTCTGCGACGTAGACCCCGACGCAGTTATTCAAAACCTTACCGCAAGAAGCATTTATGAGGTACCGATGCTCATGGAGGAGCAGGGACTTGATACCATTGTTCTGCGCAAGCTGGAAATGGAGGATAAGCCGAAGGATATGCAGGGCTGGCATGATATGGTGGCCCGCATCCTGAAAAAATATGACAAGAAGGTAACTATCGCTGTAGTCGGCAAATATGTTGCTTTGCAGGATGCCTATATTTCTATTACGGAATCCTTGCGTCATGCAGCAGTTGCCAATGAAGCCGAGCTTGATATCCATTGGGTAAATGCAGAAGAAATCGAAGCAGATGATACTGATATGGTTAAGGTTATGGCCGGTGTTGACGGCATTCTGGTGCCGGGCGGCTTCGGTAACCGCGGTATTGAGGGCAAGATTAAGGCTATTCAATATGCACGTGAGCACAAGATTCCGTTCTTCGGTATCTGCCTGGGCATGCAGTGCGCAGTAATTGAATTTGCCCGTCACGTCTGCGGTATGGCTGATGCCAACAGCTCAGAGTTCAATCCGAATAGCACACATCCTGTTATCGACCTGATGCCGGAACAGATTGATGTTGAGGATTTGGGCGGTACGATGCGTCTGGGACTGTATCCGTGTAAGGTTTATCCCAATACGCTGACCAGCAAGGCTTACAATGCAGAGCTGATTTACGAACGTCATCGTCATCGTTATGAGTTCAACAATGCTTTCCGTGAGAAAATTGTGGGCAAGGGATTAGTTCTTGGCGGCACACTGCCTAATGGCCGTCTGGTAGAGATTGTTGAATTGCCTGAGAGCGAGCATCCGTGGTTCCTCGGTGCGCAATTCCATCCGGAATTTAAATCCCGTCCGACAAATCCGCACCCATTATTCAGAGAGTTTGTAGGTGCGGCGGTAAAACATCACCAATAAGGTTATCCTGAAAGCGCTGAGCTTAAGCCGACGTTGCTTTCGGAAATAAGAATACTCCTCTTAGGCACCTTAGGCGCAATTGCCGTAAGGCATACGCCCGAGGGGAGTTTTTGCTTATGTTATACTAAAAATTAGGGAGGAGAGTGATTGAATGCTTAAGAAAATTTTTATCAGTGCGGTATTGCTTCTGGCTGTGCTGAGCTTTGTCGTTTCGTTGCTCAAGGGTAATAACAATGCCGAGAAAACTGTTACTGTACCTGACCGTGTGGCCGTAATCAATATTTCCGGTACGATTATCAGCGGTGCGGACAGCAAGGACAATATTTTCAGCCAGACCAACGGTGTAACAAGCGGCAGCATTATGAAGCAGATTCGTGAGGCTGCGGCTGACGACAGTGTCAAGGCCTTAGTCCTGCGTATCGACAGCGGCGGCGGCAGTGCTACGGCTGCGGAAGAGGTTGGACGCGAACTGAAGCGCTTTAAGGAGAAAACCAAAAAGCCGATAGTTGCAACTATGGGTAATACAGGTGCCAGCGCTGCCTATTGGATTGCAGCCTGCGCCAGTGACAAGGTTTATGCCAACGCTACAACGCTTACCGGCAGTATCGGTGTGTATATGCCGTACATGAATACGGAGGAGCTGTTCAAGAAAATAGGCATCACCAGCAATAAGATTAAAAGCGGTCCCTATAAGGATATTATGAGCAGTGACAGACCGATGACACCGGAGGAGCAGGCTATTTTGCAGAACATCGTCAATGAAATCTACGAGCAGTTCGTGACAACTGTTGCCGTAGGACGCAAGATGGAAGAAAGCAAGGTAAAAACTTTGGCTGACGGCCGTGTTTATACCGGTCTGCAGGCTAAGAACCTGGGCCTGGTAGATGAAATCGGTGATTATTACGATGCGCTTGCCGCAGCAGGTGAATTGGGCAAGATTAAGCCGGGTGCCGACGGACTGCCGCCGGTGAAGGCTAAAGAAAAACAGCAGCCGTGGGAGTTTCTGCTCAGTGCTCATATTGCGGAGCTGATTAAAACAGAGCTTGTAAACCAGCTGACAGGCAGTCTGCAGCAGAGCGGGGCGCCGGCAGGCGGTATGACGAGGTGATGAGCTATGAGGCGCAAAACCTTTGAGGTACTTTTTGAGCCCGGTGCAGGCATGGCTGCGATTGCCAAGCAGCCTTCTCTTTGGCGCAGTGCTTTTTATTTCACTCTCAGCTTCAGCTTTTTTGGCGTAGCAACAAACTGCTGGCTGCTGGATTCGCCGCTGGAGGTGCGCTTCGGCATTATTATTGCTACGGTGCTGATTGCGGGAACAGCTTTAACGCTTTACGGTTTTTTGCTGCACGGCATTATGGAAACCTTCGGTGCGCTGGCAGGCGACCCGGTCGGGCTTATCTGCCTTTTGGGCTATACGACGCTGCCGTTTCTGCTGCTCACACCGGGGGCCTTGCTTGCGGGCAGGATGGGGCTTAACGGCTTGCCGCTCTTAGGTGTACTGTTTCTCATTGGCTGTCTGTGGATGCTGTATCTTCTGGTGCGGTCATTGGAGGCAGTGTACCTTGTAGATGCCTTCCGTGCAGGTGTAACCGTAGTGTTCAGCCTGTTTTTGCTGTATATTGTTTTTGTTTTACCGTGGCAGGTTTGCCTGATGCTTTTACTGTAAATAAAATTTAGATTGATTAATCAGAATAAACGTGGCATAATAAAGATTGGACATGTAGTTAATTCTTTGTGCTGTGCAAGCAGTGCTATTACTATATTGAATTTATATTAAGGAGTGTTGTGAAGAATGAACAGAGAGCTTTCTTTGGAATTTGTACGTGTAACCGAGGCTGCAGCTATTGCCTGCGGTCATCTTGTAGGCAGAGGCGACAAGAACGGTGCTGACGGTCTGGCTGTTGACGCTATGCGCGCAGCCTTTGATACCGTAAATATTAAAGGTACCGTTGTTATCGGCGAAGGTGAAATGGATGAAGCACCGATGCTGTATATCGGCGAAGAAGTAGGTGCCGGCGGCCCTGAGGTTGATATCGCTGTTGACCCGATTGAAGGTACCAACCTGGTTGCTAAAGGACAAAACGGCGCTATCGCAGTTATTGCTATCGCTCCGCGTGGCTGCTTGCTGCATGCTCCTGATATGTACATGGATAAAATTGCTGTAGGCCCCCGTGCTAAAGGCTGCATCGATATCAATGCTCCTATTAGCGAAAACCTGGCACGTGTTGCTAAAGCAATGGACCGTAAAGTCAGCGACCTGAACGTAGTTCTGCTGGACCGCGAACGTCATTACGGCCTGATGGACGAAATCCGTAAAGCCGGCGCACGTATCTCCCTGATTACCGATGGCGATGTTAACCCGATTGTTGAATGCTGCATTGAAGGCAGCGGCGTGCATATGTACGTTGGTAAGGGTGGCGCTCCGGAAGGTGTTCTGGGGGCTGCTGCTGTTAAATGCCTGGGCGGCGATATGCAAGCTCGTCTGGTTCCCGAAGACGAAGCACAGGTTCAACGCTGCCTGAAGATGGGTATTGCTGATGTTAACAAGGTGCTGACTCTGGATGATCTGGTAAAAGGCGATGACTGCATGTTTACTGCTACCGCTATTACCAACTGCAACATGCTGAACGGTCTGCGTTACTTCGGCGACGGCGTACGTACTCATACTATTTCTGCCCGTTACAAAACCGGCACCGTACGTTTCGTTGATGCTATTCACAGCATGGACCGCAAAGTACTTGCTGTTAAGCTCTGATTTTAAAACAGATTATAGGGCTGTTACGTTTGTAACAGCCCTATTTATCAATTTGTATAGCCTATGGAAAATTTATTAGTCAATAAGGTTGCCGCTGTCAAGGAAGTGCGGCAGGCGGCCGAATATCAAAAGAAAAAACAGGCCTGTATTTTAACCGGGTTGGCTGGAAGCAGCAAGCCGGTCTTTTTTGCTGCCGCAGATAAGCTGCTTGGCGGCAAGGGCAGTATGGCCTTTATTACTGCTTCGCGTGAGGAAATACGTACCTATTGCCGCGAGCTTAACTATCTGTACCCGGATTTACCTATGCAGGAGCTTTATCCTGTAAGTTTGCCGCGTGTGCAGGCCGATACGCAGAGCCTGGAGCTGCAGGCCGGACGTGCGGCAGCACTGCGCTTTCTGAGTGGTGAGGAGCGTGGCATTGTTTTCATTACGGCAGAGGCGCTGCAGCAAAAGCAGCTGCGTCCGAGCGGTATGTCCGGCAAGGCGCTGCAGCTCGCTGTCGGCGAGGAGCACGAACAGCGTAATATAGCTGCCGCGTTGCTTGATTTGGGCTATGAGCGTACGGAGCAGGTAGAGCATCGGGGGCAGTTTTCCGTGCGAGGCGGTATTTTTGATATCTATTCACCTTTTTATAAAGACCCGCTGCGGTTGGAATTCTTTGATGATGAAGTGGATTCTATCCGCTTCTTTGAAACGAATACACAATGTTCCATTGAAAAAGTAAAAACAGCATGGATTGTGCCGGGACGGGAATTTTTTCTGATGCCGCAATGTAAAGAGGCTGGCTTGCAGCAAATTCGGC
>OHLP01000738.1_pt1 | contig 15574 bp, 15 predicted proteins | sample 1569111 | NCBI WGS metagenome assembly OHLP01 (sample SAMEA3879504, study PRJEB24766) | human gut metagenome | biome: human-associated habitat; feature: feces | place: USA | collected 1985/1987 | reverse complement strand
AGATGGTGTGGCTGGAGGAGCTGGTGGAATATGCCGAGGCTTCCGCAAGTACGCCGCTTTATGGCCTTTTGAAGCGCCCTGACGAAAAATATGTTACGGAGCATGCTTATGAGAATCCGCGTTTTGTAGAGGATGCCGTGCGTGAGGTTGCTTTACGCTTGGAGGCGGATAAGCGTATTACCTGGTATCGTGCAGAGGTGGAGAGCATGGAAAGCATCCATAATCATAACGCCTTTGCTGTTGTGGAAAAAGGGGAGAACGAATGTTATTAAGGGTTAACCGTGAGGGCCTGGAGGCGGCGCTGGCCAGTATCGGCGCTCATGCCGACAGTCTGCCTATTTTTGCGCATAAGGCGGAGATTATTCCGTTCAAGCTGCTGGGTGTGCGCACTCCGGCAGCAAATATTATCAAGCAGGAGATGCTGGCGGTGGGCGGCGATGCTGTAACGCCCGTCGGTGCTGTTACCTGCGCTGCAAAGTATGTTGATATCCTGCTTTTGGGTACGCTGAAGCATTATAAGGTGCTTTTGAAGAAAATGGCGCAGATGCCTTATTTTGGCATTCCTCAGGCTGCTATTGATCTGGAAATGGCGCTGACGCCGCAAAAGCTGTGCACTACTCTGGCTGACGGCCGCGTGCTGACCTATGAGAAGATGTGCGTGATGGGTATTTTGAACGTTACGCCCGATTCCTTTTACGAGGGCAGCCGTGTGCCCGCTATGGAGGAGCTGGTGGCGCGTGCCGGCAGAATGCTTGCTGCGGGTGCCGGCGTGCTGGATATCGGCGGTGAGTCTACCCGTCCGGGCAGCGACAGCGTTGACGGGGAGGAGGAGCGCCGCCGCGTAGTTCCTGCGATTGCTGCTTTGCGCAAGGCTTATCCCGATGCTGTTATTTCTATTGATACATATCGTGCGGATACGGCGGAGGCAGCTATTGCTGCCGGTGCTGATATGATTAACGATATCAGCGCAATGGAGGCTGACCCGCGCATGGCGGATGTGGTTGTGGCTACTAAAGCGCCGATTATCCTTATGCATATGCGCGGTACGCCGAAGAATATGCAGCAGAACTGCGAGTACAAGGATGTTGTGCAGGAGGTTGCCGTTTATCTGGCGCAGAGAGCGCAGCTTTTGCGTGAGCGCGGTGTGAGTGCTGATAAGATTATTCTTGATCCCGGTATCGGCTTTGCCAAGAATGTGGAGCAGAATTTGCTGTTGATGCGTGATTTGAAGGCTTTGACGAGCTTTGGTTATCCTGTGCTGCTGGCGGCTTCGCGCAAGAGTACGCTTGGGGCTGTGCTGGGCGGTGTGCCGGCGGAGCAGCGTTTGGAGGGAACAATTGCGACGAGTCTGCAGGCAATTTACGCGGGGGCGCAGATGGTGCGCGTGCATGATGTTGAGGAGAATGTGCGGGCGATTCGCACACTGGAGGCTATTTTGCGCGGCAGTGCGGAGTAGGTTAGCTTAGAAAGAATTGTTTTAGCAATTATCTGTCACGCTACGACAGAATAATTGCTTCGAAAGTATCGTTTAGTGTGTTACAGGAAGAATTGTTTTAGCAATTATCTGTCACGCTGCAGCGAAAAATTTTTTAACGGCAATTTCGTGCGGAACAAAGACGAAATTGCAATAAAACTCGCGCTAGGCGAAGTGTTTTTCTGCAGAAGTCAGCTTAGCGCTCAAACAATATTGCAATTTCGGTTGTTCCAGGCACTTGTTGCCTAAAATTTTTATGCTTTCGCCGCGACAGAATAATTGCTGCGACAGTATCGTTTAGTATGGTGAGGGAAGAATTGTTTTAGCAATTATCTGTCACGTTGCGACGGAATAGTGACATAAGCAATTATTTATCGCGCTGTAACGCGATAGATAATTGCTGGAATATTGTATCACATCAAAAGAACAGGAGTCTGAGATGGCTATTGCATATGTTGCCTTGGGCAGTAACCTTGGCGATAAGAAAAAGAATTTACAGCGCGCGCTGATGCTGCTGATGCAGCAGGGCGTGGAGGTACTGCAGGTTTCCGGCTATTTTGCTACGGAGCCTTACGGTGTGACGGATCAGCCGCAGTTTTTGAATGCTGTGTGCAGGGTGCGCACTAATCTGGAGCCGGTGGCGCTTTTGCGTACACTTTTGGCAACGGAGCTGGCGATGGGGCGCGTGCGCCTGCGTCATTGGGGCGAGCGCAATATTGATCTGGATTTGCTGCTTTACGAAAATGTCGTGATGCAGACACCGGAGCTTACGCTGCCGCATCCCGATATGCAGAACAGGGATTTTGTGCTGCTGCCGTTACTGGATATTGCACCGGAGCTGGTACATCCGCTGCTGCATAAAACTGTGCGTGAAATGGCGGCGGCGCTGAACAAATAATGCCGCAGCACGAGCGATTTGTTTTACAGCAAATATGCGCTTGTGCTATAATTAAGAAAAAACATCTGGCAGGAGGTAGCTATGAGAATAGATGGTGCCGGCGGTTGCTTTGATAACCGTCTTTATGAAGTTGATATTGATGTAGCTTGGAATATTGCCTTGCTATGCGTCAATGAGATGGGTGTAACTATTGATGAGCAGGATGATGCTGCACATCAGCTGCACTTCCATAACAAGAAAAAAATTATGCAGCTGGCTATGCAGTCTTTGGATGAGGAAACCGTACAGGTTATCATGGACTCCACGAAGGAGCGTCTGCAGATTTATAACTGGAAGCGCGAGGACAAAGAGGTTAACCAGTTCTATGAGCTGTTCGAAAAGAAGCTCACAGAATACCGTGCCTTTATTTTGTGCCCGAACTGCTCCGCAAAAATTAGCTCTTTGGTTAAGTTCTGCCCCGAGTGCGGCTGCAAAGTAAAATAAGCACAAAAAAAGAAACCAAATACCGATTGGTATTTGGCTTCTTTTTAAATCCGAACGGATTAGATTGCGCGGTTAACTTTACCGGAACGCAGGCAACGGGTGCAAACGTTCAAGCGTTTAACAGAACCTTCAACAACTGCTCTTACTTGTTGAATATTCGGGTTCCAAGCACGTTTGGTGTGTCTATTGGAGTGGCTGACGTTGTTGCCAGCGAGTTTTCCTTTACCGCAGATTTCGCAGATAGATGCCATTGTTTCCCACCTCCTTAAACGTGATAAGACATAAGGCACATTCAAATTTAACATGAGTATCATACCATAAAGAGCGCAGAAAATCAAGGGAATTTTAAGATAAAGAGGGTATTTTTATAAATGTGGTGGAAAGAACCTGTAACAACACTAAAAGGTGTAGGTGTAAAAAAGGCAGCTGAACTGGCTGCTCTTAATATTTTCAGCGTGGGTGATTTGCTGGAATTTTACCCGCGTCAGGGTGCTTATCTCGATTATGCCAAGCTCAAAAAGATTAAGGAGCTGGATGTAGACAACAGTAAGCAGATTTTCAAAGCGACGGTTTATCAGGTGAAAAACGGCTACGGTGCCAGCCGCCGCAGCTATACTTCCGTGACGGTGCGTGACGAAACAGGCTATGCTACGCTGTACTTTTTCGGCGGGCAGCGCTATAAGGCGCAGAAGCTGAAGCCGGATACAATGCTGCAGATTACAGGCCGCGTAAGGCAGGGGCGCACTACGAAGTCCATCAGCGAGGTTGATGTGCAGCCTTTGGAGCAGGACGAGGGCAAAACGCCGGGTATTGTCCCGGTGTATGCTTTGAGCGGTAACCTGACGCAGAAGAATCTGCGTACCTGGGTGAGTGAGGCCTTGCGACTGGCAGCAAAGGATTTGCCGGAAAGCCTGCCGGCGAAGGTTGTGAGCCAGTGCAATTTGCCCGACCGCTATACGGCGCTGAAAAATATTCACTTTCCGGAAAGCTGGGAAGCATTGCGGCGAGCTAAGCAGCGCTTTGTTTTTGAGGAGCTGTTTTTGCTGCAGTGCGGCCTGCTTTACTATCGCCAGCAGAGCCATGATAACAGAGAGGGCATCAAGCATGCTGCAGACGGCACGCTGGTAAAAGACGTAATGCAGGGATTGCCCTTTGAGCTGACGGCGGCACAGCAGCAGGCGTGGCGTGAGATTTCGCTGGATATGCAGGATAAGAAGCCTATGCACCGCATTCTGCAGGGCGATGTAGGCAGCGGTAAGACGGTTATCAGCGCGCTGGCGTTGGCTAAGGCGGTGGAAAACGGTTATCAGGGCTGCATTATGGTGCCGACGGAAATTTTGGCGGCGCAGCATTTTGAAACGCTGGAGCAATATCTGCAGCCTTACGGTGTGCGTATCGCTTTACTGACAGGCGGTATGCGTGCCAAGGCAAGGCGTGAGCTGCTGCTGAATCTGGAGCTGGGCCTTGTTGATGTAGTTGTGGGTACGCATGCACTTTTGGAGGAGGATGTGCGCTTTGCCAATCTGTCGCTGACGGTGACGGACGAGCAGCACCGCTTCGGCGTAGAGCAGCGTGCACGCCTGTCTAACAAATCGGCTAATGCTCCCGATGTACTGGTAATGACGGCAACGCCGATTCCGCGTACTCTGGCGCTTACTGTTTACGGCGATTTGGATATTTCCGTAATGAAGGGACGTCCGCCGCAGCGTAAGCCGGTGCGGACGCTGTGTTATACGGATGAGCGCCGCCGTGAGGTTTACGCCGGCCTGGTGCGTCAGGTGCAGGCAGGAAGGCAGGCTTATGTTGTTTGCCCGCTGATTGAGGAATCCGATGTTCTGGCTGTGCATAGCGCAGAAAGAGTATACGAGGAGCTGAAGCGTGATTTTCTGCAGGATATTCCCTGCGCTCTGCTGCATGGCAGGCTGAAGGGCGCGGAGAAGGATGCCATTATGAGCAGCTTTGCGGCAGGCGAACTGAAGGTGCTGGTGAGCACTACGGTTATCGAGGTTGGCGTGAACGTGCCCAATGCTACGCTGATGGTGATTGAAAACGCCGAGCGCTTCGGTCTGGCACAGCTGCATCAGCTGCGCGGACGTGTAGGACGCGGCAGCGAGCAGTCCTACTGCGTGCTGCTGACGGCCGCCGATTCGCCGGAGGCACTGGCGCGTCTGAACGTACTGCATGAGAGCGAGGACGGCTTCTATCTTGCGGAAAAGGATATGGAGCAGCGCGGTGCAGGCCAGCTCTTTGGCCTGAAGCAGCATGGCTTGCCAGATTTGCGAATTGCTGATATAATGCGAGATGTTGACGTAATTGCGCAGGTTCGCCAACTGGCGCAGGCGCAGCTGCGTACACCGGAGGACTGGGCGGAAATCCGCCGTCTGGTGGAAATGCAGTTTGGCGAACGCTTTAATATGATTTTCAATACTTAAAGAGGGTATAAATACATGAAAAAAGACTGGTTAAAAAATCCTGATGTTTGTGCTAAGGTGACGGCGGCAGTTTTGCTGGTGGCCTTGTTTTTGGGTATTCACTTTTTTGCCGATGATTTCTTTAACAAAACCTTTACGCTGGCAATCAGCGGCAATGTCAACGGCCTGGTGGAATATCTGCGCTCCTTTGGCCCGTGGGCGATTTTAATCAGTTTTGTGCTGGATGTGTTGATTAATGCCGCCAGCGTTTTCCCGTCGATTTTTCTTTCTACAGCCAACGGCCTGATTTTCGGCCTGCCGCTTGGTATTACTATTTCCTGGCTGGCGGAAACAACCGGTGTGGTCATCAGCTTTTACCTGATGCGCTTCTTCTTCCGCGATACGGCGCAGAAGCTGATTGAAAAAAGCAACTCGCTGAAATCCATTGATGAGGCAAGCAGCAAGCACGGTTTGGAGTGGATGGCCTTCGCCAGGGCGCTGCCGTATTTTCCGTCAGGCATTTTGACGGCGGTGGGTGCTGTGAGCAGCATGAGTGCGCGTGATTACATTATTGCCAACCTTATCGGCAAATTTCCTTCTACGGCCTTGGAGGTTGTCATCGGTCATGATGTAGTTAATTTTCAGGAGCACAGCCAAAGATTAACGATTTTGATCTTGGTTGTGGGCGCTGTCTTTTTTGCGTATAAAAAATGGTTCTATAAAAAGGGAAAATAAATTTGCTTAGGCGTCGCTGCAGTAATTTCTGTGGCGGCGTTTTTTACAGATGGAGATACAGATAGTGAAAGGAAATAACACTTATGGAAAATAAACAAGTGCAGCCATGGAAGCAATATCAGGCACTTTATCTGCATATACCGTTTTGCGTACAGAAGTGCCTGTACTGCGATTTTGCTTCTTATGCCGGCTTTGGCGAGCAGGCGAAGCGTGAATATACCGACGCTGTGTGCAAAGAAATTGCCCTGCGTGCGGATGAGGCGGCAAATATGGCGGCGAACGCCAGCATTTATTTTGGCGGCGGTACGCCGAGCGTGCTGCCGACGGAATGTATCGCCAAGATAGTTAATGCATTGAAGCAGTACGGCTTTTGGCAGCAGCCCTGCGAGGCAACGATTGAGGTGAACCCCGGCACGGCGGATTTGGCCAAGCTGCAGACATTGCGCAGCCTTGGCTTTGACCGCATCAGCTTCGGCGTACAGTCGCTTCAGGATGGCGAGCTGCGGGCGATAGGACGCATTCACAACGCACAGCAGGCGCTGGAAGCGCTGACGCTGGCACGCAAAGCTGGCTTTGCGCGCGTCAGTGCGGATTTGATTTACGGCCTGCCGTCGCAGACGCTTACAAGCTTGCAGGATACGCTGGAGCGTCTGACCGATACGGGCATAGAGCATATTTCTGTTTACGGCCTGATTGTGGAGGAGGGCACGCCGCTCGCAAGCCTTGTGGATAAGGGCAGAATAACTTTGCCGGATGATGATACGGCGGCGGATATGTACGAGCTTGTGCAGAGCTTTTTACGCGAGCGTGGCTTTGAGCGCTACGAAATTTCCAACTATGCCAAAAACGGACAGTATTCGCGGCACAATACGGTTTATTGGCAGTATCATCCCTACATGGCCTTCGGCGCTGCCGCCTGCGGCTTTGACGGCCAAAAACGGCGCACCGGGCTGAGTACGGTTAAGGAATATATCGGGCAGCTGCAGAGCTTCGGCGGTAATGATTTGCGCACAAGTGCATTATATAATGTAGAAGAGTTATCTTGTGCAGAGCTGTTGGAGGAATTCATGTTTATGGGACTGCGCCGCAGCGAAGGTGCGAGCCTGGCGGAGGCACGCGAGCGCTTTGACGTGGATGTGCTGCAGCGCTTTGTCTCCGAGCTGGCGCCGCTGTTTGAACAAAAGCTTATTGCGTATGATGCAAGCACGCAAAGACTGCGCCTGACAGAGCGTGGTATGGAGGTCGGCAATCAAATATTTGAAGTTTTTGTGATAACTTAAAAATAAATAAAAAAGGTGTTGACAATAAAGTAGGCTAGTGCTATTCTAGTATCAAGATGTTAGCACTCCTAATGATAGAGTGCTAACAATCAAAATGAGGTGGGAATATGTTAAACGAAAGAAAAAAATTCTCCAGCTCATAATTGAGGATTATATTTCAACTGCTGAGCCTGTAGGTTCAAGGACGATTGCCCGCAAATATGATTTGGGTCTCAGTCCTGCGACCATCCGTAACGAGATGAGTGACTTGGAGCTCCTTGGTTATCTGGAGCAGCCACACACCTCGGCCGGACGTGTACCGTCGGCTCAGGCTTATCGTCTTTATGTTGACTCGCTTGTTGAGCCGGGCACTCTGACAGATAATGACAGAGCACTGATTAACGGCTGGTTCAGCGAAAGACGCAGAAGCATTGATGAAATCTTCCAGTCAACGGCGAAAATCCTTTCCCGGATGACGAAGAATGTTTCAATGGTGCTGGCTAACCGTGATGCCGGTGCGTGCTTCCGTTATATGAAGTTTTTACCTCTGGATGAGCACCATGCCATCCTGTGCATTGTAACAGATGACGGCAATGTGGCCAATTGCGTGGTAGAAATTCCTTTGGGAATGCGGCCGGAGGAGCTGGACTACATGGCAGGACGCGTCAGCAGACTGCTGGAGGGCAGAGCGTTGGCGAACATTACCGAGGACTTGCTGCAGGCGGTGCATACCAATATAGCAGATGATAAGCTGCTGTTCACATCGCTGGTACAGTCCATCCGCCAGATGCGTCAGAAATACCAGCAGCAAAAGGTTTTCCTAGGTGGTACCAAGCAGCTGCTGAACCAGCCGGAATTCCGCGACGTGGAGCGTGTGAAGAATCTTCTGGGTATCCTTGAAGAGGAGCGCGTAGTACGCGATTTGCTGAAGGCAGGCGAGGACAGCGGACTGAAAATCACGATTGGCAGTGAAAACAAATTCACAGGCATTCAGGATTGCAGCATGGTACAGGCAACCTACCGTCTTAACGGTCAGATAGTTGGTACGATGGCAGTTCTTGGCCCGACGCGTATGGAATACGGCAAGGTAATTACCGTAATGGATTACCTGCATAAGTATTTGAAAACGATGTTCGAGCAAAAGCCCGACAATAAATAAAACTAAGGAGGAAGAGCCTTGCAGGATAATGAAATGAAAGAAAAACAGGCTGAGCAGGAGGCTGCGGAAGCGAAGGCTGCCGAACAGGAAACTGCGGAAGCTGCAGAAGCTGAAAAAGCTGAAAATGCAAAAAATGCGGAGGAAGCCGCTGAGCCTGAGGTTGACCCGAAGGATGCCAAAATCGAAGAACTGCAAAATCGTTTGTTGAGATTGCAGGCCGATTTTGAAAACTTCCGCCGTCGCACCAATATAGAAAAGGAACAGCTTTCCACCTTTGTAACAGCAAATGTGGTTGGCAAGTTCTTAAAGGTTTTAGATAATTTTGAGCGTGCTGAAGCAAGCGTCGAAAAGGGCGATAATGTGGATGCAGTTGTAGACGGTATGAAAAAAATCCGCCGTCAGTTTGAAGATGCCTTCAAGGATTTGAAGGTAGAAGAAATCGAAGCTCAAAATGCTAAATTTGACCCGAACATCCACGAAGCCGTAATGCGCGGTCATAATCCGGAGCTGGATGATGAAATCGTAGATATGGTTTTCGAAAAAGGCTATAAGCTGGGTGACAAGGTTATCCGTCACAGTAAGGTAAGAGTAAACACCAACGAATAAAGCTGGCGTGCTCTTCACAATAAATTTAAAAAATATATCACATCGATTCGGTAAAAATGCGGTAGCTGCCGCATCACCGAAGGATAGTAATCAGGAGGATAAAAATCATGGCTAAAGTAATTGGTATTGACTTAGGTACTACTAATAGTGTTGTTGCAGTTATGGAAGGCGGCGAACCTACCGTCATCACTAACCAGGAAGGCAGCCGCTTAACCCCGTCTGTTGTAGGCTTTGCTAAAAACGGCGAGCGTCTTGTTGGTCAGCTGGCAAAACGTCAGGCAGTTTCCAACCCTGACAGAACCATCAGCTCCATCAAACGTCACATGGGCGAAGGCTCTTACAGAGTAACTGTCGATGACAAAAAATATTCCCCGGAAGAAATTTCCGCAATGATTCTGCAAAAACTGAAAGCTGATGCAGAAGCTTATCTGGGCGAAACCGTATCCCAGGCAGTTATCACTGTTCCTGCATACTTCAATGACAGCCAACGTCAGGCTACTAAAGACGCAGGCAAGATTGCAGGCCTTGAGGTTCTGCGTATCGTCAACGAGCCTACCGCTGCTTCTCTGGCATACGGCATTGATAAAACCGATGACCATACCATCATGGTATACGACCTCGGCGGCGGCACCTTCGATGTATCTATTCTGGATGTCGGCGACGGCGTATTCGAAGTAAAAGCAACCAACGGTGATACTCATCTGGGCGGCGATGACTTCGATAAGAAAATCATGGACTGGATGGTTGACGAATTCAAGAAAGCTGAAGGCATTGACCTTTCTACCGACCGTATGGCTATGCAGCGTCTGCGTGAGGCTGCTGAAAAAGCTAAAATCGAATTGTCCGGCGTTATGAGCACCAACATCAACCTGCCGTTCATCACTGCAGGCGCTGACGGCCCGAAACATCTGGATATGGACCTGACCCGTGCTAAATTCGAAGCTATGACTGCCGATCTGGTTGAACGCACCATGGGCCCTGTTCGTCAGGCTATGAGCGATGCAGGTCTTTCCACAAGCGATATCAGCAAAGTAATCCTGGTCGGCGGTTCTTCCCGTATTCCGGCTGTACAGGCTGCCATTAAAGCATTCATGGGCAAAGAGCCTTACAAAGGAGTTAACCCGGACGAATGTGTTGCAGTAGGTGCTGCAAGACAGGCAGGTGTACTTGGCGGTGAAGAAACAGGCGTTCTTTCCGGTGAAGAAGGTACCGGCAACGTACTGCTGCTGGATGTAACTCCGTTGTCCCTGGGTATTGAAACCCTCGGCGGTGTATTCACCAAGATTATCGACCGTAACACCACCATCCCGACCTCTAAGAAACAGGTATTCTCTACCGCTGCAGATAACCAGCCTTCCGTTGATATCCATGTTCTGCAAGGCGAACGTGAAATGGCTGCAGACAACAAAACTCTGGGCCGCTTCGAGCTGTCCGGCATCCCGGCTGCACCGCGTGGAATTCCTAAAATCGAAGTTTCCTTCGACATCGATGCTAACGGTATCGTTAACGTAAGCGCTAAAGACCTTGGCACCGGTAAAGAACAAAAGATTACCATTACCTCCTCCGGCACCCTTGATAAGGACGAAGTAGACAGAATGGTTAAAGAAGCAGAAGCTAACGCTGAAGCTGATAAGAAACGTAAGGAAGGCGTAGAAGTTCGCAACCAGGCCGACAACATGTGCTATCAGGCTGAAAAGACCATGAAAGACATGGAAGGCAAAGGCAAGGACGAATTAATCGCTAAAGTTAAAGCTGCAGTTGACACCCTGAAAGAAACCCTGAAAGGTGACGATCTCGACAAGATTAAAGCTGATACCGAAGCTCTGACCAAACCGCTGTACGAGCTGAGCGCTGAGCTTTACAAAGAAACTCAGGCACAAGAGGGTGCTGCAGGCGCACAAGGCGCTGCAGGTGCTCAGGGTGCTAAAAAAGCTGACGACGATGTTGTTGACGCTGAAGTTGTTGACGACGATAAGAAATAAGGCTGTCGATAAGGCACCATCTGCGTCGTTGAAACTCCTCGACGTACTAAAAGTACGCCGTCGTTGTTTCGCCTAGCATCTGATACCTTTTCACCAGCCTTCGGGTTAGGTGAAAAGCACCATCTGTGCTGTTGCTGCAGACGTAAAAAAGTAATATAATATTAGTGCCCAGCTGCTGTGGCAACCGCCATCATGCATCTGGGCATTATATGCTTAAATAATATTCGTTAGAAAAGTTTTAGGAGGCGCCTGTTTTGGCTAAGAGAGATTATTATGAGGTACTGGGAGTAAGCAAAACCGCTTCCCAGGACGAAATAAAAAAAGCATTCCGTAAACTGGCCCTGAAATATCATCCTGACCGTAATAAGGGCAACGAAGAAGCCATGAACAAATTCAAGGAAGCCAATGAGGCTTACAGCGTCCTTTCCGATGAGCAGAAGCGCCAGCAGTATGACCAGCTTGGCCCTGATGCCTTCGAACAGGCGCAGACTGCCGGTGGCGCCGGCGGTAATCCGTTCGGCGGCGGCTTCAGTGGCTTTGGCGGCGGAGGCATGGATGATATTTTCGATATGTTCTTCGGCGGCCAGGGACGCAGTCGCGGCGGCCGCGAAGCGGGCCCGCAGCGCGGTGCGGATTTGCGCTTTGATATGGAAATTACCTTTGAAGAAGCAGCTTTCGGCGTAGAGAAGGAAATCAATCTGTATCGCGACGAAACCTGCGACCATTGCCATGGTGACGGTGCAGAACCCGGCTCCAAGGTTGAAACCTGTCCTGAATGTCACGGCTCCGGCTATGTACGCTTCACCCAGAACACCATGTTCGGTCAGATGGTAAATGAGCGTCCGTGCTCCAAGTGCCACGGCGAAGGCAAGATTATTTCCAACCCCTGCAAGGAATGCCGCGGCAAGGGTACTGTGAAGAAGAATAAACGCCTGAAGGTAAAAATTCCTGCAGGTGTAGATAACGGCTCCCGTCTGCGCGTAAGCGGCGAGGGCGAGGCCGGTGCTAAGGGCGGCCAGAGCGGTGATCTTTACGTATATCTGTACGTGAAGCCACACAAGTTCTTTGAACGTGATGGCACTACTGTTCTGTGCGAGGTACCGGTCAATATCGTACAGGCAACCCTGGGCGCTGAGATCAAGGTTCCTACGCTGGATGGTCAGGTAACCGTTAAGGTTCCCGAAGGCACTCAGCCCGGTAAGGTGCTGCGCCTGAAGGGGAAGGGTATTCCCAGCCTGCGCGGCGGTCAGCGCGGTGATCAGCTGGTTCGCATTAAGGTAGTTGTGCCGACTAAGCTGAACGAAAAGCAGAAGGAAGCACTGCGCAGCTTCGGTGAAATCAGCAAGGATAATATCAGCCCCGAGGAAAAGAGCTTCTTCAATAAAATCAAAAATCTTTTTAAATAAAAACTGTAAAAAGCTTGACACTTATCAGGCTATGTGTTATCATATTCTAGTAACAAAGCAGAAGCCACTCGCTTCTCACCTTGCGGCAAACGCTCGACAGGGTTGGATATGATGTTCATGCGGGTGGAATTTGTTCTGCCCGCTTTTTTGTTTTGCTTATATCTGATATGTTACAGATTTTATAAGCAGTAATTGCTTATCTGATGTTCATGGAGGTGAATTGTTATAAGTAAGGAAAGCTTGCGTATTAACGAAGAAATTCGTGCGCGTGAAGTGCGTGTTATTGCCAATGGGGGCGAACAGCTTGGCATTATGTCCAGCCGTGACGCTCTGAAGCTTGCATTAGAAAATCATCTGGACTTAGTCGAAATTGCTCCGACAGCAAAACCGCCTGTGTGCCGGATTATGGATTATGGCAAGTATCGTTACGAGCAGCAAAAACGCGAAAAAGAAGCTCGTAAGAAACAAAAGACCTTCGACATTAAAGAAGTTAAGCTGCGTCCCGGTATCGAGGACCACGACTTCAATGTTAAGTATAAGAATGCAGTACGTTTCCTGGAAGATGGCGATAAGGTAAAAGTTACCATCATGTTCCGCGGCCGCGAACTGTCTCATCCTGAGCTTGGCGAGGTGCTGCTGAATCGTATGGCACAGCAGTTGAAAGAAATTGCCGTCGTAGAAAGAGTTCCAAAATTAGAAGGCAAAAACATGATTATGATTGTTGCGCCAAAACCTGCTAAATAATAGAGGAGGAAATCACAATGCCGAAAATGAAAACCCGTAGAGCTGCTGCAAAGCGCTTCAAAAAAACCGCTTCTGGTGAATTCAAACATTTTAAAAACTTCAAGAGCCACATTCTCGAACATAAATCTCCTGCACGTAAGAGAAACCTGCGCAAAGCTGCTCTGGTGCACAAGACTGACAAAGAGCATGTAGCAAAAATGCTCCCGTACGCATAATTAAGAGATTTAAAGGAGGATACTAACAATGGCAAGAGTTAAAGTGGGCGTAACCGCTCATCGTCGTCATAAACACATTCTGAAACTGGCTAAAGGTTACTATGGTTCCCGCAGCAAACAATTCAAAAAAGCTAACGAGCTGGTAATGAAAGCTCTGTCCTATGCTCGTCGTGACCGTCGCGCTAAAAAACGCGAGTTCCGTCGTCTGTGGATCGCTCGTATCAACGCTGCTACCCGTGCTAACGGCCTGAGCTACAGCCGTTTCATCTGCGGCCTGACCAAAGCTGGCATCGAAATGAACCGCAAAGTTATGGCTGACATGGCTATCTATGACTCTGCTGCTTTCGCTAAGCTGGTAGAAGCTGCTAAAGCTGCTCTGTAAGAGAAAAGTAAATACTGACTGGTGCGTAGGCGCTGGTCTGAGCCTGCTCCTGTGCATGCATGGGAGCAGGCTTTTTTGTAATTTGTGAGGGGTTTAGTTTTATGTTAGTAGTTTTAAGTAAAGCCCTGGCCTTTGTGCTCATCATACTTATAGGCTATATCTGCAAACGCCGCGGCTTTTTTTCACCGACCGATTATCAGGTCGTAAGCAAAATTGTTTTGAATATTACGCTGCCCTGTGCCGTAATCAACAGCTTTGCACATTTTGAGATGGATTATTCGCTAATCGCTGCCGTCTTTTTAGGCTTATTCGGCAATCTAATGATGCTTTTTGTATCTCTGATGCTGACACGCGGTGATACGCCGGCTACCAAGATTTTCTATATCTTCAGCCTTGCGGGTTATAATGTAGGCTGCTTTACGCTGCCATTTGCGCAGGCCTTTTTAACGCCCTTTGCCGTAGTCGGTCTGTGTATGTTCGACGTGGGCAATTCGATTATGTGTACAGGTATGACCTACGCGTTGACGGCCTCCTGCATCGGTTATGCGGACGGACGCAAGGACAAATTCAGCATGAAGAATATTGCGCAAAAGCTGCTGCATTCGGTGCCGTTTGTTGTTTATATCAGCATGCTGCTGCTGTCGCTGGCAGGATTCCACTTCCCTAAGAGTGTGTACACGTTTACAGAGATTGTGGGCACAGGCAACCCGTTTTTGAGTATGCTGATGATTGGCATGATGTTTGAAATTAAGTTGGATAAGAAGGCAATGGGCTACGTCAAGGAGCTTTTCAGCGTGCGTTATGCAATATCGCTGCTGTGTGCTGCAGCCTTTCTTTATCTGGCACCATTCAAGCAGGAAATAAACTATGTGATTGCGCTGGCGTTTATGGCACCCTGCACGATTATCGGCCCGATTTTTGTAGAGAAGCTGGGAGCAAATGTACAACTGGCCAGCCTGTTCAATTCATTGACGATTATTACCAGCGTTGTTCTTTTTACAGCTTTTTTCATTATAATAAACGGCTGATTGACGTTGGCTTAAATATATTAGTATAATAGTAGAAAAGTAATGTGACTGTGTATAGAGGAGAAACAAGATGGAACTTACCGGATTGCAAAACCCAATGGTGAAGGCTGCAGCGGAGCTGAAGCAGAAGAAATATCGTCAGCAGCAGGGCCTGTTTTTGGCGGAAGGCCTGCGTACTGTGGAAGAGGCAGTGCGTTACGGCGCCGTGCAGAGCATTTTTTATACTGCGATTGAGGATGACCGCACCCGCGCCGTGCTGGAAGAGGCTGCGGCCAAGCAGATCAAGCTTATTTGCGTGAGCGACAAGGTGCTGAAAAAAATTGCCGATACCGAAACGCCGCAGGGAATTATTGCCGTATGTGAAATGCGCAGCAAGCGTCTGGATGATTTTCTGGCATCCGGCAAAATGCTGCTTGTTCTGGATCGTGTAACAGATCCGGGAAATATCGGTACCATGCTGCGTACTGCGGATGCCGCAGGTGTAGGCGGCTTGCTGCTTTTGCAGGGCTGCGCTGATATTTACGCGCCGAAAACAGTGCGTGCTTCCATGGGCTCGCTGTTCCACCTGCCTGTGCTGAGCGGTTTGAGCGAGGAGCTGTTGGTGCAGGCAGCACGTAAGGCAGGATATGAGCTGCTGGTTACCTGCCTGGACGGTGCTGATAATTTGTACAAGGCTGATTTAAAGGGACGTCTGGCTTTTGTGATGGGTAACGAGGCCAACGGTGTGAGTCCTGCTTTGCTGGCGGCTGCAGACAAGCGTGTCTTTATTCCGATGCAGGGCGAACCCCAGTT
>OHLP01000722.1_pt1 | contig 15750 bp, 9 predicted proteins | sample 1569111 | NCBI WGS metagenome assembly OHLP01 (sample SAMEA3879504, study PRJEB24766) | human gut metagenome | biome: human-associated habitat; feature: feces | place: USA | collected 1985/1987 | reverse complement strand
GCGTCGGGATAGAGAAAGAATGAAAAAACAAACGCTACTAAATAATAGCAGCATATTTCCCCGACGCGAGACGCGTCGCCCCCATTAGAGCTAGCGTTTGGTGATAGCGCTTAGTGGTAGCGTTTGGTGCTAGTGTTTAGTGCTTGCGTTTAGTGCTTGCGTTAGGCGCTTGCGTCCGTTCGCATGTTTACGCTAAAAGAACCCAAGACAAGAAAGTCGCATTTGTGACATTTGCCATACTACAACAACTTACACACCGAGTATCTTACATCTTACACAAACGCACTGCAACCCATTGAGGATCAATACTTTACTCGGTGTAAGATGCTACCAATTCCACCTACACACATCCTGCACAACCACATGCTGCCACACGGCACAACACGGGAGGGCGATATCACGGCATAGGGAGGCAGATATTACGGCATAGGGACGCAGAAAAGTCTGTTGCTCCGACGGATTTCTCTACGTCCCTATGGCGTATAAACCACCGCATACGACAAAATCTACTGCGGGGCGGCGGGGTGGGGTGTGTAAGATGTGTGCAAGGGTGTGTAAGATACTTTGAAATCATCTTACACTCTTGAAACATCTGTATATCAACTTGTTACGCACAAAAAGTGTAAGATGGCAGTAAAAACACACGCACTCTTTTACAAGAGGGCAGACAAAGGGTCTGTGCCCGTGAGCAAACTGGCGCGCAACACGATGGCGATAGACCAGCGCGCAAAAAAGGGCGGAACCCTTAGCAGGTTCCACCCTTAAAAAAACAATTCATTATGAAGAGGTATAATCTCTCATTGTGTGTTTCGCCATAGGTTAAGCGTAGGTTGGGATGGTTGTTACGCACGGCATAGTGGCGTTCCACCTGATGACCGATGCGCGGTTGTAAAGTGTGGCTTTGTGTGGCACACTTAATTTTCATGGTTGCGATGCAAATGTAAATCTTTTATTTTAATTGACAAACATTATGCAACAAATATTCAAAATAAATGCGCATTTTGTAACAACCGTGCCATTTTAACACTTTAGGGTGGTTCTAAAAGCAGAATTATTAGAACCACCCTTTAGGCTTACTGTCCACACTCCTCGAGCAACTTGATGGCGTCGACATATTGGGCTATGCCTACAGCCACCTCTTTGGCAGCCTTCATGGCCAGTACCACCGTTTGCGGACGGTGTACGACGTCGCCTCCGGCAAATACACCGCGGCGGGTGGTCATGCCCTTGGGACGGTCGCCCACAATGACGTAGCCTTTCTCGTCGACGTCGATACCCTTGGTGGTGCCAACGATGCGGCTGGCGGGGCGTGAGCCGATGGCTAGGAACACGCGGTCGAACTCTACGGTGTGCTCACCGTCGGGGGTGGCCAGTCTGATGGCACGCACACGGCCTTTTTCGTTGCCAAGGAATTCGATGGAGTTGGTTTTCCACATGAATTTTACGCCTTCCTTTACAGCGTCTTCGTACTCGCTCTTGATGGCGGGCATCTCCTCTTGTGTGCGGCGGTATATGACGGTGACGTCGCCGCCCAGACGCTGTGCGGTGCGTGCGGCGTCCATGGCCACGTTGCCACCGCCTATCACGGCCACGCGGTCGCCCTTGCGCAGTGGCACCATCTCGTAGGGCAGGGCACCTTCGACGTAGGCGTTGACGTTGTGCAGAAAGTCGGTTGACTGTGTGACGCGACGCAGATTAGCCCCTGGCACGTTGAGGTTTTGGGGCAGGGCGGTGCCGGTGCCCATGAATATGGCGTCGAAGCCTTGAGCAAACAGGCTGTCGACGGTGACACCGCTCTCGGGCGAGCCTACAAGGCAGTTGGTTACAAAGTGTACGCCGAGGGCCTCGATGCGCTTAATTTCGTTGCGCACCACGGCTTTGGGCAGTCGGTACTCGGGTATGCCGTACATCAGCACGCCGCCTGGCTCGGGCTGCCCTTCGAATATGGTGACATTGAAGCCCTGGCGCGCCAGGTCGCCTGCCACGGTAAGGCCGGCGGGGCCTGAGCCTATGACGGCCACCTTGCCGCGTGTTTTTTCGGGTATGCGCTCGTGGGTCAGGTTCATTTCGGCGTCGAATTGTGCTACAAAGCTTTCAAGCTTGCCCACTCGCACGGGGTTGTCGCGGCGGCCGAGCACGCAATGGCCTTCGCACTGCTTTTCGTGTGGGCACACACGGCCGCAGATGGCGGGAAGGTTGGTTTTTTCGTGCAGTATGGCCATGGCCTCGCCCATGTTGCCCTTTGAGAGCTCGTGTATGAAGTCGGGTATGTTGTTCTCGATGGGGCAGCCCTTTTTGCATTGTGGCACTTTGCAGTGCAGGCAGCGCTTGGCTTCTTCAATGGCCTCGCGCATGGTGTACATTTTGTTAACCTCGTCAAAATAGGGCAGGTGGTGTGTGTTGTCTTCGTTCATCAGTTTGTGTTTACTTGATGTGTTCAATCACCTCGTCGATGCTGAGGCTTTGCTGCTCGCCGGTCTCCATGTTTTTAAGAGCTACCTTGCCTTCGGCCATTTCGCTCTCGCCAACCAGGGCCACGAAAGGCACTTTGTGGGCGTTGGCGTAGCTCATCTGCTTTTTCATTTTAACAGAGTCGGGGTATACCTCGGCCGAGATGCCGGCCTTGCGTATGGCGGCGGCCAGGCGCAGGCAGTGGGCGGCCTCGTTGGCACCAAAGTTGATGAACAGAATGCGGGCGCCCGAGTTGGTTTCGGCAGGGTAGAGGTCGAGCTGGGTGAGTACGTCGTAGATGCGGTCGGCACCAAATGATATGCCGACGCCGCTCAGGCCTGGCAAACCGAATATGCCGGTGAGGTTGTCGTAGCGGCCGCCACCGGTGATGGAACCTATCTGTACGTCGAGTGCCTTGACCTCGAATATGCAGCCCGTGTAGTAGTTGAGGCCGCGGGCCAGGGTGAGGTCGAGCTCGAGCTCGTTGCGCAGTTCGCTGGCCTTGAGGGCGTTGAGCACAAAGGCTACTTCGTCAACTCCCTTCAAACCCGTCTCGCTGGCGGCCAGCACTTGGCGCATGGTGTCGAGTTTCTGTTCGTTGGTGCCCGAAAGCGAGATGATGGGCTGCAACTTTTCAACAGCCTCTTCGCTCAGACCTACGGCGCGCAACTCTTCGTTTACCTTGTCAAGACCTATCTTGTCGAGCTTGTCAATGGCCACGGTGATGTCGACGATTTTGTCGGCTGCACCTATAATCTCGGCTATGCCGCTGAGAATTTTTCGGTTGTTGATTTTGATGCAGACACGAATGCCGAAACGGCTGAATACCTCGTCGACAATCTGCATCAGCTCTACCTCGTTGAGCAGTGAGTCGGAGCCTACTACGTCGGCATCGCACTGGTAGAACTCGCGGTAGCGGCCCTTTTGCGGACGGTCGGCGCGCCACACGGGTTGTATCTGGTAGCGCTTGAAGGGCATCTGCAACTCGTCGCGGTGCTGCACCACGTAGCGCGCAAAGGGCACGGTGAGGTCGTAGCGAAGGCCTTTCTCGCAGAAGCGGGCTGCGAGCTGGGCCGAATTCTTTTCGGCGTATTCCTCGGCGGTCACTTCGCCACGGAAGTTGCCCGAGTTGAGTATCTTGAAGAGCAGTTTGTCGCCCTCCTCGCCATACTTGCCCATGAGGGTGGAGAGGTTCTCCATGGCGGGCGTTTCAATCTGACGGAAGCCGTAGAGTGCGTACACCTCGCGTATGGTGTTGAAAATATAGTTGCGGCGGGCCATTTCGACCGCACCAAAGTCGCGTGTGCCTTTGGGTATGCTTGGTTTCTGTGCCATGTTGTATAATTTTTAGATATTTGTGGGCAAAGTTACTAAAAACCCATGTTTTTATTAAAGCTTCACCCTTATTTCTTTGTACACGCGCGGTTTAATACGCGCTCCTGACGGAGGGACACTTGCGTTTGCTTGCTTTGTATGTGGTGGCGCGGGGCGCGGGGCGGATATACGCAAAAAGTCTCCAATCTGTGCCGATGCTGCGGGGCATCAGTTACGGATTGGAGACTTTTTGCCAGTGAAACCGCGGCGGGTGTACCGGGGCGGCTATGTGGTGTGGGGGGGCGGAGGTTAGAAGAACTGGCCCTCGTTGATGAGGCGGCGCGTGGCGTCGGGGTCGCTGTTGGGGCATATCATCAGTATGTCGCCTTGCTGTGCTATCACGTAGCCGTCGAGGCCGGCTATGATGGCTTTCATGTGTTGGGGCAGCCGTACCATGCAGTTTTGGGTGCCTTGCAGCATCACGCGGGCACCACCGCTCACGGCATTGCCGTCGGCATCGGTGTGCGACACTTCGTGCAGTTCTGTCCAACAACCTACGTCGGCCCACCCAAAGTTGCACTCCAGCACTGCCACATTGCTGCAGTGCTCGAGCACAAGCAGGTCGATGCTGCGCGGCAGGCCCTCGGGTATGCATGAGCGCACGTAGTTCATCTCCTCGGCTATGGTGACCATTTGTTTGGCCACTTCTTCAACGGGGCGGTCGGGACGGTGTGCCATGCTTGAGAGGTGCTGGCCGAGGGTCTTGCCTTTCCACATGAATATGCCGGTGTTCCACAGGAACTCGCCGCTCTGCATAAACATCTTGGCGTAGTCAAGTTCGGGCTTCTCGCTGAACGATTGCACTTTGTGCAGCTTGTTGTCGGCGTTGCCTATGGCGTTGCCCATCTGTATGTAGCCGTAAGCTGTGTTGGGCTGCGTGGGTTTGACGCCTATGGCCAGGAAGTCGGCGTGGGTGTCAACGTAGTCGAGGCCGCGCAGTATCTGGGCTTCGAAACGGTCGGCGTGCTGTATGAGTTGGTCGGCCGGACTTACCACTACATTGGCATCGGCATCGGACAGCACTGTGTGCCATGTGCCCCAAATGGCTGCGGGGGCGGTGTTGAGCTGCACGGGCTCGGGCAGAATGTTGGCCTCGGGCACTTCGGGCAGTTGCTCGCGCACAAGGGACACATAGCTCTCGTAGGTGGATATGTATATGTGGTTGGTGGGGATAAAACGGGCAAAGCGGTCGAAGGTTTGTTGCAGCAGGGTGCGGCCTGTGCCGAAGAAGTCGATAAATTGTTTGGGCAGCTCCTTTTGGCTTGCGGGCCACAAGCGGCGTCCAACACCACCGGCCAGAATGATACAGTAGTTCTTATTACGTGTTTCCATTATCAAGGATTAGTGGGTTAGTTACTGTGTTTTTGATATGATGGCTTTCGGGGCCAGTTTTCCTCGTGGTGGGAGGCGTATGGTTGTGAAAGCGATGCTAAGTTAACGAAAAAAACTGCCGTTTGGTATTGCTCCCTGGATTAAAAAAACGAAAAACCGCCTTTTATATCATTATCCGCGGCAGTTGTACCAACGGATTGGGATTGGTAAAACGACGCGGGAGGGCGTGCCAATAACCGTAATGTGCGTTACAGTTGTAGGCATGCCCTCCCGCGTGGTGAGGTAGTTATGTTATTGAAGCACGTTATGCGTCGCCCTCTTTTTTGCCCTTGTTAGGACGTCGGCGGCCTCTGTGCTTGTGTGGCTTTGGCTTGTCTGCATTGGTCGCAGGCGCATTGGCGCTGGTTGCATTTTCGGCCTTGCCATTGGCGTCGCTTTCTGTGCCTTGTTTGTTGGCATTTTGTGGACGGCGGCGACGGCGGTTGTTGTTAGTCCGCTTTTTGTTGCGCTGAGGCTTGTCTTGCGTTGCTTCAGACTCGTCCTCTTGTAAGGCCGTGTCGCTTTTGCTGTCGGCGCTGTCAAAGTTGTTATTTCGCAATGTGGCAAAATGCTCGTCGTGCTCTGTGCCGAACACGATGTCGTCCAGCGTGAGCGATGGCACAATGCTTGTGGCGGCGTCTGACTCGCTGTCGTTGTCAAGGCCTTTGTCCTCGGTTTCAGCAGCCTCGGTGGTTTCAACGGCAGTGGCGGTAGTGTTGTTGGCAGTGGCGGTAGTGTCAATGGGGTTGGTGGTAGTGTCATCACCCTCTTCGGCTACGCTGTCAGTATTAACGGAAATACTGTCGCTTTCTTCGGCCGCCTTGTCAGTATTTTCAACCTCGTTTTCAGCCTTCTCTGTTACGCTGCCAAATGCGGACTCTGCTTCGGGCTTGGTCTCGGGCTCAACTTCTGTTTTCATTTCAGCAGATGCTTTGTTTGCAGCCTCTTGGCTTTCGAACTCGGCTTCTTGGCTTTCATTTGTAGCCTCTTGGCTTTCGAGTGCGGCCTCCTGGCTTTCGTCCTCAGCTTGCTGTGCAGGTTTGATGTCCTCCTTTATGATGAAGGTTTCTTCTACTTCGGCCAGCGTTTGCACTTCGTCGGCAGTGTGGGCGATGTCAGCGTCATTGGCCATTTCAGCGCTTGGGGCAACGGGCGTTTCGGCTTCAGCGTGGCTGGGTGCTTCGGTCTTGGCATAGCGGCTCTCTGCCACGGCTTCAGCCTCATGGTCGGCGTGTGTGCGGAGTGCGCCTAACAGACCCGATATTTGTGTCTGCGCCTCGCTTGCCACGGCTTCGGGCACGGCTTCAGGCTCTGTCTTGGTTTCGATGGCTTCGGCCTTGGCCTTGGCCTTTTCAGCCATTTGGCGCTTGTGCTCTGCCTTGGCGCGTTGTCGTTCCACTTCGGCTTGGTGTTCGGCCTCGCGTTTGGCGGCACGCTCCTCGGTGGTAGTGGCGCCCTTGGTCTGTCCCTTCACGGCATCGCCCATAGTCTTTGGGCCACGGTTGCGTGTGCGCTTTTTGCGCAGACTTTCGTCGGCAGCTTTCAGCTCGTCCTCTTCGGGGGGAGCTGGTATCCCCTTGGCCTCGTAGTCCTCGGCTGTGAGCACGGGTTCGGCAGGTGGTGTGTCAATCACTTCGTACGAGGCAGCCTCGTCGTAAGCCGTGTCGTAAGCTTCGTCAGAGAGTTCCTGTGCGCTCTTCGGCGCCTTGCTGTCCTGCTCTTCAAGCACGGGGGCGTCGGCCTTGTTCTTGCCCTTGGCTTTTGATGTCTTGCCCTTGCTCAGTCCGTCCTCGATGGTGTCGATTTTGGGCAGAGCGAACGACTCTTCGGCCTCCATGGCAGTGCGCTTTTCTTTAGCACGGAAGATGCTGTCGTATGTGGCAGGCTCGCGGCGCATGCGTGTGAGTGCCTCTTTCGAAGCCTCCTGCTGGCTCTCCTTTTTTGAGCGTCCGCTGCCGCGTGCTATGGTGATGCCTTCGATGCTGATAACTGTGCGGAAGCCCTTTTCGCCATCGCAGGCAGAGTCCTTAAAGTTGATGTTGATGCGGTTTTTCTGACTCCACTCCAGCAGTTTGCTCTTAAAGTTAACCTCCTTCTGCGCCACGTTGTCAAGGTCGACGTACCGGCCTATAACGCGGTTGTTAATGAACCATTGGCAGGTTTTGAAGCCGCGGTCCAGATAAATGGCCCCCATCAGTGCTTCAAAGGCATTGCCGCCAATGTTGGTGTGGCTCATGCGTGTGCCTTGTGCGGCCAGAATCAGCTTTTCGAGCCCCATGTCGGCAGCCAGTCGGTTAAGTGCCTCGCGCTGCACGATTTTGGAGCGGGTAGATGTGAGAAAACCCTCGCGCTTGTGTGGAAAGTGGTGAAAGAGAATGTCGCTCACGATAGTCTCGAGCACGGCGTCGCCCAGATATTCGAGTCGTTCGTTGTTGAGCGGTTTCGAGGTATTCTCGCTGCGCTGTTTGCGGTCGCGGTTGTTGGCCTTGCGGTCCTTGCCGCCCTTTTTGCTGTCGGCGTCACGTCGGTAGCTGAGCGACTTGTGCGAGAAAGCGATGCGGTATATCTCGATATTGTGCGGGTAAAAGCCCAATATGTCGTATAGGGCCGACAGAAACTCCTTGTTCTTGCGGAAGGGGAGCTTCATGCGGTCAAATAAGTTCAGTATCATATATATGCAGTGCAAATGTGGCGTGACGTGCTGTTGCGCAAGTCGTGCGCACAAATTGCCGTTGAATTAGGGTGTATGATGTGGATATGGGAAAAGCGCAAATGTGCAGATGCGCCAGCGTGCCGAAATGCTATGTGTGATAGCATTTGCACATCTGCGCATTTGCACATTTGCACATGTTACGCGCCTTTGGGTGCGTTAGGCTTCATACTTCTTTACAATGCAGCAGGCGTTGTGTCCGCCAAAGCCGAATGTATTGCTCAATGCAGCGCGTACGGTGCGCTTTTGTGCCTTGTTAAAGGTGAAGTTGAGGTTGTAGTCGATGTTCTCGTCGCGATCGTCGTCCTCGTGGTTGATGGTAGGCGGCACGATATCGTTCTGCACCGAGAGGCAGCAGATGAGTGCTTCAACAGCACCGGCAGCACCGAGCAAGTGGCCGGTCATACTCTTTGTAGACGAGATGTTGAGCTCGTAAGCGTGCTGGCCAAAGAGCTTGGTAATGGCCTTCACCTCAGAGATGTCGCCCACGGGGGTAGATGTGCCGTGCACATTGATGTAGTCGATGTCCTCGGGCTTCATTTCAGCGTCTTCGAGGGCAGCCTTCATCACGAGGTTGGCACCGAGTCCTTCGGGGTGTGAGGCAGTGATGTGGTGTGCGTCGGCCGACATGCCAGCGCCAGCCACTTCGCAGTAAATCTTGGCGCCGCGTGCCTTGGCGTGCTCAAGTTCCTCAAGAATGAGTATGCCGGCACCCTCGCCCATGATAAAGCCGTCGCGGCTCTTGCTGAAGGGGCGTGAAGCGTGTGTGGGGTCGTCGTTGCGTGTTGAGAGCGCGTGCATGGCGTTAAATCCGCCCACGCCGCAGGGCCAGATGGCAGCTTCGGCACCACCGGTCACCATGGCGTCGGCCTTGCCGAGGCGAATGAGGTTGAAGGCGTCGGCCAGAGCGTTGGTTGATGAGGCGCAAGCCGATGTAGTGGTGTAGTTGGGGCCGTGGAAACCATACTGGATAGAGATTTGTCCGGCAGCGATGTCGGCAATCATCTTAGGAATGAAGAAGGGGTTGAACTTAGGGCCGTTCTCCTTGTTGATGGCATAGTAGCCAGCTTCCTCCTCAAAGGTGTGAATACCACCGATACCTACACCGAGCACCACGCCGATGCGGTTCTTGTCGATAGTTTCGAGGTCCCAGCCGCTGTCCTTGATAGCCTCCATGGCAGCCACGAGAGCGTACTGCTCGTAAAGGTCCATTTTGCGAGCCTCCTTGCGGTCGATAAAGTCGGTAGCCTTAAAGCCCTTCACCTCGCATGCAAACTGTGTTTTGAACTTCGACGCATCGAAGTGTGTGATAGGGCCGGCGCCGCTAACGCCGTTCTTGATGTTTTCCCAAGTTTCGGGTACTGTGTTACCTACTGGTGTGAGGGCGCCAAGGCCTGTTACAACAACTCTTTTGAGTTCCATAAAGTTTGAATATCGTTAATGAATGCGCAGCCGTCAGCTTGAGTGGCAGCATGGGCGGTGTGTGCCCTGTGGCTCTCTCTGCACTTTAGTAGATTAGCACGCACGCGGCAGTGTGCTGTCCGCTTGTTTCCCGCGCCACGCGATGGGTGGGCTGGGGTAGTACTCGCTAATCTACTAAACAAATAAGGCGTGTTTCGAGGGGTGGGCTTGTGTGCACCAGAGCCGTTCAGCTGTGTGCTGCAGCATAGGGGTGAAACGTGTTGATATGCAGTGTTTTTGTAGGCGTGTAATGCCATAATGCAATTAACGTTTAACGTACAGCGACCTGTCTCCACACCGTCAGGGGCTGACAGCATAGCGACGCAGACGCGTAACGTTAAACGTTAATTGTTTTGGGTTGGGTAGTCGTAAGACAAGCAGATTACTTGTTAACTTCTCCTTCGATGTAAGCGATAGCGTCACCTACGGTTGAAATCTTTTCAGACTTGTCATCGGGGATAGTGATGCCAAATTCCTTCTCAAATTCCATGATGAGCTCTACAGTGTCGAGAGAGTCAGCACCGAGGTCGTTAGCGAAGCTTGCTTCGTTCTTAACTTCAGATTCGTCAACGCTGAGCTTGTCAACGATGATAGCCTTTACTTTTGCTTCAATATCAGACATAGTTTCTTTATTTGAATTTAATGAATTATGTTCCTTGTATTTAAGTTTCCGCGTGCAAAAGTAATGCTTATTCCTAATACTGACAAACTTTTAGGCTAAAAAGATACGATAAATTGCACGTTTTTTGAAAAAGTGTGCGTTACCGGGCATTAGGGCCGTGTTTTCCAGCACAATCCGTCGAGTGATTTGTGCTCCCTGACAAAGCAAGAGCACAGCAGACCAACAGCCACCGATGTGGCCATGCCGATGCAGCCGTAAAGCAGGAAACTCGTGTCGGTGAGATAGCGCACGGCAAACACTGCTCCCACGCCACACACAAAGCCCGTAAGAGCCGCTTTGCCGCCGATGCGCGGAAAGAATATGCCCATCAGGAACAGACCGCCGAGACCGCTTGAGAGCAATCCGAGTATCTCCTGGAAAAAGTCAAGCAGCGAGAGAATGTGCCATGTGGCCATGAGCAGTGCCATGCACATGCCCAATGCGCCCGACACGATGCAGGTGCGGCGTGCCACGCGCAGGGTGGCAGCATTGCTGGCAGTGGGGCGGCAGCGTTGGTAAAAGTCGACACTGTAGGCCGTGGCCACAGAGTTGATGTTGGACGATATGGTGCTCATGGTAGCGGCAAAAATAGCCGCAATGAGCAGTCCGGCCACCCCTTGTGGCAGTTGGCTCATCATGAAGAATGGGAATATCGTGTCGGCCTTGCCCATGGTGTAGTCGAGCGCTGCGGGGTGTGTCTTGAAAAAGGTGTACAACCCTGTGCCAATGGCAAAGAATGCCACACTCACAAACACGCTCATCAGGCCGTTGAGCATGATGCTGCGCCGTGCGCCAGCCTCGTCCTTGGTGGTAAGGTAGCGCTGAATGACAGTCTGGTCGCTGGTGTAAGATATGAGGTTGTTGGCCATACCGCCTAATATGATAACCCAGAAGGTGGCCGAACGGTAGTCGAGGCTCCAGCTAAAGAGCCGCATCTTGTGGTCGTCCATGGCTATCTGCCAGAAACCGCTTGCCCCGCCATCGGTGCCCCACACCAGGTAGCCGGCGGCAAAGAGTGCGCCACCCACCAGTATGAAGCCCTGCACCACATCGCCCCACACCACGGCCTCGACACCACCCATGGTGCAGTAAACGATGGTGACAAGCGCCATGAGCACAATGCAGATGTAGAGGTTGATGCCCGTAACCGCCGTAAGCGCCAGCGAGGGCAAGTAGAGCACCAACGCCATGCGCACCACCATAAAGATGATGAACAAGGCCGATGCCAGCAGACGTGTGGGTGCGTTGAAGCGACGTTCAAGATACTCGTAGGCACTCGTCACGTTGAGGCGTCTGAAAAATGGCAAATAATACTTGATAACGGGGAACGACACCAGCAGTATGGTCACCAGCATGGGGTAGTAAGTCCAGTCGGTGGCGTAAGCCTTGGCGGGGTAGGCCATGTAGGTGATGGCGCTGAGCATGGTGGCATAGATGCTGATGCCCGCTGCCCACCAGGGTATGCGGCCGCCGCCCTTGAAAAAGTCGTCGGCATTGCCCTCGCCGCGCTTCATAAAGTAATAGCCCAGCAGCACCATGCCCACGAGATAGGCCACGAGCACCGTCCAGTTGAGCCACCCAAAGGTGGGCCGCACGTCCATCTTGACAGCTGTTACAGCTGCCGACCTGATGCCCGGCTTGCTCTCGCCGTCCACCACCACCCATTCGCCGTCACATGCCACAAGGGCAGCCCCGGCGCGTGCCAACAGCGGTGAGCGGCTTTCGGCCACCCACGTGTTGGTGATGGTGTGGTAAATAATGAGTTCGTCGTTGAAAGCGTACCAAGCCTCGGGCTGGCGCATGTAGGTGGCCTTTTCGAGTTCGAGCCTTGCTACATAGGCGTGCATGGCCTGTGTGCCATACCTTTGGGCGTCGAGCCGTGCCTGTTTGATGAGCAGAGGTCGGTTGATGGCCGCCTCAAAGCGTTGTTTGTTCACACCGCCCGCAAACACTATGTGGGCACAGCCAGAGGGCACACCTGCGGCACCGGCCAGGGTGACGGCCTCGGTGCGGCCGTGTGGCACAATGGGGGCCATACGTGTCCATTGGTGTGTGGCGGGGTTGTAACACCACCCGTCGGTGTGTGCCATGCCCCGTTGGGTGTCGGTGGCAGGGGCAAATCCGCCCGCCAGGTAAAAGCAAGGCCCCGTGGCGCTGTTCTGCACCACGCCCACGGGCTGCACTCGTGCGGCACCGGGAAGGTCGGGCAGCCGCTCCCACTGCTTGCCGCCGGGGAAACGCAGTCGGTAGGCAGCCTGCGAGGGGCTGCCGTTGCTCAGTCCGCCGGCCACGTAGATGTAGCCGCCGCCGTAGGCCCCCGCCATGTTGTCGAGCGGCTGGGGCAGCGCGGGCAGTGCCTCTATTACGAGTTGGTGGTTGTGGCCCGACTTGAGGTAGTAGCCTTTGGCCAGGCTCTGCTTGCCGTTGCTTGTGCCGCCCACGCACACCATACCGTGTGGCACACTTACCCCCACACCGTAGGCGGCGGGTTGCGGCAGACAGCCTATTTTGTGCCATTGCATTGTGCCCGCAGTGTGGTGCAGGTTAAGTTCGTAGATGTCGGCATAGAATTGCTTGTCACCGCCGTCGGCAGCCGGTGTGCCCGGAAAGTTGCAGCCGCCGGCCACTAATAGTTTGCTGCCCGTGCTGCCGGCAAATGCGGCCGACACGCCTTGCTGCCCGTTGACGCGCAGTGGTGGCAAGGGGCGGTAGCTGACGGTGTTGAAGGGGTTGTCGTTGCCGCCGTGGCGGGCTTGCGCCTGCATGGTAAGTGCCAGGCAGAGTGTGAGCAGTGTGAGTAGCAATTTGTTCATGGTGGTGATGATATTAGATGTATATCCGTTGGCGGAATTTCAGGTTAACAGGTTAACAAGTTGACAGGTTAACAAGTAAGTATGCTATATACTACTTATTATGTTAAGGCCAGAATGACAGGAAACTAAAAAAGCTTGGCCAACTTGCCAGTTACCCCGTTAATTTGTCAACTTGTTTGTCAGTTCCGCCAATTGGTTATGATTGGGCAAAGATACGTAATCGTTTGCATCTGCAATGTAATATTTGCCACAAAAAGGTGGTTGATGGAGTTGCAAGTGACCGTATTTATAAGTCAGAAAGTTTGCCCCGTATGGTGCAGCGTGTGTGTTGTGTCAAGTGTGAGCCTTGTGCCTGAAACAACAGAAATCCCCTTGACGGCTGTGCAGCCGCAAGGGGATTTCGAGCTTCTATGGCTTTATCATTCAATGCTGATTAGTCGCGACGCGGACGGCGTGGTGCGTGACCACCTTCGCCACCTTCGCGGCGCGGACGGCGTGCGGGACGTTCCTCCCAGCCTTCGGGCTTCTCTTCGAGCACGCGGTGTGAAAGGCGGAACTTGCCGGTCTTGTCGTCAATTTCGAGGAGCTTGACCTTGATGGTGTCACCCTCTTTAATGCCAGCTTCCTCAACAGACTCGAGGCGCTTCCATGCTATTTCGGAGATGTGGAGCAAGCCTTCCTTGCCCGGCATGAACTCTACAAAGCAGCCGTAAGGCATGATGCTGACAACCTTGGCGTCGTAAACCTCGCCCACTTCGGGTATGGCCACGATGGCACGTATCTTGGCTACGGCAGCATCGATGCTCTCCTTGTTGGGGCCAGACACCTGGATTTTGCCTACGCCGTCTTCCTCGTCGATGGTGATGGTGGCACCAGTGTCCTCCTGCATGCCCTGAATAATCTTTCCGCCCGGGCCAATAACGGCACCGATAAACTCTTTGGGAATTTCGAAGGCTTCGATGCGGGGAACGTGGGGCTTGAGTTCGGGACGTGGTGCGGGCATGGTTTCAAGAATCTTGCCCAAGATGTGCTCACGTGCCTGCTTGGCTTGGTTAAGAGCCTTTTCAAGGATTTCGTATGACAGACCGTCGCACTTGATATCCATCTGTGTGGCAGTAAGGCCCTTTGCAGTACCGGTGGTCTTGAAGTCCATGTCGCCCAAGTGGTCCTCATCACCCAGAATGTCGCTCAATATGGCGTACTTGTCCTCGCCGGGGTTCTTGATAAGGCCCATGGCAATACCGCTCACGGGAGCCTTGATGGGCACACCAGCGTCCATCAGAGCCAGAGTTCCGGCACATACGGTGGCCATAGACGATGAGCCGTTTGACTCGAGAATGTCGCTCACCACACGCACTGTGTAGGGGTAGTCGGCAGGGATTTGGCCCTTGAGGGCGCGCCATGCCAAGTGACCGTGACCAATTTCGCGGCGGCCTACGCCACGCTGTGCCTTGGCCTCGCCAGTTGAGAAGGGAGGGAAGTTATAGTGGAGGAGGAAGCGCATGTAGCTCTTGTCGAGCACATCGTCAACCATCTTTTCGTCGAGCTTGGTGCCGAGGGTGGCAGTGGCCAGAGCCTGTGTTTCGCCACGTGTGAAGATGGCCGAACCGTGAGGCATGGGCAGGGGTGACACTTCGCACCAGATGGGACGGATATCGGTGGTTTTGCGGCCATCGAGACGCTTGCCCTCGTCGAGAATGCAGCGGCGCATGGCATCACGTTCTACGTCGTGGTAGTAGCGGTCTACCATGGCGTTCTTTTCTTCGAGCTCTTCGGGTGAGAGTTCGGGGTGTGCGGCAGCATAGCGTTCCTTAAATCCTTCGCGTATTTCGGTGAAGGCATCTTCGCGCTGGTGCTTGTCGTGGTCGCCGGCTTCGGCAATGGCGTAGGCGGGCTTGTAGCACTCGTCCTTTACTTGCTGGCGGAGCTCCTCGTCGTTCACCTCGTCGTCGTATTCGCGCTTGACGTCGGTGCCGAGTTCCTTTGAGAGTTCCTTTTGCAACTGGCACATGGGCTTGATAGCCTCGTGAGCCACCTTGAGTGCTTCGAGCAGTGCGCTTTCGGGCACTTCGTCCATTTCGCCTTCAACCATCATGATATTCTCTTCGGTGGCACCTACCATGATATCCATGTCGGCCTCCTTGAGCTGGTCGAAGGTGGGGTTGACAACGTATTCGCCGTTGATGCGTGCTACGCGCACCTCAGAGATGGGGCCTTCAAAGGGAATGTCGCTGGCAGCGAGGGCTGCTGATGCGGCAAAGCCGGCCAGTGCGTCGGGCATGTCAACACCATCGGCTGAGAAGAGCGTGATGTTAACGTATACCTCGCAGTGGTAGTCTGAGGGGAAGAGTGGGCGCAGTGCGCGGTCGACCAGACGTGAAGTAAGGATTTCGTAGTCGCCGGCGCGGCCTTCGCGCTTAGTGAAACCGCCGGGGAAACGGCCTGCGGCGCTATATTTTTCTTTGTAGTCGCACTGGAGGGGCATGAAGTCTGTGCCGGGCTGAGCCGTCTTGGCAGCACAAACGGTGGCAAGCAGCATGGTGTTGTTCATACGCAGCATAACTGCGCCATCAGCTTGCTTGGCCAGTTTGCCAGTTTCGATGCTGATGGTGCGTCCATCGGGCAGCGAAACGGTCTTGGTTATCACGTTCATCTGATTGTTGTTATAAATTATTTTGATTTTACCTTCGTTGTAACGCACAAAAGTAGCAATTATTTTTTAAGTGGAGGGAGTGGGGCTTTACTTTTTTCTGATTTAGAACAAGCTTTGCGAGCTAATGAGTTAACCCGTTAACCCAAAATACCGCCAACGGGTTAGCCTATTAGCATACTGAAGTTTCGGATTTAACAAGGACGGGCTGAAAGCCCAATGGAGCACATAGCCCAGGGCAAGCGAAGCGGCACCCTGG
>OHLP01000716.1_pt1 | contig 15855 bp, 16 predicted proteins | sample 1569111 | NCBI WGS metagenome assembly OHLP01 (sample SAMEA3879504, study PRJEB24766) | human gut metagenome | biome: human-associated habitat; feature: feces | place: USA | collected 1985/1987 | reverse complement strand
GCCCCCATCGCTCTCCATTCCACCAAAGGTAATCCCAGAGGTAGAACCGTTGTTTATGCTCCTGCCGTTTCATTTGCTCCAATGTATAAATCCGAGGTGGAACATCAATGCGAAATTAGCCAGTGTCATGGTTGCAGCTATAAGAATGATATGGATGAGCTTCCTGCCGGGACGCTTCATGTCACGATAATGTTCGCGGAGTGCTTCGCGCCTACCGACTGTATATCGCAGCCTGCAGAACAATGAAGGCATAAAGCATATAGGAATCACTACGGCAAGGGCAATAGCCCAACCGAGATAGCGAAAAACCATCGGTATGACAACAGGTATGAGTATCGCAAAGAGCCAACACTGAAAAAGCAGCATACCTCCGTTTAGGTTGTTATGCTCCCTCTCGCTGAATCTCTCGGCTACATACCATAGATAGTCGATGAAGCAGATCCGATATTTGCGATTACCCTTTTCCATACTGTCACTTCCACACAAAGAACATCGTCAGGCAAGCGGCCAACGCTACGCCGACCAACGCAATCTGAACCCGGCGGCGTGTTTCGGGCTTGCAGTCGTCGAAAAGCCACAGCTTGCCGCCAAACTGCCAGTGACACGCCCATTTCCAACGGCGCAACAGCCCCGTGAGCCACAGGGCAAGCAACGCGGCGACAAGGAGCAGTCCGAATTTCGGGTTAGACTGCGCCCACCCGAAAAAACGGTCAGCCGTGCCGTTCAGAGTCTCGTATATGCCGGTAATAGTCATAGCCATGTGATGAAATTTAATTCCAATCGCAAAAATAGCACTTTTAGCGCACACTATCACCACTTTGTGCTGAAAAACACCTATGTAAACCATTGTTGTATGGCGAATTTGTGTTAATTTTGTCGTAGGGAATATTCCTGCAAACCAATAAGTAATACTATATGAACGAACTTAGTGTATTAAAAGAAGCATTCAGCAGCGGAACAACACCATCCGGAGCCAATGCCAAGAAGTTTGAGAAACTTCTTAAAAAGTATGAGCATATTGTTAATCCTATGTTCGTACATCTATATCCAGTGCGCGATTGTCGCTATGATGACACGACCTATCGCGTGTTTGCCATTCCTGTCAACAACGACAGCATCGATGGCGAGACCTTAGAGGCAATCAAGGAGGAAATTAATGCTTTACCGTTAGGAAGCATAAGGTATAATGCGGCATCGACCGGCGAACGTCCAATGAATATCGAGGATGTTACAGGAAAGTATCTCAATAAAGAGGAAGATACAGATGATGTAATGGCAGTAAGCAATCACTTTGATGGCATAACCATATTTACAATGGCAGTTGTCGGAAGTAAAGTTTGCCAACTCGACTGTGAGTATGCCGTACTTGGCAAATGGGACGGCACAGGTTTCGGCAAATGGGCGAATTACATGATTATCCCTATTGAGAATACTGTAATCGGAAAAGAATGTGATATAACACAATTTCCTTCGATGCACCTACAGGATACGGCTGTGAATCCTGATTCCTCCGAAGGCCGGATTGTAACAGCAAGCAACAGGTATATGCAGATAATGCAATATGTGATGTATGCTCTTATTGCTGCCGGAGCTGTATGGTATTTCTTCCTCCGTTGACACGATAGCTTCTGCCTATGGTAGGTGTTGTTCTTGTTGGTGCAGGAGTGTTGGTGGCGGGGTTTTGCTTCCAACGGTTTCTTGTTAGGCAGTTGGCCAAAGAACACAGAGAAGTGAAAGAACGCTTCGGCAACTACTTTGACACCGATATTTTTTCATCGGAGCATTCCATAGCGACATTTATCGAATCCAATTACCCGGCATTTCCAATGTCGAGTAAAGATGTGCTGTGGGCATTGTCGGAAGACTGTCAGCCCTGTGCCATAGCCTATGACACATCGCAGATGCTTGTCTGCAGAGCCGAGCTGCAAAACGGTAAGATTCGCCGCAGGGAGAATCAGGCTGAGATTATAGATTTCGCCGTTCCGTGTGTAAAGACAATCTGGCTTTTGCGGCAAACCGAGGAAAAGCCGGTGTTTGAAGTGGATATCCTCTACTGCAAGGATGGCGAGACAAAAGAGTTGAAGTTAATGCGCTTTGGCGTGGATGTGGACGGAGGAATGAATTTCCATAAGTTCCGCAACTTCACCAACACTCTCAAAGCCGCCTGCAAAGAAAACAATCTTGTAATCCGCAACTTAATCCGTTGACAACGGAACTCGCAATACCTGATCTTCAAATTGGTTTAATTCAAGGCGAGAGGATAATCAAGATGACCGACAAAAGATGCAAATATAAGTTCAACTGGCTCGATTACCTGCATTATATGGGTAGGAGCAGTTGGCGTGTGGATACGCGGTGGCCGAAGCCTTTGGAATCAGTGGCGACATCGCTACTTTGGTTTCCGTTGTTCTTGCTGATAGTCTTTAAATCTACGAGTGCAGAGGCGGCATTGTTCTTTATCGCCTGTCTGATTGCAGTTGCTTTCGGCAGTGAATGGCTCATGAAGAAATACCGGTTCACACCGAAAAGGGAGAAAGCATACTTCCGCCGCTATCCCGGACGGAAACAATATAGCCGCAAAACGCTGTTTTGGATTCCGGTCACCATGTTTCTGACTTCCCTTACACTATGGGGATTTGTATTCTATCAGATTATTGGTGTCAGTGATAAAAAACCAAAACACTCAATTGAAACGGTCGGCAATAGAACAGCTCCTAATAAGATCCTTGAACAACAGGACGAATTTCAGGTACTCGATGAAGTGGTAGGAGTGCGAATGGATACGCTGGATGAGAAACTACTTCGCATAATAAATCAGTGTGAATATAGTATCCATTATGGCAAACCGGTTTATGTAATGCACATAACCGGAAATGATATGGGTGGCGAGTTCCGTGTAAAATTACTGAACCATACCACTTTTGAAGAAATCAATGATGGCAGCAGTAAGTTCATTGAATGTACATGGATAATCAGCAAGAATACTGAAGGAATAGCAAGCGACTACCAGACTTGTTGGTATGAGCAGAATAATGGATGTTTGTTTTTTTGCGATTCTTTGAAATGGGAAAATGGTTGGGAATTCTGATATTTACGATATGGGAGACGAGATTAGATTTTCAATGACAGACTGGATTGAAACCGCCGGAAGCCCTTTTGTCATCATGGAGCGTGACTATGCGCAGCGTTATGATGCCGAGAAAAGCTACAACACGATTTGTGGCGTCGATGGGTATGCTGGTACGGTTGAGATTGACGGTCACAAGATAGTTGTGCTGGGTGATGAGCCTATGCCTGTAAGTATAATTCGTAAGGGCTATGAAACAATAATTATACGCTGGAGTTATGCGCCCGGCACGAATGAGATCGAATCTATTGTGAATAATCTTGATTTCGGGACGTTGAGCGAAATTTCTCATGAGATGATTGATTTCGACAGCAAAGATTTGGTAATGTTTGATGCAGCCCCATATTTAGAAGAGGATTCAAATGCAGTCAAGTTGCAGACGCTCCACAAAACGGTGAATATAAACACTTACGAATACAACTCGGAGAGTGTGGCCTTGATTATCCACAAGTTGAAATCATAACATAATTATCTGGCAATATCGAAAATGGCACAACGGCGTAAATACAAATTCAACTGTATAGATCACCTGTATTACATGGGTGTGAACTATGGCCCTGCAAGATGGCCGATGCCTTTTGAGGCGTTGGTATGCTCAGTACTTATGTGGCCGTTTGTGTTCATTCTGATTGCTTCAAGAAATGAGCAGACATTATTTTGCACGCTCGGTATATTCATCGTTATTCTTCTTTTTTATGAGCGGCCATTGAAAAAATATTGGTTTACACCTGAACGAGAGCGGGCATATTTCCGTCGCTATCCCCAGCGGAAACATATCAGTTTTAACACCGTGTGGTGGCTTTCATTAACTATAACTCTGACTAACTTTGTCTTATTGGGGTTGGTTATTATATTACGTTGAGATGAGCCGGCATTTTCAACATATAGTTATAACGTTTCTTCTGCTTGCCGTTGTCGCCGACTCGGTGTCCGGGCAGGAGGTGACGGAACAGACTGTGTTTTGCCGGACAGACGGCAAAATCGAGGCCGACAGTTCCGCTATGATGACAGCCGAATGGCGCAACCGCGTAGTGTGCGATTTTCTAAGATATGCAGTGCCATCGGCAGATGTAACCACCATAGATTACTGTGACACCTACAGCGGTCTAATGATGGATGATTCTACAAGTATAAGCATTGACCGTGTTACATTCTCGAATAGCGGCGACAAGCAGATCAAATGGTTTGCTGATATTCCGGAAAAAGGCTATGCCGATATAGACATTCCTTCGGAAGCTCCTGAAAAGTGCATAGCTTTCCGCAAGGATTCCACGCTGATAATCGTATGGTGCAACCTTTTCGCCGACAGCGATAAAATATTCAACCGAGTCAATGAAGTCCTTGACATGAACAAGCGTTATAGCGTGTTTCAATATGACAACGGCGATGACTACATACAGGATGGTATGCACCGCATTATAGATAACAGGTGGCTTATCGGTTATGCAGATGAGAATGGCAAGGCGAAAGTAACCGGCAAGGGAGAAATGAAGGAAGTTCCCGGCTCAGTTGGAGAATACCGCCATTAAGATAGCGACGAATGGTATTATATAGACAAAAAGAGAAATAAGATAAGGATATGGGCAATAATGAATTATATGACAGACTTGAATACGATGCCATAAAAACGGATTGGCACGCATGGATGAGTAAAACAGCACAGGCACTGCGCCATACGGACATCCGTCGTTTCGGGACATGGGCAGAACTTGAAAGGCTATCTAAAAATGTCCCCGCCATGCGATGGCTCGTCATTAGGCTTAACAACTACCATATAAATCCATCACCTGTATCCCCGGCGGAAGCGGCTCTGTATATTTTTGCCTGCTACTGTCCCGACAACCGCGTGCTTGGCTATGTCGTGGACACCTTGATGCTCTGTTACCGGACAAGCGACAGCAAGGGTATGCTTATGTGCGCCCGGATACATTCTGTAGTGAACCGGAAAGAGGAATACCCGCACCTGAACGGACTATACAACATAATGATGGGCTTCTTCCTGAAAGAATTTGCCCGTTTCCTCGGACCCGAATGGGAAGGAGGCAGTTTTATGACCGAGAATGATTTTCGTGAAGCAGAACGGTATTTACCGGATTTCAAGGCTTCGGGGTTCAAGGAAATGGTGCAGGCAAGGGCGACCCCTCAGATTACAGGAGAGGAACTTGCCAGACGATGCAACATGTCAAACACGGCTTTCCGTGCGCATTTCAAGGAAACATTCGGAACGACGGTATCCCATTGGCTGCGAGAACGGAAAAAGGAACGGATCATGCACTCCCTGCTCCACACAGACCTGCCCATATCGAAGATAAGCGAGCGTTACGGGTTCAGGAACGATTCCACATTCTCGGAATACTGCCGCCGGAACTTTGGTTCAGCCCCTTCGGAAATAAGGAAAAACAAGCCTGTGACAGAAACGTGAAATAATACGACAGAAAGCTGAACCGAAAAACAGCCATCCTTCCGTAACTTTGCATTGCGTAACGCGTTACAGCCCAACGGGAGGGAAAATCCATCCTTCTCCATTACGTTTGTGACACGTCGCAATAACCATTTGATGCGAGAAAGGTATGTCAATCCAACATAAGATCCTTTTCGGATATTTTATATCAGTGGCGGTCATCGGCAGTATGGTCGCTTTTTTATTCCATGAGCGTAACCGGGTACGGGAAATCAAAAACGAAACGCTGGAAGTCTGGCATTTGCAACATGGGGTGAATACCATTCACCGGCACATCACAATCCTCAGCACATACGGCGAAACAGCCATCGCTTGGGATGATAAAAACCTTGCCGATTACCATTCGCTCCGCTTGCGTGTCGATTCCATGTTGAACGGCATGTCCGGCAACAACAATGAATTTGTAAGTCGGGAGCAGATAGACACGCTCCGCCATCTCTTGGCGAACAAGGAGGAACATTTGTGTCAATTCATGCAACTATTCCGGAAACAAGAAGAATCCGAAGGTCAGTTGTTCAATCGCCTCTCCTCGGCAGCCCGTCCCCGTACCGTGACCCGCAAGAAGAAAGGTGTCGCCGGATTTTTCGGTGCGAAAGAGAAAGTACAGATAAGCCCTTCCACATCTACCACGCTCCGGTCGTTGAACACCAGTCTTCATTCCATGCAGCAAGAACGCCGTAAAAGCATAGAACTTTATGCAGACAGCCTGCGCATCTATAATAAAAATCTCAACCTGAAACTTCGTACGCTTATAAACACGATGGACAGCCAGACAGAACGAGTATTTGAAGCCAAAGAGCAACAACTCAAGACTTCATACGACCGTTCGATTTCCATGACCACATGGCTGATCGTGTCTGCCATCATTCTGCTTTCCGTATCCTATCTGATTATCCAGAGCGATCTGAAGCAGAAAGCACATAATAAGAATAAGATGGAGAGGCTGATAGCGGAACTCCGCCAGTCCGTCCGGCAGAATGAGGCACTGATAGCCTCCCGCAAGAAAGCAGTTCATACCATCACCCATGAGCTGCGCACACCGCTGACGGCAATCACAGGCTATGCCGGGTTGATGCAGAAAGATTGTAACACGGACAAAATCAAAGTGTATGTTCAAAATATCCGGCAATCTTCCGACCGTATGCGCGAAATGCTCAACACCCTACTTGACTTCTTCCGTCTGGACAACGGTAAGGAGCAGCCTAATTTCTCTCCTTGCCGGATTTCGGCAATCACGCACATTCTTGAAACGGAGTTTACGCCAATCGCCATGAACAAGGGGCTGGCTCTGACCATAACCAATCAAACGGATACGGTTGTCCTGACCGATAAGGAACGTATCCTGCAAATCGGCAACAACCTGCTGTCAAACGCCATCAAGTTCACGGAGAACGGTGGCGTTTCTCTGACAACGGACTACGATAACGGTGTCCTGAAACTTATCGTCGAAGATACGGGCACAGGAATGACCGAAGAGGAACAGCAACGGGTGTTCGGTGCGTTTGAGCGTTTGGCAAACGCCGCCGCAAAGGACGGTTTCGGATTAGGTCTTTCCATTGTTCAGCGTATTGTGACAATGCTTGGCGGCATAATCCGGCTGGAGAGCGATAAAGGCAAAGGCAGCTGTTTAACTGTGGAAATCCCCATGCAGACAGCCGAGGAAATTCCGGAACGGATAAATCAAGCACAGGTTCATCATAACCATACATTCCACGATGTGGTTGCCATCGACAATGACGAAGTGCTGCTCCTGATGCTGAAAGAAATGTATGCACAGGAAGGGATACACTGCGATACCTGTACCAATGCGGCAGAACTGATGGAAATGATACGCCGGAAAGAATACAGTCTATTGCTTACCGATCTGAACATGCCGGAAATCAACGGCTTCGAGCTGCTGGAACTGCTGCGCACCTCCAATGTGGGCAATTCAAAGACTATCCCGGTAGTCGTGACAACCGCTTCGGGCAGTTGCGGCAAAGAGGAACTTATAGAACATGGATTCACAGAATGCCTGTTCAAGCCGTTCTCTATATCTGAACTGATGGAGATTTCAAATAAATGTGCCATGAATGCGGCACAAAATGAAAAGCCGGATTTCACATCCCTGCTATCCTACGGCAATGAATCCGTCATGCTGGAGAAACTGATTACGGAAACCGAGAAGGAAATGCAGGCGGTTCGGGAGGCGAAACAACGGAAAGACCTTCAGGAGCTGGACGCCCTTACACACCACCTGCGCAGCTCGTGGGAGATACTCCGTGCCGACCAGCCGTTAAGGGAACTATACAAATTGCTTCATAGCGATGGCACGCCTGACGATAAAACAATTGGTAATGCTATAAAAGCTGTGCTGGATAAGGGTTCGGAGATAATCCGGCTGGCAAAAGAAGAAAGGAAGAAATATAACAATGGATAAGACAAAAATCATCGTGGTGGAGGACAACATCGTGTATTGCGAGTTTGTCTGCAACCTGCTGGCACGCAAGGGATTCCGTACCGTGCAGGCTTTTCACCTCTCGACCGCGAAGAAATATCTGCAACAAGCCGCAGACGGGGACATCGTTGTTTCCGACCTGCGCCTGCCCGACGGCAACGGTATCGACCTGCTGCGCTGGATGCGCAAGGAGGGCAGGATGCAGCCGTTCATCATCATGACCGACTATGCCGAAGTGCATACGGCGGTTGAAAGCATGAAACTCGGTTCGCTGGACTACATACCCAAACAACTCGTGGAGGACAAACTTGTACCTCTGCTCCGTACCATACTGAAAGAGCGGAATATCGGGCGAAGCCGTATGCCCCTGTTCTCGCGTGACGGCTCGGCGTTCCAAGCCATCATGAAGCGGATAAGGCTGGTAGCCCCCACCGACATGAGCGTGCTGATATTCGGGGAGAACGGCACGGGCAAGGAGCATATCGCCCACTTGCTGCACGACAAGGGCAAGCGGGCAGGAAAGCCGTTTGTGGCTGTGGACTGCGGTTCGCTCACCAAAGAACTTGCGCCGTCGGCTTTCTTCGGACACGTCAGAGGGGCGTTCACGGGTGCGGACAGCACCAAGAAAGGTTATTTCCACGAGGCGGAAGGCGGTACGCTGTTCTTGGACGAGGTAGGCAACCTCGCACCGGAAACCCAGCAGATGCTTCTGCGAGCCATACAGGAACGGAGATACCGTCCGGTAGGTGACAAATCTGACCGTAGTTTCAATGTCCGCATCATCGCCGCCACCAACGAGGATCTGGAGAAGGCGGTCCATGAAAAGCGTTTCCGGCAGGACTTGTTGTACCGTTTGCATGACTTCAAGATAACCGTCCCGCCGTTGCGCGACTGTCAGGAGGACGTCATGCCGCTGGCTGTAATTTGCAAATTTTCTTGTGCCTTTTTTTAGAAAAGTTAAATATGCCACAGGATACACCGGTAACTAAGGCTTCATAAGTTCGTTTCTCGTTCCTGTAGTCTTGAAAATCGTCTGCCTGTTTTCTAACCGATAGCTACTGCCGGTGAACTTGATGACTTCACATCGATAAAGCAGCCTGTCAAGCAGAGCGCTGGCAAGGATTTCATCATTCAATGTTTCTACCCATTCTGTAGGTGCCTTGTTGGTTGTAATGATGATGGATGTCTTCTCATGTAGGGTGTTTATCAGGTTGAAGAAGGCAGTTGCTTCCTCTCTTTTCACAGGAAACAGCATGATATCATCTATTGCCAGCAGCTGTGCGCGCAGAATCTTGTTATAAGTCATCATGGCCGGAGTTGAGATGTCTTTAAGTCTGAGACAATTTACGATATCCTCCATTGTCATCAGGTATGCCTTGTAACCGGCCTTGACCGCATCAAAGACAAGACCGGCTGCCAGAAATGTTTTTCCAGTCCCTGATGGTCCCATCAGGATCAGGTTATAAGCTTCACGGAGCCATACCAGTTCACGAAGCTCCTTCATCTGCCGGCGGTCTATGCCCTCATAAAAATTGTAGTCGTATTCGTCAAGATCATGTTTTCGGGGCAGACGTGCCGCAACAAGGCGTCTCTCGTAATCTTTCCTCTCTTTCATCTCAACTTCGGTGCCTAATACCAGGGACAGGAATTCCGGGTAGGTCGGTTTTTCTTCCTGTGCATGATGCAGAATGCTGTCCATGCGGTTTGCAATGTTGTAAAGCCGCAGGCGTTTGGCGTGTGCTTTCAATTTTTCACTTTGTATCATTCAAAAAACTTGTTATATTGGTTTATATCTGTTTTTTCAGGATGACAGTCCGCTGTTTCCGGAATGGATGTCGGAGCTTGGAAAGTCATCCCGTTCATATTGTCCTTACTCCTGTGGATTGAGCCGGATATTTCCTGCACGGAAAGGCTGTTGTATATGTTTTTTTCCAGACAGGTCCGCAGGGCTGCTATCACTGTTTCTTTGCCGTATTCGGATATAACATGAAGCAGCAGTTTCATATTGTCTCTGTAATAACGCGGCTTTTCCCTTTCCAGATTCCGGAGCCACAGAATAACGGTGGGGTCATCTTCCGTCCGCTTTCGGATCCGGACCTGCAAGTCATTCACACTCCGTGTCTTGTCCTTATGATGTCTTTTGTCACATACATTTTTCCCTTTTCCGGGACACAACTCATGCCTGCATATGAGTTTACCGCTCTCTTTGTCGTACAGCTCGATATGTCCGTTATTCTCAAGAAGCCATACAACGGTGTTCCGATTTTTATAGGTGCCGGAGGGCACGCTGTAGTAGTTGGTCCGGTACCGTACCGTATTGTCCTTGCGGACATGATACTCTTTCGGCTCGTCTTTGGGGGGCACCGGTTTTCCATAGTATGGCAACAGATATTTCCGTTCAATCTCAAATTCCTCAGCCGGAACCAGGCGTGTGGTTCCATGTATCTTGCCGTTTCCTGTTTTTTCCAGCCATTGCAGGACCTCGGTGTTAAGGACTTCCAGGCTGTTAAATGTCCGTCCGGCAAGAAAGTTACGCTTGACATATTTGACCACATTTTCCACTTTTCCCTTGCTTTCCGGATCAGCAGGACGGCAGAACACGGGCTGGAAATGCTGCTCGTTGACAAAGGCACGGAATGTTCTTGTCAATATGAGGTCACCCAGGTTTTCTCTGACCAGCAGGACTTTGTCCTGGTCATAGATTATCCTTCTTGGCTTCCCTCCGAAATATGCGAAAGCCAGTTCATGGGCATATACGGCTAGGGCTGATGTGAAAGGCGTACAGGAAAAATACACGAACTTCTGCCTGGAACGGCTCATCACCATGACAAAAAAATAAACTTTGACAAAGTCGTTCCTGTATGTGGGCATACGGCTTTCTCCGAAATCCATCTGGGCATATTCCCCGTAAGGGGTATCCGGCATTTTCTCATAAACACGTTTGGAAAGCCCCTCCTTGTCCAGATTATACTTACGACGTACAGTTTCCACAAAATTGTATACGGTTTTCCCGCAGACAACAGGAAGATCAGGATACTGTTCCTTCATCCAGTCATGAATCTGGGAGGCGGACAGGAACCTGTACCGGGAAAGAACGTCACAGACATAACTTTCGTATTTGTCAAGTATGCGGGGATATCGCCTGCGATGCTGCAATTTTGCAGTCAATGTGTCCTCATCCATTTTCAAGTACCGGCGCACCGTACTTCTATGCAGACCAAGCTGGAACGCAATCTGACTTTTGTTAAATCCTTTTGAATATAATTCTCTTATTTTGTACCACATGATGACTCTGTTGTTTGATTGGTGTCTGCATGCGTCCTTAGTTCTGTCCATATCATTTATATTATTGAAACGCAAATATAGACATTTTTAGGAGGCATGATGGCATATTTCCTTTTTCTAAAAGGACATGGGGCAAAGATACGGATTACAACTCCATACCTGTCCGTATTAATATTTTAATGTTGTAATATTTTAATTTTAAAATATCAAACAATTTAAAAATTAAAATATTCTGATATTAAAATGTTTTTAAATTGAACCGTCAGAATTCCTTTGAAAAAAAGAATATCCATTGATTTTCCACATAAGATCAAGTGTGGGTTACAGAATTAGGTGTCTGATATTTTTGATGATAATATAACATGTATGGGTAAATAAATATCATAAAACAACACCTGCATGACTTCATGTACAGGTATTTATGACTAAAGTTTTAATATTTCAACATTTTGATATTTTAATGTTTTAATATTAAAACACTTTAATGTATTGACATTAAGTATTGGATGGATATATATATTGAATGGATATTAAAAAAAAGTGACACGGCAATTTAGAATGTATACCTATCGGATTCGTGGAAAAAGAGGACGATTCAAAATAATCCTGCCGCTTCTTTTTGTTCCTTCTTGACGCTACCAGGCATGTCCGGTTCTCCGCCATCATTTTCAGATTACCTATATTTTTATTCGTTCATGGACAGGAATGTTCATGCGCATTTCTATCGGCAACCCATAAGTATTGACTGTCAGGTATTGTTCATTTTCTTTTTTTCGGGAAGATTATGCAGAAACAGATATTGTACTTTTCTTGATTTTCAGAATCGGTTTGATAAAGTCTGCCGTATTGTCTTCCGGTTTGTCCACCGGCCACTTGCCGATAGCTTCCGAAGGAACCTCTTACAAAATGGCAATGCCAGTGCCTTTCCGGATTTCTCCGTGTCTTTCAAGACCTGAAATCCGGCGCACATCCGTATCTGCCATATGACCTTGCAGTTTGTTCCTGTATGGACATAATATATATCCGTTTTTCTGTCACATATTTTTTATATTCATTTCATTCCGCATGGTCTTTTCTCTTTTCTTTGGAAAGGGCTCTGCCCGAGAAATTCCATTTTTTCATCGAAAAAATAATAAGGAAGAGCAAGCAGGGTTCAGGCAAAGCCATGAACCAAATCACGCAGAGCCGTGATTATCAATTGATTATTAGACTTTTTGTAAATAGAATATTTATATTTAGTAAATTTTAACTAGATAAGTGTCTATTTTACAGACTTTTACATTGTAAACACAATATTTACAATGTAAAATTATTATATTGTAAATCAGTGCTTTACAATGTAGATATAATATTTACAAAAAAAATATGGTCTGAGTATAAAAACGTTATACTGCTTCCCACTTACATTTGCGGAAACCATATAAAAAATATGACTGCTTTGGAAAAAAAATTCAATACGACAATTCGGTTAACCGCAGATGTGAAACAGCATCTGGACGAAATGAAAGGAAGCGTGTCGGCCAGTGAATTCATTGAGACAATGCTGTCCTACTTTGAGCGGAACGGGGTGGATCCCCGAACATCAATCAACGGGAAGTTCAAGACACTGGAACTTCAGGGAATCGAACGGATCATCAAAATCATCCGTGCCATAGAAAAAGATAAGATTGACAAGCTGCTTCCTGCATCGGAAGCGCACAGTGATGATCTGCTGAAACAGGCAGACAAACAGGTCACCCAACTGAAAGCGGAAGTGGAACGCTTGAAAAAAGCAAGTGCTCCTGACGTGGTAGGTAGAAACAAATTGGGACAGGTTGTCAGGCTGCTGGAAAACGCTTTCGACCAGAAGAACTTCAAGAAGGCGGAAAAAGGAACAGATTATTTTGTCGCACCGGTTTATCTGGAAATGTTGTTATATAAAGTAAAGGAAATATGCTCATAAAACAGGTAATGGCCCGTCCTGTACCGACTCATCCGAAGTGGAAATACAGTTTGAACAGAGAAAGTATGATACTTTTTTTTCACAAGAAAATATTATATGGCGCCAATGTGGTTTATGCGGAAGGCTGGCAACAATCAAAAAAAAGAATGGCATATTCTACCATATTTCCAGCAATCCTTTACAGAATGAAGTGTCCATATAGTCCGGCGAATTATCTGAAAGGGGATTATGAAGTTCGGGCTGTCACAATGAAGGAACAGAGGACGACAGGCGGTGAGTTGAAAAAAATGCAGTATCATACATGAATCTGTATTCAAGAAATTTCAATAGGAACCTTATGATTATTATCAGAACTAAATCCAGGTGGAATGTTTGTAAAGGTACATAAACCGGTCAACACACCCTGTGTATGCGACAACAAGGATAGGTGCCGGGCACTGGTGGAATATCTGTTGAAGGAAAGTCTTGAAGACAAACCTTATTATGACACTTTCTTCTCCCATGAGGAGGATTATGTACCACCGGTGACGGTCATGCAAAAGATTGACAGCAACCATAAGAAGCTGATGAAAGGAGATGATAAATTCTATATGCTGTCCATCAATCCCTCACAGGATGAAGCGGCTCATCTGATCCGGAAGGTTACAGGAAAGCAGGTGACGGAATTTGAACAGCTCACCGTGAAGGAACAGGAAAAAGTCATTCATGAGTTGAAGAATTACTCCCGGAACTGTATGGACCTGTATGCGGAGAATTTTCGCAGGGAGAAGATAAAATCAGGAAAGGATCTTGTTTATTTTGGGAGGGTGGAAACGGAACGCCACTACAGGAACAGTGATGAGGAAGTGAAGGAGGGACAGGCAAAGTCAGGGGACAGGAAGCCCGGGCTACAGCTTCATGTACATATCATCGTGTCACGGAACGATGTGACACAAACAGTAAGACTTTCACCATTAGCAAGAAGCAAAGGTTCATTTAATGAACTAAACGGTAAGAAAGTCATGGTGGGCTTCGAACACATGGAGTGGAAATCCCGGTGTGCGGACCGGTTCATCAGTATGTATGGTTACAAGGCCACACACAAGTATTACGAGGACGGCAGGGAACATACCTACCATTATGTTCCGGGAAAGAACGAGACGATGAGCATGGCCAAATCCGCCATCCTGCAGAAAGAATTCAGAAACGAGAGGAAGATGCTGGATGTGTCTTACCGGATGTTCCGTTTCATGGTGAATCCGAAACAGGCTCTCATAGCGGAAGCTAAAAGACTGGTAAAGGATGCGCTTACTGGAAAAATCTAAATCAATTTATGAATATGGATCATATGTTTATTATGAGACTGGCAGCCCTGCTTTTTGGCGGCGGCATTGCCAGCTGTCTGTTTCCGGGAAAATCCCGGATGTCACATGTCCTGTTCCTGCTGTTGGTACTTGCAGAAACAGCTGTCGCACATGCCACCATTCCGGATGGGTGGTGGTTCCTGCTTCCGGGTGTCGTTTCCGTACTTCTTCGTCTTTCTTTTAAAGGAGGGACAGAAAGCGGAAAGGGTGGAAAAGCCCTGCTCTCCCTTCACGCCACGGACGGGACAATTATCAGATATTATTACTGGTTCTCCAATTTCCTTGTCTATGGAGGAGCCGGTTCCGGCAAGACCAAATCCATAGGCAAACCGCTGATGGAACAGTACATCAGGTCCGGATTCGCCGGTTTCATCTATGACTTCAAGGATTTTGACTATACCCGGACTGCATACAACCTGATCAGGAAACACGGATACCCCCATGAGTTCTATTATGTAAATTTCACGGACATGAACCGGACTTACCGCTTCAATCCGCTGGACAGGAGGAATATAAAGGACAGGACGATGCTCATGCAGCTGATGGAGGACGTACTGGGCGCGTTGATGCCGCCCACATCCAAACAGGACGAATGGTATACGGGCGCGCTTGGCATCCTGAACGGCGTGGCGTACAGGCTTTGGGACGAGTTCCCGGAATGCTGCACGCTGCCGCATATCGTCAACTTCGTGATGAAGGCCGATACGGGACAGCTTCAGGAATTCCTGAAGCTGAACGATATCAGCGCCATGATGGCGGGGGCGTACCTCAAGGCGGAAGGCAGTGAGAAAACACAGGCCTCCTATGTGTCCACTCTCAGCAACTATGTGGCGAAGCTGGCCACCAATGAGAACATATGCTATGTGCTGACAGGGAATGACTTCGACTTCAATCTGATTGATCCTGAACATCCGAAACTTTTTGCAATCAGCAACAACTATGCAACGGAGTCGGTGATATCCCCCGTCATCGCCATGGTAATGAGTATCGCCTCGCGCTCGTTCTCCATGGAGAACAGGGTCCCCTTTGTATTTATCCTGGACGAGATGACCACCTTCAAGGTGCGTGACTTCGAGAAGCTGCCTTCCGTCCTGCGCGAGTACGGGGCGGCGTTCCTGCTGCTCACCCAGTCCGGAGCCAAGCTGGAGAAACTGTACAGCAAACTGGACAGGTCGTCCATTGAGGCGAATTTCGGAAATATCTTCCTGGGCCGCACACAGGATGTGGAGGCATTGAAATATTACCCTCTCTTTTTCGGGA
>OHLP01000713.1_pt1 | contig 15932 bp, 8 predicted proteins | sample 1569111 | NCBI WGS metagenome assembly OHLP01 (sample SAMEA3879504, study PRJEB24766) | human gut metagenome | biome: human-associated habitat; feature: feces | place: USA | collected 1985/1987 | reverse complement strand
CGTTCATCGAACACCTCTCGTTCAAGGCATTCAATGAGGGTATACGCTTGAAGGAAGCTTCGGCACTCAAAAGCCACATTACTCGCTCGCAAGAATAAAGGCCAGGAATAAGAAGACGGAAATCCTGTGGATTTTCTTCGGAATACATACGGCAAATGTCATACTGATGATTAACAAGATCAGGAACAGAACGGGGAAAGCTGCATGATATGAGTTTACTGGAAGAATCAGAAGAGGTCATCAGACTTCTTCCGGAGCTTCATGTCTTGCCCGATAAGAATATATGAGAATATACAGGAAAATGACAATAATAATGGCATATGAAGTGATTATACTCTATCATCTTCATATGCCATGTATTTTGTGGGAACATTTACTGAATATCCCTAAATAGACATTTTATTTAAATATTGTTTATTGAAAATCAACTAAACCTAAACAGCTTTTGCAGTGATAGTTTCAAAAAAGATGCATGAGTTCGATAAGAACTATGGTATTATGAAATCTCATATCCGGGTCAAAGATATGATTTTTTTTATTTCGTTACGCGTTTTTTATAAAAAAATCACATTGATTTTATTTTTAACAGTTGATTTTTATAAATTCTTAGCGATCATTGGGGAATACTATGAGTTAAAATTTGTTTGTCGCGATGTCGACTGTAAAAGTTTTAAATTTATCACAGATTATGTTTTACATAATACCATAGTTCTTATCGAACTATGTAAAAACACAGATTACTATAAAGTATACTTAAATCAAATAATAAGCAAAGTCCAATAAGGCACTTAACAGATAAAAGTAATTTTCATAAGATGTGTTTTAATACATAATTTATATAAGAACAAATTTATCAGTCTGATTTTATTTTACTCATGAAATAAACTCAATAACAATCTAAGCCTCAAATGATGTTTAGATTCAATATTAACAAAATAATTTTATTATGAAAAAGGAACCTGTATTTGCCACTTTAGTGCTATTATCGGTCATGACCTCACCGACCATAATGGCTACGCCATGGCATTCTAACACAAAGGTTGGTCCAGAATCAATCGTAACAAAAACGAGTTCTAAACAAAACTATGTCAACGCTAAGACAGTAAAAGGCACAGTTGTCGATGAAAACGGTATCCCCATTATTGGAGCGAATATTGTCGTAGCAGGTACAACACATGGTACAGTTACAGACATCGATGGTAACTTCACCTTAGAGGGAGTAAATAATGGTGACAAACTGACAATATCCTATATCGGATATATTGAACAATCACTCGTTGTTAACCAAAATTCGGAGTACAAAATCGTCTTAAAAGAAGACTCGCAGAGTTTAGACGAAGTTGTAGTCGTCGGTTATGGTACACAAAAAAAAGTAAACCTGACAGGTTCTGTAGCAACTGTTAGCTTTGGTAAAGAAATGAATTCACGTCCATTGACAAACGTATCTTCTGCATTATCAGGTATGGTTCCAGGATTAAATGTTCGTCAAAGCTCGGGAACTCCTGGTGCGGATGGAGCTAGTTTGACATTACGTGGAGCTAGTTTGAATGGTGGTTCTCCCTATGTTTTGATAGATGGTATGCCTGGAGATCTTAACCAGATTAGTCCGAATGATATTGAAAATATATCAGTGCTGAAGGATGCTGCTTCGGCTGCGATTTATGGTAATAAGGCTGCGAATGGAGTTATTTTAATTACTACTAAAAGTGGTGTATCCAATAGTGGCAAAATCTCATTCGAATATAATGGAAATGTTGGATTTTCTAAACCTACTAATCTATTTGATGTAATTAGTGATACACCAGATCATATGACTGTAATAAACAATATTCTAAAAAATTCAGGACAATCAGCACGATATACAACAGAAATAGAAGAGTGGAGAGAAGGTTCTAAAACTGATCCTCTAAGATATCCTAATACAAATTGGTGGGATGCGTTGATCAAAGATAATGTTATTCAAACACATCAATTTTCGGCACGAGGAAATAATGGCAAAATCTCATTTTATACCTCTGTTAATTATCAAGACAATAATGGCTTGATACCAAATTCATCCTATCAGAGCACAACGTTTAGGAATAATATTGAATACAAGGTTAATGATTGGCTCAAACTGGGGAATATCATGACTTCTATGTATGGAAAGAATGATCCGGCTGATTTGGGCGCTGCTTTTACTTGGTTTATGGCTACTACTCCAGGAATGGTACCACAATCGCCTGATGGACGTTATGGTGGTGCGCAAACAGTGGGTGAATCCGGAGCGAATAATTTGCTTCAAATTGTAGAATGGAATCGTGGATCGAAAGAAAAAAGAAGATTTACCACAAAATTCTTCGCTGAACTAACACCCGCTAAAGGATGGAAAATTAACGCCAACTACTATAGAGACTTTTACTCCTATTATGAATCGTATGTGGTGGATCAGCAACCGAGATGGAATTTTCAAACGAATACAATGACTTTTACTGGTGTAGATACATCACAGGGATATCGTAGACAAAATACAGAAGGTAAAGCTGATAACTATAATATGAATGTCTTTTCATCTTATACCAAGAAGCTGAAAGAGCACGAATTCTCTTTGATGTTGGGCTATGAACAAGGTGTGGATGTTGGCAAAGGATTTTCCAATCTGCGACAAGGGTTATATAGTCCGGAAGTCCCTAATGCTACTGCTTCTGGCGATTTATTGTCAGGCGCCAATCATAACGAGGATGCCTATCAATCTGTCTTTTCAAGATTGAATTATAATTTGGCTGATAGGTACTTGTTTGAGTTGAATTGGCGTGTGGATGGTTCCTCCCGATTTGCCGAAGGACATCGTTGGGGACATTTCCCTTCCGTGTCATTGGCGTGGAGAGTTTCAGAGGAAAAATTCTGGAGAAGTATGAGAAAATATGTTGAGAACTTCAAATTGCGTGCTTCTTATGGTGCTCTGGGAAATAATAATGTAGGGTTATATGCTACAAAAGAAATTTATAATAGTGCCAATACAGCGTTTGGGGATAAAGTACAGGCAGGAATAGTTCCGGGAGGATTTGTAAACAATGAACTAACATGGGAAAAGACCCGTGTCTTGGATATTGGAGTAGATATTAATTTCTTGAAAAACTTTAGTTTGAGTGTTGATTTTTACAATAAGGAAACTCTTAATATTTTAACTTCCAGACCAATCTCTTATAATAATGGTACTTCTTCCGGTCCTGTTATAAATGGACCAAAAGTGCGTAATAGGGGAGTTGAATTTGAACTAAACTATACAGGTCAGATTGCACAGGGATTGGGTTTGCAAGTAAGTTTGAATGGTGCGTTGAATCAGAATAAAGTTACGGAGTATCAAGGAAAAGATAAGTTGATACAAGGTGGAGGAACACCCTATGGATATATTGTTGAGGGACAACCTATAGGCAAATTTTATATAATGAAAGTCGATCATATTGTACAGAGTAAAGATGAGATTGACGCAATGTCTGCTGACGGTTACCGCTTTGGATTGGGAGGAATTCCCGGACCTGGTGATTTCTTATTCTCGGATACTTATGGGGATAAGAGAATAAACGAAAATGACCGTGTATTGATTGGAAATCCACAACCTAAATTTACATTTGGTGCAAATGTTGGATTGAATTATAAAAACATTGATTTTAATGTTTTATTTTCCGGTGTATTAGGTTGGGATCGATATATAAACAACCAGTTTACCAGTTTAAGTGCACATACTGTCGGTTATCTATACCCCAAAGAATTTTTGAATATGTATACTGATGAGAAACCAAGTAAAGATTATCCGAAGGTATATACCAATAATTCAAAGAATCAGGTGAGCGTAGGATCAACATGGCATTTGCATAAAGCTGACTATATGAGGATTAAAACTATTCAGATAGGTTATACTCTACCTGCAAATATATCTCGAAAGATTTTTATGGATAAGTTACGGGTATATGCAAATCTTGAGAACTTCTTTACTATAACTTCCTATCCGGGATTAGATCCTGAAATTGCAGGAGATATTGATTATCCACTGTTAAAAACGGCTTCGATTGGAATTAATATTAGCTTTTAATAGAAAAAACTGAAATATGAAAAAGATATTAAAATACATAGGTTGTGTTGTTTGCTTGTTAGCCTTCACTAATTGCGCTGATTTTCTTGATCGGGAACCGACAGATGCTCTGGCAAAAGAGAAAGTTTGGACATCTGACACATATGCTTTAAATGCAGTGAATGGTTTGTATCGGGTTTCGACTCTTGCGTTACAAGGATATGGATTTCGTTTTAGCAGTTGGGGACCGGATGGCTTTAATTATTTTTATTCCTCATCAATGGAGACTGGGATTGCTACCCCTAGTGAAGGATACTTTTTAGATTTTTATACTAATTGGTATAATATGATCCGTGTAGCCAATGAAGTCATTTATAATCTTGACGGCAATGAGAATATTACTGCTGATCTTCGCGATAGGTTAATTGGAGAGGCGAGATTTTTCCGTGGAATGGGTTACTTCTTATTATGGCACTTTTTTGGCGATGTGGTATTGAGAGATAAACCTCTCCCTGTAAACGAAACGAATTTGCCAAAAACTCCGGCTGATCAGATTCTTAGTTTTTGTAGGAAAGATTTTGAGGCCGCAAGGGATATTTTACCTGTATCACATAGTGATGGCGATTGGGGAAGAATTACTAAGGGAGCTGCGATCACTATGTTGGGAAAAACTTATCTTTATAATAAAGAATGGGGTAAGGCAGCGGATGAATTAAAAAAACTGTTATCGATTCCTTACACTTATGATCTCGTTCAGAACTATGCAGACTTGTTTAATTGGAAAACTGAAAAGAATAATGAAGTTGTTTATTCCTTGCAGTATGTCGGAGTTACGGATTACGGGAGTCCATATGACGCTTGGTATGGTTCGCGTAGTAATAATTCTTATGGGGGAGCAGAGTGCGTTGCTTCTTATGTGACAATGTCTAATTATACGTATAAAGATGGTTCTCCTATTAATTTTTCCGCTATGCCAAAGAGAAGTTCTTATGAAGATGAAACTAGTTATGGTATAGATTTGATGAATTGGTATGAGGGACTGTTGGCTTCTGCTAATCTTGACAAGCGTATGGCAGCCAATATTATTATGCCTACATCATCATTTTTAGGTAAAGACAATACCCAGTTTAAATTGTATTGGCCATATTCAGCTTATGCAGATCGGGAAGAGGAACCTTATGCTTTGAGGTTAGAGTTTTCCAGTTATGCTCTTCTTCCATGGCGTAAGTTAGTAAATGTTGGGTCAGATAATGAGAAAGCATCTCCTACCGATTTTCCTTTAATCAGATTTGCGGATGTATTATTAATGTATGCAGAAGCCATCAATGAATCAGAAGGACCAACTGATGAAGTCTATAAAGCTGTAAAACGTGTCCGTAACAGGGCAGGATTAGACCCATTGCCGAATGGAATGTCGCAGAAACAGATGCAGCGGGCTATACGTTTGGAACGTTTGCGTGAATTTCCGGGCGAAGGACATCTATTGTTGGATGTACGTAGATGGGAACTCGCTGATACTTCGGACCCTGTGTTTGGACTGAACAATGACGTCTTAGATTTTAGGGGAGAGAAGTTGTTTACAAGGGTATTCCCTAAGAAATACTATCAATGGCCGATTCCACAGGCTGATCTTGAAATTAATAAGGCGATAGAACAAAATCCTTTGTGGGTAGAATAGAAAGATTTAAAATTAATGTATAATTAATAGATATGAAGAATATATATTGGCACCAGATAGTTGGTATTTTACTAATGTTATGTATATCAACAAATTTTATTAGCTGTTCTAGCGATGAATATAATCCTTTAGGACAGCCAGAAGAAAAAAGCAATGGAGGAGATAGCCCTGATACGGAATATGATAAAAATCTTGCGTTTGAAGCTAATGTAACAGCTTCCTCATACGCTGATGGTGAAGCAGGCAATCCCTTTAACATAGTCGATGGGAAATTAAGTGAGTTGAATCATTCTTTTTCGTTTATGCAAAAAACGACTAAAGAAGATCAGTGGATTAAAATCAAACTTAATAAAAAACAGAAAGTTAATGAAGTAAAAGTTTATCCTAAATTAGGAGGTGAGGGGATAGAAGGTTATCCATTGGGATTTATTATTCAGGTATCATTAGATGGTGAAAGTTGGACTGATGTATATAGTGCAACTAATGTTATAATGCCTAACACGACACGTGGAGAAGTCTATCGCTTTAAGGATGTAGAGGCTGAATATATACGTTTTTATGTGACTGACTTGCGGCATGTTGAAAATATGTGGACTCCTGTTGGGGGAATATACGATGCGCAACTTGCTGAGATAGAAGTATATTTAAGAAAAGAATCTGGAAGTGGTGAGGATGATGGTCCAAAGACAAATTATAATCTTGCTATTGATGGCATTGCTACCACTGCTAATGTGATTGAAGAGAATAAGGGAGCAGAGCGCGCTATCGATGGAATAAGAGATCAAGTATCCAATTTCTTCGGAACGCAATCTCAAGAATCTCCTTACACTGTTGATTTAACAGTAGAACTATCTCAGTTACAAGAAATAAATGAAGTTATTCTCTATCCAAGGATTGGTGGGAGTGAAGAGGAACCTGTGACTGAGGGATTTCCTGTTGATTTTACGGTAGATATTTCGAAGGATAATATAAATTGGGTGACCGTAGTGGACAAAACAGGCTTTCCTGTCCCGACTCCTATTGCAGGATTGGGAGTTAGTTTTAAATTTAAGAACACGGAAGCTAAATATGTCCGTTTGAATGCGACAGGTTTACAGCATATTGTAAATATGTGGACTCCTCCTGGAGGAGTGTACGCGTTTCAGTTGGCTGAAATGGAGATATACTTAGATAAAGAATAATTTTTTTTTCATCTTCGGCATCGTTATTGCGTGCCGAAGATGAAAAATCATTCATGACATAATACTACATTCCATGGAAAAAAGATATCTAGTTTTTATTTTTATTGCTCTATTTATATCGATGAGTGTTTTAAGTTGTAAAGATAGCAGTGATGACTTGAGCGATCCTGTAACTCCACCGGATGATTCAGAAGTCATAGATGAATATGATGTTAATTTGGCTAAAGGTGGAACCGTAACTGTACGCTCCTTTAATCCGGGTGAGGGACCAGAACATTTAATTGACGGAAAGTCTGTAGGCAGCAATTCGTTTTATAGTAGTTTGAACACTAGTCCTGTGAGCGATAATGATCATGTAGAGTGGGTGGTAGTAAAATTGAGTAAAGTTCAGAAAATAAATGAAATAGATATTTTCCCTGTTCCAAATGAAATTCATGAAGGATTTCCTCTTGATTTTAAGATACAGATTTCGGAGAATGGCTCTGAATGGACAGATGTTGCTTCAATAAAAGATCATGCTCTTCCTACAAGTGCAAGTCCTGAAACTGTAATTTTTGAACCGATAAAAGCTGGATATATAAGGCTGTATGCCGAAAAATTACGTCCGATTAATAATACTTGGACGGGTTATAAGGATGTTTATCTGCTACGATTAGCAGAAGTTGAGGTTTATTTGAAAAGTTCTCAGTTAAAATCAGTCATGTTAGGTTCCAATTTTGGAATAGTGGGTGTTGAAAATCAGTTAAGTGTTGAGGTAAATACTCATCAGGTTATTGATGGTGTTTCTGTTAATGTAGAGTTGATAAAATCAGATGGAACTTCTTTGGAGCCGAAGATAAGTAGTACTTCTTTAATTAAGAATAATAAGAGTAATACAATATTGACTCTTCCTGCTCGTTTGAATGCTGGTGATTATAAAGTGAAAGTTGCGATGCATGTTGCAGATAATGATTTATCTATTTTGTCGGGTAGCATATATAAAATTACAGATAAAGGTTCCAGAACTTTTTATGTGAGTAGTAGTATGGGAAATGATGCTAATGATGGTTTGAGTGAAAATACCTCCATTTGCACTTTATCCCGCGCTTCTGAAATAAATTTATTACCCGGTGATAAGTTACTGTTAAAGAAAGGAGATGTATGGGAAGGACAAAAACTTGTTCCACAAGGAAATGGAACGCCCGAATTTCCCATTGTTATATCTTCCTATGGTTCGGGTGATAAACCGCATATTAAGCCTAATTATAGAGAGTATTATGGAATTCGAATAGTTAATTCTTCAGGATACGAGATATCTGATATTGAAATATCAGATGTGATTGGAGGTATTGTTGTATGGGAAGAAAATACATATAATCAGAAATATATTAAGATAAGCAATTGTTTTTTACATGATATGACCGATCAAGGGCGATCAGTACCAAGTAATATCCCGGATTTGCTTTATGGAATGGGTATTAGCATTGCGGGTTCTGATAATTATGGCGGTAAAACCTTATTGTCGGATGTATATATCGAAAATTGTAAAATAGATCGTTGTGATGTGGGAATTGAAGTGATAGGTCGGGATCATGATGAAATAGGACGATGGAACGAACATGGTCATCATAAAATATCTCGTTTTGCATTCATGAACGTGAATATCAAAGACTGTGAAATTACTCGATCTTATAGATCTGGTGGTGTGATGTTATATTGTATAACTGGCGGTGAAGCAAGAAATGTAACGGTAGATGAAACTGGTTATAATGGTGTTGGTATGTGGTGGGGAGTATGTGCTTTTCAAGTGGCACGTGTTTCTGATTATCTAGTTGAAGAGTGTGTATTCAAGAATACGGTAAAGGGGACTAGTCCTGATGGGCAAGGGTTTGATTGGGAAGCGGATAATCATAATGTGATTGTCAAGAACTGTCGTTTTCTTAACAATGATGGTCCGGCGACTCTTAACTTCGGCGAAAGTTGGCCCGGGGAAAATGATGGTTGCATTCTTGATGGTTGTTATATTGAAGGGAATAATCGGATAACTGATACAGGCGATGGTTATTATAATCTGGTATTTGCTAGGACAAAGGATAGGCCGGCTAATAACGGAATCGTAAAAAACTGTGAGATACATTTGCGTACCAATAATCAAAACTATTCTTCTTTTCCTCTAGTTTTTGATGAAAGTAATAAAGTTTATAATGCAGATGGTGTTCTCATTTATCAAGGAGTAAACAGGAATGTTCCGATTATTAATGAGCAATTTTATAATCTGAATAATTGGGCGAACGAAAAGTATGCGTCTACAGTTAATGGGAGTGTTAAGATAGACAACGGGAATTATATTTATATTAAAAACAATACTAGTTTAATTAATTATTTTAGTGAAGCGTATTTTAATTTCACAGGTGAAGGGTCCGCAGGAATCATTTGGGGGTTATCATCTGATGCTTCCTATTTTATGGTTAAGGCTAATATCAAAATTAGTATGAAGAGTACCTTGCAGATTTGCAAAGTCGTTGATGGAAAAGTATATGTATTGAGGACTATTGAGGCTTTTGGACTTAGACCTAAGACATTGTTTAGTCTTAGAGTGAATGTCGAACAAGGAAAGGCGTCTATATATTCTCAAGGTAATCTAATGGGGACTTACTCTCTTTCTGAAGATTTTAGTGGGGCTACGGGATTATATATGGGGGATGTCGGAGACTGTTCCATTTCTCGTTTTTTTGTACATTCAATCTGATTAGTATTGTTTGTATTTTTAGATACTATATTTCAATAGGTAGCATCTTTTGTAAATTAAAATAGGTTGGTAAGTTCGCGTGATATGAGCTTACTTCTGATTTTATTGTTTTTTTTATGTCTTTGTTTAATGATAAATGTAAAATAATATGAGATACTTTTTGCTTTTGTGTTTTATTTCATTGAGTTTATATTCCGAGGCGCAGATCTCAAATAAAGAAATAGATGCAGTCCTTATGCCTTATGTGACGTCTGGCGAAGTGAGTGGAATTGTTACAATTGTGGCGAAAGGGGAGAATATATTAAGTGTGAATAATGTTGGTTTCCAGAATATAGATAAGAACAAGAAAATGGAACCGGATGCTTTGTTTTGGATTGCTTCGCAAAGTAAGCCGATAGCCGCTACAGCCGTAATGATGTTGGTTGAAGAGGGCAAACTTAGCCTTGATGAACCGATAACTACTTATATTCCGGAATTTAATCGTTTAGTGGTAGCTCGTATATGGAGAGAAGGTTGGCAAGTAGAAGAACGATTATCCAAACCTATTACGTTAAGACATTTGTTATCTCATACCAGTGGTATGCAATGGGTAGCAGAATTGCAAGGGCAAGCTAAAAAAATAGATGTTTTGCCTTTACAGTTGAGTTTGTATGCTTCCACTACTACTCCTTTGTTTTTTGAACCAGGAGAACGATATAATTATTCAAATCAGGGGATAAATGTCGCGGCTGCTATTATAGAACGTGTTTCAGGAAAGCCATATTTTGATTTTTTGCAGAGTCGGTTATTTGAACCATTAGGAATGAAGAGTGCAACCTTTTGGCCTGCAGATAAAGATTTGGAAAAGTTAGCTGTGCCTTATAAGAAAGGAAGTGATGGCAAATTAGAAGAAACAACTATTGATCAGTTGCAATACCCATTATCAGACAGAACAAAACGCTTTGCAGAAGCAGCTGGTGGACTTTTCTGTAAACCGATTGATCTTGTTAAATTTTATCAGATGATAGCAAATAAGGGAGTTTATAAAGGGAAAAGATATATAAGCGAATCATCTATAGCAGAAATGGGTAAGAAGCAGACATCCATTGATATAAAAGACTCGTATGGTTTAGGCTGGTCTGTGACAGATAGTTTTATGGGGCATGGAGGAGCTTATGGCACGGATACGAAAGTTTATCAGAAAGATGGTTACGTAGTTATGTATTTCATACAGGAGCAGGGTTTACCAAAAAGTGGGGAAGCTCAAATCCGTTTTTTGAATACTGTCCAGAAAATATATGGAATCCAATAAACAGCTTATGAAAAAGAGAATATTGATAATTGTATTATTAGTAATAGTATACCTTCCACTTTGCGGACAAATTCGTCTGTCGGGATACCAAAGTGAAAATGTGAATCCTGCATTGTATATGGGGCAGTGGCCAGCACGTTGGATTTCTATGCCTGACGAACCTGCGGATGTCTATGGAGTGTATCATTTTAGGAAGAATTTCGAACTAAGTACACTTCCGCAACACTTCCGGATTCATGTTTCAGCCGATAACCGGTATAAATTGTACATAAATGGGAGTTTAGTTTCTTTGGGACCTGCCAGAGGGAATGTCTTTAATTGGAATTTTGAGACTGTAGATCTCTCTTCTTATTTGAGACAGGGAAAGAATGTGTTGGCTGCCGTAGTTTGGAATTATGGTGATAAAAAGCCTTTGCCACAAATGAGTTTCAATCGGACAGGATTTATAGTGCAAGGTAATACTACGGAAGAAGCAATTGTCAATACGAATGATACGTGGGTTTGTATCAAGAATAAGGGATATAATATTTGGGAGACACCTGTTTGCGGATATTATGTAGCAGGACCCGGAGAATTGTTTGATGCAGCTTCCTATCCCTGGGGATGGGAACAATCGGATTATGATGATTCCGGTTGGATAAAAGCCCGGCAAGAATTAGCCGGTTCTATGAAAGGTGGAGCGGATTATCCGGGACGTCTTCTGGTTCCCACTCCGATACCGCCAATGGATTACAGAGTAGAACGTTTCTCTTCAGTTAGGAAAGCGGATGGATTTAAATTGCCCAAGAACTTTCCATCTCAAAAACAAACGTTTACTATTCCGGCGAATAGCAAAATTCATTTAATACTGGATCAGGGACAACTGACCACCGGTTATTTATCCATGCTTTTCAGTCGAGGGAAAGAGGCGGAAGTTCGTTTAGGTTATACAGAAGCTTACTGTTCAAATCCGGCTACAGGAGCCAAAGAAAACAGGAATGAGTTGGGAGGAAAAACTTTTGTAGGGTATGAAGATAAAATAATATGTGATGGAGGTGACAACAGAACATATACCAATTTATGGTGGCGTACCTGGAGGTATGTGGATGTGCGAATTGAGACAAAAAATGAACCTCTTGTCATTGAAGATATATATAGCACTTATTCAGCCTATCCGTTTGTAAAAGAAACCTGTTTCGCAGCACCGGGAAATGAGTATCTGGAGAAAATACTGGAAATAGGATGGAGAACAGCCAGACTGTGTGCGAATGAAACCTACATGGATTGCCCCTATTATGAACAATTGCAATATTTTGGAGATACACGTATTCAGGCAATGATAACATTGTATAATACACGTGATACTTGCATGGTGAAGAATGCGTTGGAGCAAGGACGGCAGTCAATTGTAGCGGATGGAATAACGATGGGGCGTTATCCAACTAATTCTCATCAATTTATATCTTCTTTTTCACTTTGGTGGATAGGAATGGGGTATGATTACTGGATGTACAGGGGAGACGAAGCATACATGAAAACATTACTCCCTGCATATCGTACGATATTGGCTTGGTATGAACAATGGCTGAAACCGGATCACACACTGGGATATGTCCCTTATTGGTTTTTTGCAGATTGGGCGGAAGGGTTTCCTAATGGAGAACCTGTGCGCGAAAAGGAAGGAAACTCTGCTTTGCAGGATTTAATGTATCTTCTTACATTAGAATCTGTCGCTAAGATGGAAAAGGCATTCGGACTTCCGGCTATGGGAACGCATTATGACCATATTGCGTCATCTATCAGAACTACTATACGAAGTAAATATTGGGATACGTCCCGTAAATTGTTTGCTGATACTTATAAGCATAATAGTTTCTCACAACATGTGAATTCGTTGGCGGTATTGGCGGGTATTGTAACCGGAGATGAAGCTAAACAGGTGATGCATTCTTTGTTGACTGATCATGATTTGATACAGGTTACCATCTATTTTCGCTATTATCTGAATCAAGCATTAAACAAGGCAGGTTTGGGTGATGAACTGCTGGATCATCTGCAAGTATGGAAAGAACAAATGGCATTGGGATTGACCACATGGGCGGAACGTCCTGAACCCTCTCGCTCTGATTGCCACGCTTGGGGATCAAGCCCTAACATCGAGTTTTATCGTATCATATTGGGTGTTGATTCTGATGCGCCAGGTTTTGGCAAGGTATGTATTGCTCCTAATTTGGGGACATTGAAGAAAGTTTCAGGAATCGTTCCTCATCCTTTGGGAGATATTGCAGTGGACTATGAGGTGGATAAAAAAGGGAAATTGATTGCTACGATAGATTTGCCCGAAACTATTAAAGGCACCTTTGTCTGGAAAGGTCAGAACTACCCACTTGTGTCTGGACATCAGGTGCTTACTCTTAATCAGCAAACTCCAGCAGGACAACGTACGTATTATGTAAGTTCGAGTACGGGGAATGACTCCAATGACGGACTGACTCCGAAACGTGCATTTAAAACACTGGCAAAGGCATCGCAGCTAAAACTTTTTCCGGGTGATAGTCTTTTGTTGAAAGCGGATGATATATGGCTGAAAGAGTCATTGTTTCCGGTGGGAAGTGGACGACCGGAAAATCCGATTGTGATCTCTTCTTATGGGAAAGGGGCACGTCCTCATATAAAACCCGGACGTGATGTCATTTATGGAATAAGGATTGTGAATGATGCCGGATATAAAATAAAAGGTCTGGAAGTTTCAGATTGTTATGGAGGAGTGGTTGTTTGGGAGGAAAACACATATAACCATGAATATATATGGATTGAAGATTGCTACTTTCATGATATAACAGATAAGGATGAACCGATTGGCGGTGGACGGAACGGACGTCCCGTTACTCCGGATTTGATTTATGGAATGGGAGTCAGTATATGTGGGGCAGATGCTTTTGGAGGAAGAACGTTGCTTTCGGATATTACCATTACTAAGTGTCAGTTTGATCGTTGTGATGTGGGGATTGAAGTGATAGGAAGAGATTATGATGAGACAGGAAGTTGGCAACGTCATGGACACGATTTGATATCGGCAAAGGCTTTCCTAAATGTGAATATCTCGGATTGTGACGTGCAGCGTTCATACCGTACGGGAGGAGTCATGCTGTATTGTATCACGGGCGGTACAGCTAATAATATTATAATCAATGAGACTGGCTACGAAGGTATAGGCATGTGGTGGGGAGTATGTGCTTTTCAATGTGCCAGAGTACACGGCTATTTGGTGGAAAACTGTACGTTCTCGAATACAATTAAAGGAAAGAGCCCGGACGGACAAGGATTCGATTTTGAAGCGGATGTACATGATGTAGTGGTGCGTAAATGTAGGTTCATTAATAACGAAGGTCCTGCCGTATTGTATTATGGTGATAGTTGGGCGGGAGTCAATAAAGGTTGTGTGATAGATAGTTGCTACATCGAAGGAAATAATTGGAGTACGGACGGAGATTATGTCGGTAAAGTTTTTGGCGTGGGGAAACCAGCCAATGAGGGAATTATAAAGAATACCGAGATACATCTGCGTACCGATGACCAGACTTTTGATTGTGCTCCGATAGTGTTCGATACATCAAACCGGGTGTATAATACCACCGGAGAGCTGATCTATGGAACGGAAATAACAGAGTGAATAACGAGGGAAAACTGAATGAAAAACTGAATGATATGAAACGATTTTTAGTGTTGATATTGGCTATAATACCAGTTTGTGGTATGATGGCACAGAGTTCACAGGAGTCTAAGATGAATAAGTTTGTAGATATTTTGGTGATTTCACTTCAAGAACTGCTCGTACATTTGATGGTAAGCATTTACTTATTACTTTTAATTGTGCATCATTATATTGACTTGCAATGCTATCAAAACTCTCGACATATTTTGCCTCGTCATTTCCTATTCTTTTATAATGTGCTAATATGTTTTGAATTTCTAATTCACTTACATCATTTTCATCATCTTTTTCATTTCTTCAAACTGATTAAGTAGCTTATTAACATCAGTAACCGTAGTACCAGAACCATCTGCGATTCTCTTTTTTCTACTAGCCTTTAATATACTAGGATCTCTTCTCTCTTCTGGAGTCATTGATAAAACAATAGCCTCTATTCTTTTCATAATTTTAGGATCAATATTTACATTATTAAGTCCCATCTTTTTAGCACCAGGAAGTAATTTTAAAAGATTCTCAAGAGGACCTAATTTCTTTATTTGATTAAGCTGATTTAAAAAATCCTCTAAATCGAAATTACCTTTCATCATCTTTTTAGCAGTCTTTTCTGCCTCTTTTTCATCAATTTCACTTTGTACTTGTTCTACTATAGATAAAATATCACCCATTCCAAGTATTCTAGAAGCCATTCTCTCTGGATAGAAAGGAGTAAGACCATCCATCTTTTCACTAACACCAATAAACTTAATAGGAAGATTAGTAAGATGCTTAACAGATAATGCAACACCGCCTCTAGTATCACCATCTAATTTAGTCAAAATAACACCACTAAGTTTAATCTTATCGTTAAAGCCATTAATAACATTAATAGCATCTTGTCCCATCATTGAATCTATTACTAAAATAGTTTCATCAGGATTAACCTCTTTTTGAATATTATCAAGTTCATCCATTAAAGATTCATCTATTTGTAATCTACCAGCAGTATCAATAAGAACATAATCATATCCATTATCTTTAGCATATTTAATACCATTTTTAGATATTTCCACAGGATTACCTTTTCCTTCAGAATAAACTTCAATATTAAGTTCCTTACCAATTTGTTTTAACTGATCAATAGCAGCAGGCCTATATACATCACAAGCTACTAGTAAAGGTCTCTTCTTATTATTTTTTCTAAGATAATTAGCAAGTTTTCCAATTGTAGTAGTTTTACCACTTCCTTGAAGACCAACTAACATAAGAGTAGCAGGATTACCACTAATATTAAGAGGCGTATTCTCTCCGCCTAATAACTCGGTAAGTTCAT
>OHLP01000711.1_pt1 | contig 15958 bp, 8 predicted proteins | sample 1569111 | NCBI WGS metagenome assembly OHLP01 (sample SAMEA3879504, study PRJEB24766) | human gut metagenome | biome: human-associated habitat; feature: feces | place: USA | collected 1985/1987 | reverse complement strand
AATTCCTGTATCAGGGAAAGAGCCAACTCTTTAAAAAGAAGAGGTACCTATGTAACGGTGCCTCTTCCCTTTCCATCTAATTACAACTATTCTCAGTATAGCATATATTGCTTTATTAAGTATCAATAATTTGCCTTATGAGAAGGTAGGGAAAAATGAACCAGTTTGCATTGCGGATGAAGTGCCGTTTGAGATTCCGGAAAGTTGGGAATGGGTAAGACTTGGAAGCATAGGCGACTGGGGTTCAGGTGCTACACCAAGTAGATCTGTACCAGAATATTACGGTGGAGATATTCCTTGGTTGAAAACAGGTGATTTGAATGATGGGCACATAGAACATATTCCTGAAAAGATAAGCCGTCTCGCATTAGAAAAAACATCTGTCAGACTGAATCCAACAGGTTCTATTTTAATTGCAATGTATGGTGCCACAATCGGTAAGGTTGGAATACTCACATTCCCTGCCACTACAAATCAAGCGTGCTGTGCATGTTTACCTATTGGAATTTATAACGAATATTTGTTTTATTTCTTGATGTCACAAAAGGTTGCTTTTGTTAAACAAGGAGAGGGTGGAGCACAACCAAATATATCAAAAGCGAAAATAGTAGCAACACTAATGCCCCTTCCTCCGTTAGCTGAACAGTATCGCATTGTTGCAAAAATTAAGGAAGTGATTCCGCATATTGAATATTATGGAGAAATTCATTCTTCAGTATCTTCACTGAATGCGTCTTTTCCTAATCTTCTGAAAAAATCCATCTTACAGGAAGCTGTTCAAGGTAAACTTGTTCCACAGGATCCTACCGACGAACCTGCTTCTGTCCTTTTGGAACACATTCGTGCAGAGAAGGAGCAACTAATTAAGGCAGGTAAGATCAAGCGTGACAAAAACAAATCTATAATTTTCAGAAGGGATAATTCTCATTATGAGAAGTTGGACGAAATTGAGCGTTGTATTGACGATGAAATACCGTTTGAGATTCCGAAAACATGGTGTTTTTGCAGACTTGGTACAATACTATATAAATTGACTGACGGTACTCATTCTAGACCCAAATATGTTGAAGCTGGTGTTCCGTTCATTTCTGTTAAAGATGTAAGTAGTGGAATGTTAGACTTTTCTAATTGTAAATTCATTACAGAAAATGAACACAAAGAATTATATAATCGCTGTAATCCAGAATATGGTGATATTTTGCTTACAAAAGTTGGTACAACTGGTATTCCGATTATTGTTAATACAACTGAAGAATTTAGCCTGTTTGTAAGCGTTGCACTACTTAAGTTTAATCAAAAATTGATGAATAATGAGTATTTAGTACACCTAATAAATTCGCCGTTAGTACAGAAACAGGCGGAAGAAAATACCCGTGGAGTTGGCAACAAAAACTGGGTAATGCGAGATATTTCGAATACGTTAATTGTAGTACCACCATTAAAAGAACAATACCGCATTGTTGAAAAAATAAAGAACATTTTCAATATTTGCAATAACTTATAAATCCAAAAGGCATACATCTCAAAATGATTCAGAGTTGTATGCCTTTCCCATTACCAGTTTATGATTGTATCTACTATTTTGCGCTGTTCAGTGGATGTTTTACGGAGATAAATGCGGGTAGTTTCAATGCTTTCATGTCCCATAAGATCAGCCAAGAACGCTATATCATTGCAGCGTTCCAAGAAACTTTTTGCGAATCTGTGCCGGAATGAATGGGGATATACCACCGCCGGATTGATATTGTATCTCAATGCTAGTTTTTTCAGCTGTCCGGAAATGCCACGGGTAGTAATACGTTCGCCATACTTGTTCAAAAAAATGAAGCCACTTTCTTGTTGCTTTTCAGCCAACCAAGAAAGGGCTTCATTTTGCAATTCTTTGGGAATATAAATTCTACGTAACTTTCCGCCTTTGGAGTATAAGTCAAGATGCCCCAATTTAACATGTTCAGCCTTGATCTGAATCAATTCACTGACTCTAGCTCCCGTGGCGGCAAGGAAACGAATTACGAAGTACCAAAACATTTCATCATCTTTCTTCAGACATGATTTGAAATATTCATAATCCGCTTCGCTAATCACATTTTCCAAATAGCATTTCTGCTGCACTCGAACAAACGGCAACTTCAATTTCTCTTTCCCGATGGATTCCAGATAACAGTTCAGGGCACGTAGTCTGAGATTTACGGTTTTGGGTTTATAATTTTCTATAAGCCATACCTTGTATTCTCGTAGTTTTTTCTGTGTGACATCATCATATTGTTGTCCGTACTGCTTAATAGCAAACATATACGATGATATCGTGTTTTCTGAGAGATTGCTTTCTCTCAAGTGTCTTTCAAACTTTTCGTTTTCTATCATGGCGAAAGACCTCCTTTCACCAGATATTATATAATTCTACGCTGAATCAGAGTGATCTTATTGAACAATTTTTGTTGTTCTTCAACGATGCGATGTTGTTCTGAAAGCGGAGGCACTGGTATTAGTATATTTTTGAGTTTGATTATTGTCAATGCATTGTATGCCGTTCCTGAAACAGTAGATTGAGCCTGTTCAATAAATAATGGGCTGTTAATGAACAATTGTATGTATTGCGAGAACAAATACGGATTAGCACAAATTTGTGTTATGTTTCCGTCTTTGTAATAAAATGCTCTACCATCACAAATCCAAGAATTACCTATTGTACCTACCGAAGTGATTAAAATATCTCCAAGCTGAGGTACACCATAATCCCTTTTCAATCGATCATAATGTTCTTTTGTTATGAAAAGCTGCGTATGAATTTCTTCACCTCGATGCAAGTCACCAATTTCCTTAGATCGAAAGAAAGGAATGCCTTCATCAACGTAATCTTTTTCAAAAACACGTTTGCTTGACTGCACGGTAGCAATATTTCCAAGCCTACACCACTTCCATGTATCTGGAATTTCATACGGTATTTCATCATCAATACAACGCTCAATTTCGTCCAACTTCTCATAATGAGAACTTTACATAGTTACAATTTTGTTTTCTAAAGAACTAATAAACGCAAGAATTCTATTTTGTTCGTTAACCGGAGGAAGAGGTACAAGCATGTTTGCAAGTTCACCTAAATAAATTCCACCTTGTGCGGTTCCATTGCTTTTAAAATTGAACTGCTGTTGAAATAAAGGGCTATCCAATAATAATTTCATGTATTTATTATTTATTAATGAGCCAAAGATAGCAATACTTCGCTGTGCAATGACAGGTTCATCATATCCATAAATTGCTGTATTTCCGATACTTCCACCGATAATACCAAGGATTACATCACCTTTTGAAATTTGTGTTCTCGGATTTTCTTTATTAAATCCATTTTGATCACACAACCTGTCTTCATCAGTAAATAAAATTCTACCATTTTTTATGTTTCGAGCACTAATAACTCTAAAACCGTTTGCTCTTTTAGGTGGCGGATTATGAGAACCATCTGTTAATTTATAACAAATAGTTGAGAAACGACACCAACACCATCCGCTTGGTAGCTCAAAAGAAATTTCATCATCAATGCAAACTTCCTCAGAACCACGCTTTTCATAATGAGAATTATCCCTTCTGAAAATGACGGATTCGTGCTTATCTTTTTTGATTTTACCTTCTGCAACTAACTTTTGCTTCTCAGCTCGAATGTGTTCCAAAAGAACGGCGGCTGGTTCATCGTAAGGGTCTTGTGGTACAAGTTTACCTTGAACGGCTTCTTGGAGAATAGATTTTTTAAGTCGCTCTGGGAAAATATTGTTCAAATGTTTTAATCTTGAATCGATTGTGCCATATTCAATTACATGAGCCATAACTGCATTAAGTTTTTCAACAATGCGAATTTGCTCATGCGATGGAGGAATGGGTACAAGCATATTTCCCAGTGTTTTTCCGTTGCAGTTGGGCTGTGCGGTAGCAATAGTGCCTTCTCGTAATTGTGACCAATACAATTCGCTCTCCATAAAGTATTTCAAGTATTGCGGACACAACTGGTTACTATATCTGGTTCTGATTAAGTAACCTGCATAAATAGCTTCTTCTGGAACTTCTTGTACAAGATAAGATTTTCCAACTGTTCCACCTGTTCTTGCAAACAGAATGTCATTGGGTTTCAGAAGGTACGCATCAATTTCTCCTTCTTTTATGTCGCAGTAAGGAACTGTTTCCCACATTACAGAATTATCCTGAATATCACTAATGCGAACCATCTTTATTCGTCCGTTTTCTTGTGCCGGAGCATTGTAGCCATACTGAATAGATTCTGACAATGTTCCCCAACGTACCCATTCCCAACTTTTCGGAATCTCAAACGGCACTTCATCCGCAATGCAAACCGGCTCGTTTTTCCCTACCTTCTCATAAGGCAAATTATCGGCTCCCCGAAAGATTAAAGAAGGATTCTTTTCTTTCTTGATTTTTCCTTCTTTTATCAACTGTTCTTTCTCGACTCTAATACGTTTCAAGAGAACAGATGCTGGCTCATCATTTGGATCCTGCGGAACCAGTTTTCCCTGCACGGCCATTTGTAATATTGAATTTTTTAATTGCTGTCCAGTCATTAGTTCTCCTCCAGATTTATTCCCAAAATATCAGTTATCTGCGCCAGAATTCTATCAATATCAGCATTTAAACTGGCTCTTTTTTCCTGATACTGCTGAATCAATTCCTTTGGTGGTAAAATTTCTTCTTCCTCATGAGGATATCCGCAAAGGTCTATGTTATAGTTCTTCTCTTTGATTTCATCAATGCTGTATTTCTTTGCCTTATCAAATCCCTCTTCCTGTATTTCCTGGCGGTTTTCCCACCATTCGACTGCCGGTGCAAAATGCTCTAATTTCATAGGTTTTGTCTTACTGAAATGCTTGTATCCTTCTGGCATATCCAGACGGTAAAACCATGTTTCTTTTGTAGTACCATTTCTATCAAAGAACAAAATATTGGTTGTGATTGATGTATACGGAGAAAAAACACTTCCAGGCATACGAACAATTGTGTGTACATTAAACTCAGAAAACAGTTTTGTTTTAATGGCTACTTTTGCATTGTCTGTTCCAAATAAAAATCCATCTGGTAAAATTACCGCTGCTCTACCATTTTCTTTCAAACGATACATGATAACTGACATAAAAAGATCGGCCGTCTCACTGCTCGCAAGATCGGATGGGAAATGATTTTTGACTTCTGTTTTCTCTGAGCCTCCATAGGGTGGATTCATAAGGATAACATCCACCTGATCATCTTCCGTGTAATCAAGAACATCTCTCAACAATGTATTGTCATGAAAAACCTGCGGAACATCTAAATCATGTAATAACATATTTGTGATACAAAGCATATACGGAAATTGCTTCTTTTCAATTCCATATATAGAGTTTGCATACATTTCTTCGTCCTCGGTTGTCTTAACCTTTTTCTTTAACTCTTTTAACCAGCTTGTGATAAATCCACCTGTACCACAAGCAAAATCTGCCATTTTTTCGCCTATCTGTGGTTTTATCATCTGTGCCATAAAATCTGTCACTGCACGAGGTGTGTAAAATTCTCCTGAAGATCCTGCACTCTGCAATTCTTTCAGGATTGTTTCATAAATTTCTCCAAAAGCATGACTTTCATCATAATCTGTAAAATCCAACTCATCAATTACACTAATAACCTGACGGAGAAGAACACCATCTTTCATATAGTTATTCGCATCAGCAAATGTTGTCTGGACAATAGCCTTTTTTATTGGAGTATCTGCATTGACCGGAAGATTTTTCAACGTTGGAAACAATGTATTATTTATAAAATCCAAGAGAATGTCTCCTGTCATACCTTTTCCATCTTCATCATGTCCCCAGTTCCTCCAACGACATTTTTCTGGAATAATGGACTGATAGTCTTCTTCATCCCATTCCCAATCCTGTTCTTTTGCATCATATACTTTCAAAAAGAGCATCCATGCTATCTGCTCAATACGCTGTGCATCGCCATTGATACCCGCGTCATTACGCATGATATCTCTTACTCTTTTTACAAAATTTGACATATTTCCCATTCTTATGCTACTCCTCCATCATAAATTGCATTTTCCAGTTCTTTTACTGCTTTCAAATATCCATCCTTACCGCCAAAATAAGAAGCTATCTTCTGTGGCTTTCCCATTCTCATAAAAGGATCCAGTTTCAATATTTCTGTCTTTTCTATTTCATATATTCCCGTATTCATATATTTGTCCAATAATGCCTCCAACACTTCTCTGGCAGCACCACTATATTTATTCAGGAAATCTCTTTTCTTAACATTTTCAGCACGTTCTTTGCGTGTCAATGGTTTCTTATCAAATGCAACATGACATATAAAATCAAAATCATCAACATCTGACATTCCCTGATCTTCCTTCAATGTTTCAAGATCAATCCCCTGTTCACGCAAAAGTCCCCTGATTTTTTCTTTCTTTTCTTCTGCTGACCATTTTCGGATAAAATTCTCCAAAGAAGCATATGCTCCCAGAATATTCTCCTTCGTGTAGTCGATAATGCTTTCTTGACGAAGCAATTTTCCATTTGCGTCATAAACGGATACAGTCTTATAGACAATTTTCACCTGACATCCATCCCGATTCACAATTGGCTTCGGCTGCTTTGGTTCTACAGGATCAGGTCCTGATCCTACAGGGGGTTTTGTATTTTCCCCTGACCCAGACTTAGGATTAAAATCTTCGTCCATCTCAATTGGACCATCCCAATCTGGATCGGCAAATAATCTACTGACATTTCTAAAATCCATAACAACAAAATGTGTTTTTCCTTCTTTTTCTCGTAAACGTGTTCCTCGACCAATAATTTGCTTAAACTCTGTCATGGAACCAATCATTTCATCCAGCACAATCAATTTTGTCATTTTGCAGTCTGATCCTGTGGATAATAATTTTGAAGTTGTGGCAATTACCGGATATTTTTCTCTGACAGATATAAAATAGTCTAACTTGCTTTTTCCATATGTATCACTACCGGTAATCCGAACTACATAATCAGGATTTTTTTGTACCATATCTGAATTCTGATTTACTAATGCTACCCTCATTCTTTCTGCTGCATCTTCTGTTGCACAAAATACAATTGTTTTCGCCATACGATCTGTGCTTTTTAGATAGTTTGTAATTTCTGCTGCAACCTGTTGGATACGGTCTTCTATAATAATATTGTAATCATAATCACTATTGGTATAAATTCGATCTTCAATTTCATTTCCGTAAATATCACATTGTCCTTTGCGAGGTCTCCACCCTTCTCCAATATCTGTCATAACATTGATTACCTTAAATGGAGCAAGGAATCCATCCTCTATGCCTTCTTTTAAGCTGTATGTGTAAATTGGTTCACCAAAATAATCAATGTTGGATATGTATTTTGTTTCTTTTGGTGTAGCAGTCATACCGATCTGTGTTGCTGATGCAAAATATTCCAGAATTTTCCTCCAGTTACTTTCTTTTTTGGCTGAACCTCTATGACACTCGTCTACGATGATTAGATCAAAAAAATCAGGTCTAAATAACTGTTTCAGTTTAAGAATTGTATTATTAATATCTTCTTCCTGGTCATCATTTCCACCTGCCAACTGTTGATACAATGAAAAATAAACCTGATATGACGTAATCGTACTCGGATCATCCTTTGAAAAATTAACTTTATGTATTACTTTTTCTAATGGTGCAAAGTCCTGTTGAATTGACTGATCCACGAGATTATTACGGTCAGCAAGATAAAGTATTTTGCTTTTCATACCACTTTTTAATAACCTGTATACTATTTGAAACGCTGTATATGTTTTTCCAGTTCCGGTTGCCATAACCAATAGCAGGCGATCCTTACCCCTGGAAATTGCATCAACTGTTCGGTTAATTGCAATACGCTGATAATAACGAGGTGGGTATGTCTTTTGACTACTATAATATGGCTGTTGAATCATTTTTTCCTGATTCTCTGACAAACCCTCTCCGTTATTTGCTCCATTTTTGTATCTGCAATATAACTCTTCTTCTGTTGGAAATTCATCAAGTCCTAATTCACGCTCTTTCCCAGTCAGAAAATCATGTTCAAAAAATCCATCTCCATTTGAACTATAAGCAAACGGAATATCCAACATACTGGCATAAGTCATCGCCTGCTGTAAACCATGTGAAATACTATGTTTATTGTCTTTTGCTTCTACAATCGCTATCGGATTGTTAGAATTCAAATATAGAACATAATCCGCACGTTTCGGCTTTTCTCTGGTAACAAAATTCCCCTTCAGATTAATTTTTCCATCTGTTATATTGGTTTCCATCGTTATTTTCTTGATATCCCATTTTGCCGTAATCGCTGGTGTAATATATTGAAGCTTTATATCTTCTTCGGACATCTGCTTTTTAGATATTATCGTCATGAATACAGCCTCCCTCTTCTGTAGATAGTTCCTGATAACAAATATTATCGGAAGTTGATAAGTATATTCTGCTACTATTCCCACTTTTAATCACTGTAACTTTTATTTGTTTTTTGTATTCTTTACATATTTTCCACTACGGATTCTTGCATCCTTTGGCTTCTCAGCATCTGCCGGAATTGCCCAATAACTGCCGACACGCATTACTCCAGGAATTCTATTTTCAGAGCAAAGTACCTGCACTCGTCGTTTCGACAGTCCCCATTTTTCAGCTGTTTGACTGATTGAAAGATATTCCATGCTTTCATCTCCATATTATAGTGAGTTCACGATTAATCATATTTCTATCTTTAAATTATAATCCCAAGTGCGAACAAAGTCAATTTACATCCAATGCCTTACACATTGCAGTTTGTTACTTTTCTTTCACAGTAACTGCTCACGCAAAAAAAGCCGGAAGTCACCATGTTATCTGCGACCTCCGGCTTCTTTTGCGTATTCTACACTGTTCTTACACCAAAATCAGCTCCTCTCTCCGGCTTATCTTTTCCCTGTTTTTCCTGGATGATTCTCTTATTGATTTCCAAGCGTTCATGGATCGATGGTTTCTTCTCTTTTCCTGTCATTGCCTTTTTCTGTGCCACTGCCTTTCTTTCTGCTTTCCCTGCATCCTTAACCACTATATTTTCTTCAACGCCAGCTCTTGGCACAGCTTCTCTGCTCTCATTTTTCTCTGCCACCTGCTGTTCTCGTCTCTCCTTCACACCTTTTTCTTCCAGACTGCAAAAGCTCTGCAGATACGGCAGTATATGGTTCTGCATATCCGTCAGATCTTCCATATACTTCTGATACTCTTCATTGCCTTTTCCTTGCTGGTAGCTGATCCAACTTTCATCCGTCAATTTCATTTCATTCTGCATCTTTAACTGACTGATGATACCGCCATTTCCGGTACCAATATCTATCTTACCTTGAAAATGATGCAGCATCTTGTCGCCCTTCTCAGCATAATATACTGTAAAAAACATCTGTGCTGTCGTTTTTGGTTCGTTGTTGTTCGGATCACTGTCAGCATACCAGGCTTTGTCCTGTTCTACGGTTTTTGAATCCAGATCAGATAACTTTTGACATCTTGGATTCCCCAGTTCACTTTTCTCACAATAATTCACATACACCATCGGCTCCATATCTTTTGGAAGCTCCGGTTTATAGGCTTTCAGTCTTTCCATCAATACACCTGCACGAACAGACAGGTCGCATTCTTCGTCCACAATATCCTTCAGATAAGAAATATAAGAATGTGTATTGCCACTCTGCAAATCCAACATCACCTCTTGTACCGTATTTTCTCCCGTCTCCACATTATCTCGATACTCATACGGATCAAAAGCTTCTGCGATCTCATCCAATGCCTCTGCCAGCTGTTCTGTGGTCATCTTCTCTGAATACATTGCTTCTCGAACATCCCTCATCGGTACATACTTGTAGTCCGGCAATGCTTCATGAATTTTCTGAATTCCTTCCCGCACCAGTGCAAGCTCCCCATAAAACCGAACATCATCCATCAGATTCCCAAATACGGTATTTCCTTTTACGATTGCAAATTCGGCTTCATCATAGTAACTGTCTTCCGGATCACGATAGATAATTCCCATTGAGCATCCCAGATACGCAGTTTCTGGATTCTCCCTATATTTTTTATAGACTGCAGCTATCTGATTAACATCGGTACTTTTTTCATAAGCTCCCATATCATGGAACTCATCACATTCTGTGGCGAAATATTCCAGATAAGGCTCTTTCTTCGGTGGCATATTATTAAGGACGTTATCAATCATGTTATAATTCGCCTCTTCCAGTTCCTCCACCTTTGCCAAAGGCTTATATTCGCCCTGGCTTTTCTGAATCTCTGCCATTACAACTTCATCCATTTCTTCTACTTTTTCCATCAACTGATCATAATCTCCACGGATGCGTTCTCCAGTCCAGCCTTCGTCTTCCAGAAGTTCCTCTGCCGCTTCTTCAATAGAAATTTGATCATTTTCATAGACGCCACCATCCATCAGACGAAAATCTTCATCGTAAAACGAATAATCATATCCTTCTTCTGTTCTCTGAATAGCAAAGTAACGTTCTCCTACCTCATATGCCAGTTCACTAAGAACCTGTTCTTCCAGATTCAGGAAAGAATCCAGCTGTTCAAAACTGATACTGTCTACAAAATGAGCGGTTACTTTTTCCCCGTCATTCAGAACTATGATATCACTGACAGACAGGGAATGCCCACGGAAATCTTCCGGTCTATCAATGTTGAACCTTTCAAAAATATCATCCAGTGACATATTTCCCGATAATTCCCCAACATAGACCAGCTTATAATCTTCTTTTTTTATCTGCATACCATGACTTTCAATAAAGCGCATATTCATAAACGCATAGTTTTCGCCCGGTGAATCGTCCTTGATCTGATAAATACCAAAGGTTCGCCTTGTTCCTAACAACAGGTTTGCCTCTTTCAAAGACTGAATCTGCGGATATTTCTGCATTTCCCATTCCAGGTTACGGAAACGCTCCAGTTCTGTCATAGACATCTGATAATGCTCCGGACCTCGTTCAATCTCCATTCGCTCTGTAACATAGATTGGTGATGAAAAATTGGTAATCAGATAGATATCTGCTCCGGCATCGTATAATTTCAGTGCTTCTTCCTGCTCAATGACACTCATAGGCTCCTGAAATGCTCCAAAATCTTCATCGGCATAATCCAGGTCATTCTCCTCTATCCGTTCCCACATCTGCGATTCCATGCCAAACAGACCTTCATGCGCCTGTATCATTTCTTTACTTGCATACTCTCCCTTGCTGCCATCGCTGCCCAGGCAATAAATCTTAGAACCCATTCTGTGATAATCCAAAGCTGCTTCTTTTCTAAGCGGCACCATGTCTTCTGCTGTATATCCATAATCACGTAATTCCAGCTTACCTATGGTTGGATCTGGTAGATCCTGAATATCCATTCTTGCATCATCCAGTAGATCCTCTACCCCTTCTTCATCTGCCTGGATCACTGCATCTGCTAGATTTCTTACCAGAGTCCTAACTTTCTCTTCCTCACCGATCAGATTCGCATATTCAAAAAGCTGTTCTTTTACATCTGTTGGAAATTCTATGCCTCTACGCTCTGCCTGACTGATCTGTCCCTGCGTGTATTCCTGCATTTTCTGTGTTTCTCTACCCGTTATCCTGTTTCTTGCCATATAAATTCCTCCTGTGTTCTAAAAAATGGCATAACCGACAGAACCTTCTTCTACCAAATTATGCCATCTTTCCTCTTTATTCCAGACCGAAGTCCCGTTTTCTGGTTTCCTTGCCAGTTTCACTTTCCCGCTGACTCTTTTCCTTATAAATCTGCAGTTTCTCATGGATAGAACCTCGTGCCGGTCTTTCTTCTTTCTCTTTTGATTCCGACTGCTCTGTTTCTGTATCTTCCCGTTCATCCATATTGAGAAGTGCATTTAACTCTGACAGTCGCTCCAGTTTTTGGTTCAGTTCCTCTTCTTTTGGAAATGGCTTCCCGACTTCCTCTTTGGCGTTTGTCATCTGCTCCTGTACCGTTTCCAGCCGTTGTTCTGCTTCTGCCAGTTTCTCCGGATAACTTTCTAAAAGATTATTGATACGAGTGATATTTCCTAGAGCATCGGCTCCCAATCGAACTTTAGCTACCGATTCATGCTTTACAGACAGGATAAACTCTTTGCTCCAACTGTCGAATTGGATTCTCATGTTAAATCCCTGATAGCTTCCAATATCCATAGCTGCATCCACAGACTTAATTTCTTTGCAGACCGCCAGAAGAGCCGCTCCTGCCTCTTTCTTTTCTGTGAACACTTTGCCACTGATTTCCATAGAAAACTGCTCTGGATCTGTGATTTTGTACTCAGAAAAATGAGCGATGTCTGCCTTGTAGCTGTCAATGATCTCTGTCAGTTTTGCAATCTGTTGTGGAAAATTCCTTGCAATATCATCTTCCAGTCGATACTGGTTATTCATGTGGTTGGCTTTTAAAAGTTTTAATTTTGCCACATCAACATCCAATGCCATCTTCTCTTTTACTGCCGGATTTCCGGTTGCAAGAGCTTTGACCTCTGCATAGGAAAGTGCCGCTTCGTCTACATCTTCACAGCTTCGCACAGGTGCTTTGCTGGTCATAATCTGAGAAATGAATTTCTGCTTGTTCTCAATCAACTGCCACATGTAGCTGTCAAATGTGGATTCAGTTACATACCGGAAGATATGAACCTTTTTATTATGGTTTCCCTGACGGATAATACGTCCTTCCCTCTGTTCCAAGTCAGATGGTTTCCAGCCAATATCCAGATGATGCAACGCAATCAGACGATCCTGCACATTGGTTCCTGCACCCATCTTTGCTGTAGAACCAATCAAAAAACGAACCTGTCCGGATTTCACTTTTCCAAACAGCTCCGTCTTCTTTGCTTCTGTATTTGCATCATGAATAAAAGCAATCTCTTTTTCCGGCACTCCTTTTTCCATCAGTTTCCGTTTCAGGTCGTCGTAGACATTAAAACTGCCATCGCCTTTCGGTGTACTCAAATCACAGAAAATCAATTGTGCTGATTTCTGTGCTGCTGTGTCTTTCCAGATTTCATAGCTTTTCTCTGCACAGACTGATATCTTGCTTTCCGGATTGTCTGGCAATAATTCGTTCACTAAACGCTGATCCAATGCTAACTTTCTTCCATCATTGGTGATTTTCAGCATATTATCAACCGCGGCATCTACTCCGCCATTTCTGACAACTTCCGCACGTTCTCCAAGGCTTTCTACGATTTCTTTCTGCTGTTCCGTTGGTTTCAGCACCACTGTTTCATATTCTGCTTCCGGCACAGGAAGCTTTAACTGATCGGAAGTCTTGATATCTGCAATCTCCTTGAACATATTCATCAGTTCCGGGATATTATAAAACCGTGCAAATCTGGACTTTGCACGATATCCTGTTCCTTCGGGAGCAAGTTCGATGCTCGTGACAACTTCTCCAAAAGTGGAAGCCCAGGAATCAAACAGTCCAAGTCCCATATTTTGTAATTTACTGTTCTGCAGATATCGCTGCATAACATATAATTCCGTTATACTATTGCTGATTGGTGTGCCCGTGGCAAAAGTAATGCCTTTTCCTCCAGTAATCTCATCCAGATACTGACATTTATTGAACATATCTGCCGACTTCTGTGCTTCGTTCTGTGCAATCCCGGCTACATTCCTCATTTTTGTATAGAGAAACGCATTTTTATAGCTGTGTGCTTCATCTACATACAAGTGATCTACTCCCAGTTCTTCAAACGTAACTACCTGATCTTTTTTTTCTTTCTGATTCAGCTTTTCCAGCCTTGTCTGCAGTGTCTTTCTGGTTTTTTCAATCTGTTTGACGGTATAACGTCCGCCATCCTGTTCATACCTTGCACTCTGAATCGCCATTTCCAGATCATCAATCTGCTTCCGCAGCATAGCTTCCTGCCTCTCATCAGAGATTGGTATACGCTCAAACTGGGAATGACCAATAATAATAGCATCGTAATTTCCCATAGCGATTCTGGCACAGAACTTTTTCCGGTTCGCCGGTTCAAAATCTTTCTTGGTTGCCACCAGGATATTGGCTCCCGGATATAACTGCAGGAATTCTGCTCCCCACTGCTCTGTCAGATGATTCGGCACGACAAATAAATTCTTCTGTGATAATCCCAGACGTTTGCTCTCCATTGCAGCCGCTACCATCTCGTAAGTCTTCCCAGCTCCTACTACATGAGCCAGAAGCACATTCTCTCCGTAAAGCTGATGTGCAACAGCATTTTTCTGATGCGGGCGAAGCTCTATTTCCGGATTCATTCCTGGGAAAGTCAAATGACTGCCATCATATTCACGGGGACGGATACTGTTAAATCGTTCATTGTAAACTTTTACCAGTCTTTCACGCCTCTGCTGATCTTTAAAAATCCAATCCTTAAATGCTACTTTCATGGCATCCTGCTTCTGTGATGCCAGCATGGTTTCTTTCTTATTGAGGACACGGATTTCATCACCATTCTCATTGACACTCTTATCATAAATGCGGACATCTTTCAGGTTCAGGGTATCTTCCAGAATCTTATAGGCATTTGCTCTCTCAGTTCCATACGTTGCATAGGCAAACGCATTCCTTGGACTATCTGCATTTTTTCCAGTAATACGCCATTCACCATTGACCTCAGAGTATTTTACCTGTATTTCCTTCTGTGCAAGATACCACGGGGTATGAAGCAGTTCCACCATAAAAGCCTGATAATCCGAAGGCTCAATCCATGTAGCTCCAACACGCACCTCAATCTCAGACGCTTCCAGATTTCTCGGCTGAACTGCCTCTAATGCACGGACATTCGGTGTAAATTCCGGACGATTCTCTGCAAAGGTTCTCGCAGTATTTAATTTATCCCTGACATTTCCGGACAGATATTCATCTCCGCTTTCCCACTGGTCTGTCAGTGGATTCTTAAAGATAACTCCAACCAGTTCTTCTGTGATTTTCTCTTCGGTCTTTCCAGTCAGCTTTGCCATATAAGGAAGGTCTACCTTTGCCCTTTCGTTAAGAGACAATGCAAGTGCTTCTGTGGCTGTCTCAACGCTTGTCACAGCGACCGCCTTTTTAATGGTTCGCTTAGTAAACATGTCCGCTTTTCGTTTCAGCGTTCCATCTTCATTCAAGTCTTCCAGTGAACACAGCAGACAATAAGAAGAGTCATCAGAAAATGCACGTTTGTTAGCATTACTTCCAATGACTCCATACTTTGCTGTGTAGGTATCATATACCTGATTCAGTTTCTCCTGCTGTTTCTGGATTTCTTCGTCTGCTACAAATTCCTCCATCTGCATGGCGATCAATTCACGAACAGTATCACGGATTGCAACCATGCCTTTCACACGTTCTGCAGTGGCGGCAGGCATTTTCACCTGATTCATCAAAGAGTTGACACGGTAATATACCTGATCATCTACCACCGTATAGCTGTAATTTCTGACATTCGGATCTGCCGGAATACTCTCTGGCATCTCATCCAGTTCTGTTTCCACATCTACTGCCGATACCATGCTTCCATGAATGTTCTTGACCGCTTCTGCAAGCTGGAGTTCAAGGTCAGCACCTTCTATCGGCATACAGGTTGTTTCCATACCATATGGACCCGATACTTCTTTCATCTCACCCAGAATCATTTCAGGATGGTCTGCAAAATACTGGTTGACTGTAATTCCATTGGTATCACTTCCAAGATTCACCCACTCCGGCATCTCTTTTGTCATGCTGTCACGCTTCTGGAAAAACAAAATATCAGCACTGACTTCTGTTCCTGCATTTGCCTTAAAAGCTGTGTTGGGCAGTCGGATTGCTCCCAACAGATCTGCCCTCTCTGCCAGATATTTTCGAACTTCTGGTGATGCCTTGTCCATAGTTCCCTTTGTTGTGATCAGAGCAGCCACACCACCTGGACGT
>OHLP01000701.1_pt1 | contig 16141 bp, 12 predicted proteins | sample 1569111 | NCBI WGS metagenome assembly OHLP01 (sample SAMEA3879504, study PRJEB24766) | human gut metagenome | biome: human-associated habitat; feature: feces | place: USA | collected 1985/1987 | reverse complement strand
CCTCCTACTCCTACAAAAACCGGTTGTCTGGCGACACCAATAATCGCATTGGTGATCTGGATTGTAGGTGTAAAAGGATAAACAGAAAGAATCGCATCAGCGTTATTATTCGCAATAAGTGCAACATCCGTACTAAATAGTAAGCTTTTTATACGTCTTCCATTCACATTAATACCACTGGCTTTGTACATCACTTCTGGTACTTCTACAGTATGTTTTAATGTGGACTGTATTCTTGGTGTTATTTTAGGGGTTTTCATTAAATCATTCATACTTTCTCACTCCTTTGAGTATTATTATACCCAAGTTTTAAAAACATTATATGAACAAAAGAAAAAAACCAGCAATGCTGGTTTTATAATCAAGTGGCGCCTGAAACAAGACTCGAACTTGTGACCTGCCGGTTAACAGCCGGATGCTCTACCGACTGAGCTATTCAGGCATTTGTTTTTCACTTGATTGCCTAAACATAATACCAAAAGAACTAGAGTTATGCAAGTACTTTTTTTAATTTTTTTAAATTTTTTTTAGATTTTTTGTAAAACAGTTGATTTTACACCGTTTTAAGCTATATTATTTTCTATATACAGAGACTTTTTATTCCAGATTTCCCATCCAAAGTCTCTCAGAAAGGATTTACTGATAATGAAAGTAGAAGAAAGATTATTAAAATATGTGGGCTATCACACCACATCTGATGAAGCAAGTGATAAAATACCAAGCAGTGACAGAGAATTTGCACTCGCAAGAGAGCTTGAGTCAGAGCTTAAGGAGCTTGGCTTATCCAAGGTTGTACTCACTGACCATTGTTACGTGTATGGTCTGCTGCCTGCCACTGCCGGCATGGAGCACAAAAAAGCGGTCGGATTTATTGCACATATGGATACTGCACCTGATTTTTCCGGGGAAAATGTCAAGCCACAGCTGCTGCGTCACTATGACGGAAGCGATGTGCTGCTTAGAGGCAGTGGCGAATATCTGAGAGTAAACGATTTTCCTGAGCTTAAAGCCCTCACCGGACGCACTCTCATTACCACAGATGGCACTACCCTGCTTGGCGCCGATGACAAGGCCGGTGTGGCTGAGATTATGACCGCCTTAGAGCAGATTATCGCAGAGGGCACTCCTCACGGCGATATCTGGGTTGGATTTACCCCCGATGAGGAGGTCGGAAAAGGTGCGGATTTGTTTGATCTGGACTATTTCGAGGCAGATTTTGCCTACACCGTGGACGGTGATTACGAGGGCGAGGTGGCCTATGAAAACTTTAATGCTGCAAGCGCTGAATTTACCATAAAGGGCGTCAACGTGCATCCGGGCGAAGCAAAGGACATTATGGTCAATGCTGCTTTGGTTGGCTGCGAGATTGCCGCAGCGCTGCCTGCAAACGAGACTCCTGCCACAACTGAGGGCAGAGAAGGCTTTTACCATCTGTGTGATATGAGCGGTGATGTAGCATCAGCCCATCTGTCATATATTGTGCGCGACCACGACAAGGCTCTTTTTGCTAAAAGACTTGATACTCTCCGCTCTCTTGAGATAGATATGAACAAAAAATATGGTGAGGGCACTGTTTCTTTGACTATCACCCACTCCTACGAGAATATGCTTTCAATCATAATGGACAACATGTACATTATCGACCTGGCTAAGGCTGCTATAGAGGAAAACGGTCTAGAGCCGCTATCACGCCCGGTTCGCGGCGGTACAGACGGCGCACGTTTATCCTTCATGGGACTTCCTTGTCCAAACCTCGGTACCGGCGGCTACGGCTTCCACGGCCCATTTGAGCACATATCAGTGGAGGGCATGGAGACTTCGGTTAATATAATCAAATCAATTGTGAAGCATGTGCTGATGCTGGCTGACGCGTGATTTTGCTGCCGGTCAATTACTGTTCACAAATAACAGTGTAACCAGTAATCCGGCTGCGCTTTAGTGTAAACAATACAAAAATACCGGGCAACACATTTTGTGTCCCGGTATTTTTTATACAACCATCGTAACTATTCAGAACCACCGAGAACAAGAAAAGCTGATGCGTCATCAGAAAAGCCTGACTTTGCTATCGTGAATTTGCAGGCTCCATGTTCACAGAGCGGCCCTTTATCTTTGCATTCTTCATGGCATTAAGCACTTCCTTGCCATACTCAGCCGGCACCTCAACAAATGTATACTTGTCGTACATGTCGATTGCACCGACAAGCCTGCCAGGCATGCCTGACTCGCCTGCAATGGCACCTAAAATGTCACCCGGCTTTATCTTGTCCTTCTTTCCGACGTTGATAAACAGACGGACCATGCCATCCTCAGCTCCTGTATTGTGGAAATCATAGTCGTCCTTTGATTCAGCTGTGGATATCTCTGAAGCACCCATAGCCTGGTATAAAAATGCCGCCGCTATATCCATTGCCGTGTAATCTGACTCATTTATCTGATTCTCTATAATATCAATGACACTTGTGAGATTTTCCTCATCTATAATGGTGGAAATCTGGTCCATAATCTTTTCTGCCCTGATTTTGGCAACATCATCAGATGATGGAATTGGCTGTGCATAGATTTTTGTCTTGCAATAGCGCTGTATGTCCTTGAGCTTATATACCTCCTTGCCCTTTACAAAGGAGAATGCCTTTCCACAGCGGCCTGCTCTTCCTGTACGGCCGATTCTATGTACATAATACTCGTCATCCTGAGGCAGATCATAATTGAAAACAGCCTCCACATCATCCACATCAATTCCGCGCGCTGCGACATCAGTGGCAATAAGAATATCTGTCTTTCCGTTTCTGAAGTTCTTCATGACACGATCTCTCTGCACCTGCTTCATATCGCCATGAAGTCCTTCTGCACTGTAGCCGCGTCCGCAAAGCTCATATGCCAGCTCGTCGACCATCTTCTTGGTGTTGCAGAATACAAGTGAGAGCTTTGGATTATAGTAATCCAACAGTCTTGTGAGTACATCTATCTTGTCCTTGCGCTTCACATCATAGTAATACTGGTCGATATTTGCGACTGTCAGCTCTTTTTTCACAATCTTGATGTTGATGGCATCATGCTGATATTTTCTTGTGATTTCCAGAATAGGCTTTGGCATTGTTGCCGAGAAAAGCACTGTCTGATGCTCCTGTGGCAGGTATTCAAGTACTGTCTCGATATCCTCCCTGAAGCCCATGTTGAGCATCTCATCTGCCTCATCGAGCACGATTGTCTTTACATGGTCAGGCCTGATTGTCTTTCTCCTGAGATGATCCATAAGACGACCCGGAGTTCCGATAATAATCTGCACACCGCCCTTAAGTGCCTTAATCTGGCGGCTGATATCCTGTCCTCCGTATACCGGAAGTACCTTCACACCATGCATATATTTTGCAAGCTTCCTGATTTCATCTGCAACCTGGATGGCAAGCTCCCTTGTAGGAGAGAGGATGATAACCTGTGTCTTGTGACTTGATGCATCAACGCTCTCAAGCACCGGAATACCAAAGGCTGCTGTCTTTCCTGTTCCGGTCTGCGCCTGTCCGATTACATCCCTGCCCGAAAGCACTGCCGGGATTCCCTGAGCCTGTATTGGAGTTGCCTCCTCAAAGCCCATATCCTTGATTCCTCGCAAAATCTTAGGGTTTAGTTCTAATTCGTCAAATCTGATTGTTTCCATATATTTTTTATATTTCCTTTCAAAAAAATAAAGTGTGCATATTTTTATAACATGCACACTTTAACATATTTGTGAGATAATTACAAAATATTATTTCTTCATTTTTTTTTACAAAATACTACATACTGCTAAATAAAGCAGCTATCTCATCCGGTGTCAGATTACGATTTGTGTTATTCAAATCTACAACCGGAGACTTTGCCGGTTCCGGTTCACTTACAGGTTCAGGTTCACTTACAGGCTCCGGCTCAGGTGCCTGAGGTGCCTCTGTGACCGGTTCCGTAATCACTTCCTCTGCCGGCTCTGATTCAGGTTCTGTCGCACCTTCGTTTGCACTTGCAAAAAGTGCTGCTATTTCATCTGCACTCAGCTGGCGGTTCGGATCGCTGTTTGTCGTATCTGCAACAGCTTCGTCTGCAACAGCTTCGTCTGCAGCAGGGCCTGGCTCTACTACCGGCTCCGGCTCAGGTATCTGTGGTGCCTCACTTACAGGTTCCGGTTCAGCTACATGTGGTGCCTCAACTACAGGCTCCGGCTCATTTACCGGAATAGGCTCAGGTATCTGTTCTGACCCATTCGCTTGTACAGGTTCCGGTTCAGGTATCGCCTCCATGGCCGGTGCTGATTGTGGTGCGTCGGTCGTCTGCTTAGGCATCTCAACATTTGCTGTAAACTGAATAGGATTTGCTGTGATTGCCTGACTCAGACGGATTTCCATATCCTTTATGCTATCAGACAGAACCTGCTGCTTTTCCATAATGTCCTTGAGGTTATCATAAATCACATTTTTCTGGCTCTCAATAATGAAATCATTGCTCTCCTTGAGCTTATTCTCAAGATGCTCAAACGTCTCCATAAGCTGTTCATTAGAGCTCATAATCGCATCAGCATTTTCCTTATTCCTGTTGATGACAACCTTTGCGATTCCCTTCTGTGCATTGATGATATCCTCAGTCGGAATCTTTGACTCCTTCTGCAGCATCTCAATCTTTTCCTCTATCTCATCAAAGTACTTCCTAAGCATGAGGTAAGATGCCTTTTCCGACTTAAAAATACTGTCATACTGTTCCTCCCTCCTGTCCTCCTTTAGAGCATTCAGTGAGAAAAATCCACTTATTACTCCCCACAGGCAAATCATAAAAATAACTGTGATTGCCGCAATGAGCATGTATTCCCTTGGATAATTAATTATCGCATAAAAATCCGCTAAAATAACAAGCGTGGAAATAAGAATTAGAAATATAACCTGTATTTTTACCTTTTTTTGCTTTTTATCCTGCATATAATTCCCCTTCCCGGGGCCTGACGCTATCCGCGACAGCCGTACCGCGTGACGGCTGTGGATAATACAAGTCCCAGTACATTTATCTTAATATATCTATTATAGCGTTTATTGGCTGTAATGTCGATTGTTTTTAATGATTTTCAGACATTTTCCAAGTATCCATGTTTTCCGAATAGCGTACGTATATACCGATGTTAGTATATTTTTTCATTACTCCCCGATAATTGTAAACCTTTATTGCAGTTATGGTTGACAATCGACATCTTTTCATGTTAATGTGTTAACCGTACAAAAATTACTATGAAATTTACAAAAAGGAGATTTTATCATGAACCAGACAGAAACTATAGACTACAAGCATGGAACGACCTATGCCATAACGGTAACAGCGCTCATGACAGCTGTCACATGTATTCTTGCACCATTATCTATCCCGATTGGGCCGGTACCGATTTCACTGACAAACCTGGCCATATATATTTCATTATATCTGCTCGGATGGAAACGCGGAACTATAAGCTACCTGATTTACCTGCTTATCGGACTTGTCGGAATCCCTGTATTTTCAGGCTTCACCGGTGGCCCAGCTAAGCTTGCCGGCCCTACAGGCGGATACATCATCGGTTTTATTGCCATGGCAATTATTGCAGGACTTGTAATCGATCATTTCCACCAGCCTTGGCTCCAGCTCATTGGTATGATTATCGGAACTATCATATGCTACGTGCTCGGTACAGCATGGTTCTGCTTTGAGGCAAAAAGCACAGTCAGCGGTGCGCTCTCAATATGTGTGTTCCCATTTATCCCGGGCGACCTGATAAAAATGATAATTGCCATGCTTATCGGACCGGCTATTAAAAAAAGACTTCGCTAAACATCAACTCCAAGCTTTCTAAGCTCCTGATACAGGCGCGCTACCGGAAGCCCTACCACATTATTGTAATCACCATGTATTCCCTTAATGTGGATGGCAAAGCGTCCCTGTATCCCGTAGCTTCCTGCTTTATCCATCGGATCCCCGCTTGAAATATAGCGGTCAATTTCCTCTTCCGTCAATGTATACATGCTGACATCCGTCTTCTCATAAAAGCAGTGTTCTCCGGTTCTTCCGGCTTTGTCAATAAAAACAAACGTTACCCCTGTATAGACACTGTGCGTTTTTCCCGAAAGCATCGAAAGCATACGCCTGGCATCTTCTTCGTCCTTCGGCTTTCCAAGAATCTGATTCTCATAAGCCACTACCGTATCCGCTCCGATTACAAGAATATCCTGCGGTGTCACAAGCTCTGCATGCTGTTCATTGTAGGTAAGCACACCTGACGCTACCTCCTCTGCCTTTTGACGGGATAGCTCCATGACAACCGCAGATGGCTCCTCCTCTGTGATTATCTCTTCTCCCTTTGCAGGACAGACAACAAACTCTGCCCCAATCTGCTCTAATAATTCCTTTCGGCGCGGTGATGCCGACGCCAATATTATCTGACTCATATTTGTTTTAACCTTTTCCTTCACTTTGGATTTTGGGACTGTTTCATCTGAAGAATACAATTCCTTATGACTGATTACACGTTTCCACTTGCATTATACAGCCTTCTCTTTCACCGGCGCTTTCACTGACATAATTCTATAAAATACAGCACAAAATACCAACGCAAATACGACTCCAAACACATTCTGAATCACCCTGAGGCTGACTGCTCCCTTTAACCCATAGCTCTCTGCAGCTATAGCCAGAGCACCAAATGTATTAAAAACAGCCTGCCAGCCGTATTGCGCCGATAATCCCACGCCGATTCCACCTATGATTCCTATGTACGCATAGATTGATGGCGGAAGCAGAAAATATAATGCCGTGAAACATATAACACCGGCGATATTACCGACAATCCTTTTTCTGACTCTGTACTGCATATCCTCCATAAACGGCAGGATGGCAGACATGGCTGCAATACCTGCCCACATTGCACGCGGCATATTACAAAGCTGTGCAATACATAGAACTAACGGTACGCATAGTATCTGGCACAGCTGCCATTTTGTACGTGATGAAGAAAGGTCAAACTCCTCAATTACAGCTTTCATATTTCTTTTATAGTCTCTGTTTTTATGATTTCTGTAAAATACCAGGCATGTAAGGACAGCGCCTGCGGCCATCCCTGCTATTCGAAGCATATAGCTTTTTCCTGACACATCATATCCATATAACAATAAATAGCCAAGAACCAATGTGGATTGATTAAACATAAATGGATTATGGCATCCGAACAAAATCAGCACTGCAAGAGCTGCAATGTTTATAAGCAGCGCCGGAAGCGGTGAAAGCTGATTTGCCAGATGCGGACATACTGTCATAATTACAAAGAACAATGCCAAAAGCCATGTAGAATGTCGGGTATGGATTCCCAGATCAGCGTTTCGAAATACCATAACGCATAATAAAACCACTACTCCCACAATACTGTTATCCTTTCCTAATATGATGCTTGAGGCAGTGACAAAGGCAAAGCAGAATACCATTGTGATAGCTATCTTCACCATATATACAAACGCATGGTATAGTTTTTCTTTCATTGTTTTACTGTTTTTCAACAGGCTTTTGGAGCCTGCCTGATTTAACTGCAGTTCCTGATAAAATGTCATGTAAATTCTCCTATCTTTTATCTTATTATTTTATTATTGTAACTATCATGTTCTAAATAGCTACTCATTATAATTCTTTATTGGCAGTTCTACTACAAATCTGCATCCACCATATTCCCGGTTTTCAGCTTTGATTGTTCCACCGGCGATGTCTACAATTCTTTTCACAAGTGCCAGACCAAGGCCGTTTCCCTCGGCTTTATGAGAACCATCCACCTGATAAAACTTGTCAAATATTCTGGCTTTCGCATCATCCGCGATTCCCGGTCCCTCGTCTTCCAGAATAAACAGCACAGAATCATTTTCATGCCTTAGAAACATGGTGATTGTCCCATTTTCAGGACTAAACTTGATTGCATTATCCAAAAGATTCATCCAGATATGCATAAAAAGCCCTTCATTTCCAACATATCTGACCTCCTCCATCTCCACCTGAAAGCCAATTCCTTTTTCAGTCCATTTGTCTTCCAATGCAAGAAATGCCTGGCGGATTTGTTCATCCAGACGATATTCGGTTTTTTTCATTGGAATATTCTGATTTTCCAGCCTTGATAACAATAAAATATTTCCAACAAGACCTGAAAGCCTTTGAGTGTTAAACAGGATTTTTTCTACATACCCCTCCTGCTCCTGTGACAGCTCATCTCCCTGGAGCAGCATCGTATAGCCTTCAATTGCATTGATTGGTGTCTTGAACTCATGGGAAACATTGGATACAAAATCCATTTGCAGCATCTCTGTTGCACGAAGCTCTTTTGTCATGACATTAAAGCTCTGATAGGATTCTCCAATCTCGTCTATGCGGCTGTTTGTTTCCAGATGCTGTTCAAAATCTCCCTGGGAAACTGCTTTCATTGCTTTACTGAGCCTGGTAATCGGCTCAAGGAGCCTTGCATTGATAAATGATGTGATAAGTCCTGCTATCAATGTATTAAAAATCAAAAGCCAGCCAAGGCCCGGTATTTTCCCGGGCAAATCCAAAAAATGATTCAAAAACGCAAATAACAGGGCTGATATCAGCATAGAACATGCAAGTGCCAGCCAGATTGCACCGGTCAGACACGAGCGGATACGCAATTCTTTTTTCTTTTTATGTTCCATTATTTTTTCACCACCTTGTATCCCAGACCACGCATTGTTACAATTTCGAAATCCGGATTTTCTTTAAAACGCTCCCTGATTCTTCCTATATGTACCTCTATCGTATGTGGGTCTGCCTCCGTCTCATATCCCCATACCTCATCCATTAGCTGCTGCTTCGTAAATGTCCTGCCCGGTGAAGCTGCCAGCTTATATAAAAGCAGGAATTCCTTTTTGGGCAGGACAAGAGTTTCATCACCGGTCACAACTGTCATTGCATCATAATCAAACTCGGTTGAGCCAATCACAATTTTGTGTTCGTTCAGTATCTGTGCACGACGAAGCAGTGCTCCTACCCTCAAAACCATTTCATTGACATTTACGGGTTTTACCATATAGTCGTCACTTCCCGAAAGAAAGCCCTGACGCATATCATCGAAGCTGCTTTTTGCAGTAATCATAAGCACCGGTATCTGATATCCCGCCGAACGAAGCTCCGACACAAGTTCATATCCATCCATAACCGGCATCATTATATCGGAAATGATTAAATCAATATACTCTCTGTCCAATACCTCCAGTGCCTGTGCTCCATCCGACGCACTTTTGACCTGATATCCGCTCTTTTCAAGCACCTTTTGGAATAACAGACTTAATTCCTTATCATCTTCTACAATTAATATCTTAAACACGATTTATGTTCTCCTTTAATCAAAACAAATCCCTTGCCCATCCAAGCAGATGCTGTACCAGAAACACCTTTCTTTTATGTTTTTCTGTTAATTCAATCGGCTTTACATGATACGGATCATAATATGTTCCGTCGTCTAATACCTGTCTGGACACGCTCTCATACTCCATCATGCCATCCTCCAGCTGTTTATTAATCTCTTTACTGCGTATTACAAGCATCAGCTCTGTATCCAAATAAGTACTTCTCATGTCCATATTGAATGAACCTATTACTGACAGATCATCGTCAATCAGAATACTTTTTCCATGATACGAATAACCGCCTTCATATTCCCAGATATCAATTCCTGTTTCTAAAATTCTGTTTCTGTTTTTGGCATAATCAGCAGCTCCAAATGGATTTCCGTTATTTGCAACAGAATTTGTCATAATAGAAAAGTCCGGAACCTTCTGTGCAATTTCCTCCCATGTATTATACATCATATCATTGCAAATAATATATGGTGTATGAATTTTTACGCGTTCCTTTGCATTTTTCATTAATTCTCCCAGCTGATACCATACCACCGGTTCCTTAGCTTGGGTGTGGATTGGGTTTGATAACAATATAATCTTTTCTGTTTCAAAGGTTTCATCCGCATAATCTGTATCACAAATTTTTTCCTTATTAACTTCAAAATATTGCTGATACCCTTCCTGCAGCTCTAAAACTGCTTTCTTTACAGATTGTCTGTCAGCTAATTTTTTACTGTTATGAAAATACCGACAGTCCTCCTGTTCCCATATTGTTTCAAAATAATTCCAAAGCTGATTGACTGAATTATCTTTCTGTGGCTCATCGCAGACAACTAACACATCCCGGTCAAAATTTTTATGCCCCGGAAAATCACCCAAAAAATAATTATATGTGTTTCTTCCGCCAAGAATATATATTTTACCATCTGCAATCAGATATTTATCATGCATTCTTCCCATTGTCTTCCATGGCTTAAGCGGATTTGCTTTATTGTACAGCTTAATCTCAACATTCTCATGCGAAGATAATCCATAAAAATATGGATTACCCTCCATATCAATCCAGCTCTCCATTCCATCTACCAATATGCGGACATGTACGCCTCTGTCTGCCGCATCATGCAGTGCTCCTAAAATCAATTTTCCGCTTTCGTCTGATTTAAATGCAAATGTAGAAAGGATTATTTCATCCTTTGCATTTTGAATTAATCTCACTCTTTCTAAAAGAGCCTGCGAATTTTTTTCAATGATTACTGCTCTTTCCGTATTCTCTCTCCCCGCCACACTCATAATATTTTGTGTTTCCTTTATAGTAGCATCAGACACCGCCGGCTGTTTTTTATATGTGATGCAGATTCCGATTAACTCATAAAAAGCCACACATAAAAAAAATGCCAGTATAGCCAAAATAATTTTACATATCTTATGCCTTTTCATTGTACATCACCTGATTCCTTGTATTTTATACTCATACAATACAATGTCAATCTCAATTTTACCTCAACAGAATTGATTTTATGCAAAAAAACAGGAAAAAGCAGCTGCCTGCAATTTCCTGTCCATAAAAACTCATATAAAATTATTTTACTGCGATTTACCTATTTTTCGTCGCTTCTACCGTCTTTCCGTTTACCTGATGTGCAAAGCTCCATGACTTCTTATAGATAATCCATATAATTTTTAAAGCACAATTACGGCAGCGTCAAGCCCGTCTACTTTTCCGTCAAATGCGCTATCTGTCAGCAGATTGTGTTTCTCGGCATACTCATTAAATTCCTTTGCACTGTTGCCGCAATTGAAAAGCATTGCGATTGTCTCATCGCCGTTTTTTCTGATCATAACAATCGTATCCTCATCATCATTTGCGATTGTCTCAATCATTTCGCCCTCTACAATGCATGCATGTGTTTTTCTAACCTGCATGAGCTTCTTATACCAATTATACATCTCCTTGTCCTGATATTCTTCATCCCAGTACATGCCTCGTCTGCAGTCCGGATCATTTGCTCCCGGCATTGCATACTCATCACCATAGTAGACCATAGGCATTCCCGGCAGTAACAGCTGAAAGGCTGCTGCGAGATGCTGTTTTTTCTTATTATCGTTGCACAGATGTAGAAATCTTGCTGTATCATGGCTGTCAATCAGGTTCCACATCAGAGGATAGCACTTTTTGTTTAAGCGTCCCTTCAGATATCCCAGATTCTGTACAAACTGACTGACATTTATCTTTTCATCTGCAAGCAGGTCTATCAGATTCAGATAGAATGGATAATTCATGACAGTATCCCACTCATCTCCCTCGAGGAAGTCGCCTGCGTAGTGCCATATCTCACCAATTATCAGCATATCCTTCTTTACAGCCTTGATTGCCTTTCTGAAATTCTTCCAGAAGAAATGACTGATTTCGTCTCCTACATCCAGTCTCCATCCGTCAATATCACATTCCTTAATCCAGTAGCAGGCAACATCAGTGATGTATTTCTCCACCTCAGGATTTTTCAGATTAAGCTTTGGCATTCCACCGTAGTAGCCGAAGCATTTGAAGTTTGGAATCTCTCCCCATTCACTCTTAGGCGGCAGCTCGTCGATAAAATACCAGTCCAGATATTTTGATTTCTCGCCCTTTTCCAGTATATCCTGAAATGCAAAAAATTCTCTTCCTGAGTGGTTGTATACCGCATCTAGCACTACCTTCATGCCACGCTCATGAGATTTTTGTACGAGCTCCTTTAAATCCTCTGTTGTTCCAAATGATGGATCAACCTGATAATAATCAATGGTATCATACTTATGGCACGAATTTGATTTAAAGATTGGTGTCAGATACACCACATCGATTCCCAAATCTTTAATATAATCCAGATGCTCTATGATACCTCTGAGATTGCCATGCAGATCATCCATAGGCGTAATCGGCGCCTTATACCACAGCTTTTTGTCTACCGGCTGTGTTGTGGCAAAGCGCGATGGGAAAATCTGATACACTACCTTGTTTGCTGCCCACTGTGGCACCTCAAACATCTCTTCCTCCCTGAGGTTCTGCGGGCAGTCAAACATTCTGTCCCTGTTTGTAATGCACTCCTTGTCGAACTCATAATTGCCGTAATATACCTTTTCACCCTGCATGTCTGTAAATTCAAAAAAGTATCTCAGACATATCAGATTCATCCGAAGCTGAGCTTCATAATAATCGTGAAACTGTGAGGTTGCTACCTTCTTCATAGGAAGAGTCATTCGCGTATCCTTGCGCTCCATAGGTATATACTTGTCCTCATAGTGAAGGATTACCTCCTTCATATCATCCTTTTTTACCTGCACGCGTATCACAAACAAATCCTTATCTATCGCATAGCAGAATCTTTTATCCATGTCATGAAAAATTGCTGAATATTCCATAAAATGCCCCTTTACTTACGTATTTCGTTATTTTGTATTTTAACGCACTATCTCAAACAATTCTATCATTATATCCATGACATTTTTACACTATTTCTACTTTATGTGTAACTTTAACTTAATTACATTTTATTTTTTTGACTTTATTCTCCAAAACACTGCGTTCATTATATCACTGCACACTCAGATAGCTTGTCACACAGTAAAGTGTCTGTCCGTTATATTCCACGCGCGACCAGCCAAACTCCTCATTGATTCCGGTTCTGGTGACTGTTTCCCCATTTTTTATCGTTGCGATGACTGTAGCATCCGGATTTGTGACACTTGGAAGTGCACGCAGATTAACCTCTATTTTTGCAGTGACAGTATCATTACAATCCTTGAACTTTGTCTTAAGTCCGTCTCCGCTGCCACTTCCGTCCTGCCCGGGAACTACATAGTTCATATCTGTTGTGAGGTAGTTTGAAATGGCATAATATGTCTGTCCATTATATTCGACACGTGACCATCCACTGTCACTGACACCTGTTCTTGTTGCCGTATCACCGTTATTGAGCGTTGCCTTAATTGTGCTGTCATTGCCTTGACTTGGAATATCCCTCAGATTGACGCTTTCCTTGGCAGTTACAGTCTCATTTACATCCGAAAACTTCATATTTGCTTCCGGATCAGCTGTTGCATCGTCAGCCGCATCCCCATTTTTTGCAGACTCTGTTTCATCAAAACCAAAGTATGCCACATTCAAATCTACCGGCTTATCAATCCCTGACACCTTTCCCTTATTGGTATACTGCCACATGGCATGTGTGCCCTCATAAGATGACTGTGGTGTTTCCGGGTAAGCTGTGTCCGGATATTGTGACACCCATATTTTGTAGCTGCTCTCAAGCGCTTTAGTATCCCACTGGCTGTTTTCCGACAACTCATTCATGGCAGCGTAAAACATAGGCGTGTATCCTTTTTTATATATTTCCTGCAAAAATGCCTCAGCTACTTTGGTACGGGCCTCTGATGACATGCCATACTGTCTGCTTGCTGAGTCTGTGAAGCCCTCGCAGTCAAATGCCACCGGATATGTAATCTGATATTTTGAGATGTAGTCTGCTACCCAGTCTGCCTCCTCAATGGCTTCTGTTTCATTTACTGCTGATGAAAAGAAATATACCCCGACCTTTATGCCATTTTTCTGTGCCTCCTGCATGTTGTATCTGGCATTTGTATCAACACACATCTCACCTGTTTTCTGGGTTCTGTAGCCCACACGTATCATCGCAAAATCAATTCCGCCTGCGGCAACCTTGTCCCACTTTATGGTGCCCTGATATTTAGATACATCAATTCCGAAGGTCAGATTACTATTTTCCGCAACAGTGCTTGCAGACAGTATCTGTGTCTCATCCGCAGAAGCTCCCTCATCAGTTGTAACACTCATTGAGCCGGCATTGTCGCCCGTATGCTGCGGGTCTTCCTTGTCTGAACTATCCTCTGTGGCTGTTTCCGTCATCTGTGACGAGCCTTTAGCCTCGTTTTTTGCTGACTTAATCACAAAAAATGTGGCAACTGCAGCCAGTGCAGCTACTATTGCAACAATTATAAATATTGCTATTATCCTTCTTTTATCGTTCATAGATTTTCCTCTTCATTATTTATATATGTCACCATGTACAGGCAATCTGCTTTTATGCAACAAAATATATCATATAATCATGTAATTTTCAAATATTTGTCTTTTTTCAGAAAATATTAAAAATCCGCTATACTCACCTATCGTATAGCGGATTAATATAACACTATTTAATTTTCAGTCTTTTCACCGTTTTTGTCCGTATCCGCATTTACAACGAGATTCACTCCATCAAGTCCGGTTACATTTACGTTGCGATTTACCTTTGCGTCATATGAATCAGCGTTGATAATCTCAGATAAATCAATACCTGTTGCCTCTTTCATACTCTCAAATACCTTTGCCATTACAACCGGTACATTTCCGGCAACCTTGCCTACACCATTTTCGCCATCACCGCCACCGATAATAGTAATCTTGTCGATTTGTCCAAGTGGCTCTGCAACCTTGGCTGCGATATCAGGCAGCACCTTAATCATCATCTCTGCAACGGCTGCCTTATTGTACTTGGCATATGCCTCTGCCTTTTTCTCCATAGCCTCAGCCTCTGCAATACCCTTTGCCTGGATAGCTGATGCTTCTGCCTCTCCGACTGCACGGATACCGGCAGCTTCCTGCTCCTTGGCATATCTCATGGCTTCTGCCTCTGCTTTCTGTGCCTCCGCCTGACGCTGTGCCTCGAACTGTCTTGCCTCAGCTTCCTTCTGACGCTGGTAGAGCTGTGCCTCTGCCTGCTGCTGTGCTGCGTATTTATTGGCTTCAGCCTTTTTCTTGACCTCTGCCTCAAGAGACTGCTCTGTTACTGCAACCTCTTTCTGCTTTAACTCAATCTCTCGCTCCTGCTTTGCGATATCAGCGTTTGCTGTGGCAACCTCAATGGTCTTACGCTGCTCCTCCTTCTGGATGTCGTAAGCCGCATCCGCCATAGCCTTCTTTGTATCAGCCTCCATCTGAAGCTCTGATTTCTTGATAGCGAGCTCATTCTGTTTCTTGGCAATCTCTGTCTGTGCTGCAACCGCTGCATCATTTGACTCTTTATCAGCCGAAGCCTGAGCTACCTTGATGTCTCTCTCACTCTCTGCCCTTGCGATGGCGGCGGCCTTTTTAATCTTTACGATATTGTCGATACCAAGATTCTCTATTACCTCGTTGCCATCCACAAAATTCTGCACATTAAAGCTGATGATATCAAGTCCCATTGCCGCAAGATCAGGCTCTGCATTCTCTTTTACCAGATTGGCAAACTTCTGACGGTCTGAGACCATCTCTTCAAGCTTCATTTTTCCAACAATCTCACGTACATTACCCTCGAGAACCTCTCTGGCAACACCAGCGATATACTCTGTGTTTTTGTTAAGGAAATTCTCAGCCGCAAGGCGTAGCTTTTCAGGATTATTACTGATCTTTACGTTTACCGTAGCATCGACGTTGATATTGATATAATCTGCTGTCGGTACTGCATTGCTCGTCTTTACATCGATAGGTATCAGTCTGAGATTCAGCTTATCAAGACGCTCAAAAAACGGAATACGTATGCTCGCCTTTCCGATAACTACCTTTGACTTTTTCTTCACACCTGAAATGATATACGCCATATCAGGCGGTGCCTTCACGTATCCGATTGCCATAAACAACAGGATAACAAGAACAACAACTGCAACAATAATTCCAATGATACTAATGTCCTGCATAACTTTCTCCTCTCTTTAGTATGCTTTTTATTAATAATTTAACAATATCATTTTAT